>Ga0123519_10004365_pt1 | contig 23004 bp, 24 predicted proteins | sample YelNatPaOPRAMG02_FD_87396 | JGI IMG/M metagenome (GOLD analysis project Ga0123519, IMG submission 87396) | Hot spring microbial communities from Yellowstone National Park - Yellowstone National Park OP-RAMG-02 (version 2) | ecosystem: Environmental > Aquatic > Thermal springs > Hot (42-90C) ...
GAACCGCCCCTACGGAGCGAACCGCCCCGGCCGCCCCCGCCCAGCCCATCACCCATGTGGTGTACATGGGCATGGGCGAGCCGTTCCTGAACTACGAGGCCGTACGTCAATCCATCGCCATCCTCAACGACCCCGAAGGCTTTGCCTTGGGAGTCCGTCGGGTGACGGTGTCGACGGCGGGCATCGTGCCGGGCATCGAGCGCCTGGGCAGAGAGGGCTTGCCCATCGGCCTGGCGGTATCGCTGCACGCGCCCACCGACGAACTGCGCAACCGGCTGGTGCCGGTCAACCGCAAGTACCCGCTGGCCCAGTTGATCGCAGCCTGCCAGGCGTACATCGAGCGCACGCACCGCCGGGTAACCTTCGAGTACGCCCTCATCGATGGCGTCAACGATGCGCCGGCCCACGCCGACGCGCTGGCCCGGCTCTTGGGCGGCATGCTCTGCCATGTGAACCTGATCCCAGTGAACCCGGTCGCCGACCTTCCCTACCTCCCCTCGCCCCAAGAACGCGTGGTGGCCTTTGAGGGGCGCCTCCGCGAGCGAGGCATCAATGCGACGCTGCGCGTGAGCCGCGGCGCCGATATCCAGGCCGGCTGCGGTCAACTGCGTGGCTCACCACGGGAGTGTGAGACCCTTGTCAGCGCCTGAACGCCCTCAGCCCGGCCGGCGGACCATCAGGCTGGCGCCCTCCATCCTTTCGGCCGACTTTGCTCGGCTGGGAGCCCAAATCGCCGAAGCAGAGGCTGCCGGCGCCGACCTCATCCACATCGACATCATGGATGGGCAATTCGTGCCCAACATCACCGTAGGACCGCTGGTGGTCGAAGCAGCGCGTCGCAGCACCACGCTGCCGCTCGACGTCCACCTGATGATCGCCAGCCCGCAGCAGTTCATTGGGGCGTTTGCCGACGCTGGGGCCGACCTGATCACCGTCCATGTGGAGGCAACACAGCACCTGCATCGCCTGGTAGAGTCGATCCATCAGCATGGCAAGAGGGCCGGGGTTGCGCTCAACCCCGCCACCCCCGCCTGCATGCTCGAGGAGATCGTGCCCTTTGCGGACCTGGTCCTGGTCATGACGGTGAACCCGGGCTTCGGGGGGCAGGCGTTCATCGAGTCCATGCTCGACAAGATTGCGCGTGTGCGCGCCCTGGCCGACGAGAGCCGGCCGGATTGCGACATCGAGGTCGATGGAGGCATCAACTCGGCGACGGTGGGCCGCGTCGCGGCTGCAGGCGCCAACGTGCTGGTGGCCGGCGCAGCGGTGTTCGCTGCCCCAGAGGGCATCGGCGAGGCCCTGAGCACCCTACGGCGCCTGGCGGAGGCCGGAAATGAATAAGACCAGCCTCTGCCTGCCGAAGCTGGTCTTGGTGCGCTGGGGCAAGGCCTTAACTGGTCTTGGCAAGGGTCCGCAGACAGCGAGTACAGACGTCCACGCGCACCGTCCGCTCGCCGATGCGCAGGGCCACGCGCTGCACGTTGGGCCGCCAGCGCCGCTTGGTGTGGCGCTGCGAGAAACTGACATTATTGCCGAATTGCGGCCGCGCCTTGCCGCAAAGAGCGCATCGATGGGCCATGCAATTACCCCCTCACAACTCGCGAATTCTCGACCATCACTCAGCGAACACGATGCTCGCCAAGCGATGGATTTTAGCATGAGTGGCCGTTTCGTGCAAACGGCGTGCCAGGCGACGAGGTGAAACGATGGGAACCGAAACTCACCTGGGCAAGATCGAAGTCTCACCGCTGGCGGTAGCAAGTCTGGCCAGCGATGCCGTGCTGGGGTGCTATGGTGTGGTGGGCATGGCCCCGGCCGGCACGCTGCGCGATGGCCTGGTCGAGATTCTGCAACGTGAGGCCACGCACCGCGGCGTGGAGGTTCACGTGCGCGAGCACGGCATTGTGGTCGACCTCTACGTCATCATCGAGTATGGGATCCGCATCTCTGAAGTGGCCCAGAACATCATGGATGCCGTCAAGTTCCGCCTGGAGCGAGGCCTGGGAATGCCCATTGCCGAGGTGAATGTACACGTCCAGGACTTGCGCGTCTCGAGCACATGAGCGGCGGTAGGGTATGGGGGGGCGCCTCCGCTCTGCAGGTTGGGCGGTGTGGTCGCGGCGCACGGTCGCTTGTGCCGGCACCCCCCGAACCGGATCCCGGTCTCAGTAGCCAGCACAGCCGGCCATCGTGAGCCACACCAGTCCTGAGGGGAGCCGATCGCTGCCACGGCGCCGGCCCGCCCAGCCGTCAGAACCCGGGTCGTGGCCCATCAGCCCAGGAGGTCTCGTAGGATTGATTTCCGAACATCCCTCATCCGATGCGAACACTCAGATGCAGCCCCGCCAGCACGCGCCGGGCTCGCGCTGTGCGGGGCACAGTCTCCGGCAGGCGGTGCAGACGGCCGCCCATTGGCTCGAAGCCCACGCCGAGTTCGTCAACGGGCTGAACGTCTACCCGGTGCCCGATGGCGACACCGGCACCAATATGCACCTTACCGTGCGCGCGGCCCTCGAAGAGATGTCACACGTGGAGGACGACTCGGTGGGGGCGATCGCACAGGCCCTCGCCCATGGAGCGCTGATGGGGGCCCGCGGCAACTCGGGAGTCATCCTCTCGCAGATTCTGCGTGGCATTGCTCGTGCTCTGGATAAGAAAGAGACCTTCGACGCGCGGGACCTTGCCGAAGCCCTGAAAGAGGGCGCGGCGACAGCCTACAAAGGCGTGCTTCGCCCCGTGGAGGGGACGATGCTCACCGTCATCCGCGAGGCAGCGGAGGCTGGCGCCAAGGCGGCAGCAGAGGAAGGCGCTGGGCTGGAGAGCGTGGTCGAAAACGCGACTCAGGAGGCCGAGCGGTCGCTGGCACGCACGCCCAGCCTGCTTCCGGTGCTCAAGGAAGCCGGCGTCGTCGATGCGGGCGGCCAGGGGCTCGTGTTCCTGTTGCAAGGCATCCTGCGCTACCTGCGTGGCGAAGGGGTCGAGGAGGGATCTGTGGCGGCGCTGGGCAGGACGGTCCTGCATTCTCCCGGTGGCCAGGACTATGGGTACGACATCCAGTTCATCGTCTGCGGCCAGGGCCTCGACGTCGATGCCATGCGCGAGGTCCTGCAGGCCAAAGGCGACTCGCTCCTTGTCGTGGGCGACGAGCGCACGGTTAAAGTCCACATCCACGCGCCTCGCCCAGGCGACATCCTGGACTATGGGTGCAGCCTGGGGGTGATCCAGGATGTGGTCGTGGAGAACATGCAGTTGCAGCACGAGGCCTTTGTGGCCAAGCAGGCGCAGCGCCGGCCCCCGGCAGCCGAGCCCGCCACTCAGGTCGGCATTGTGGCAGTTGTGCCCGGCGAAGGCCTGCAGCGCGTCTTCGAGAGCCTGGGTGTAAGCGCAGTGGTGAGCGGAGGGCAGACGATGAACCCCAGCACGGAGGAGTTGCTGGCAGCGGTCGACCGGCTCCCGAACCAGCAGGTCATCATCCTGCCCAACAACTCGAACGTCATCCTGACCGCCCAGCAGGCCAAGGGGCTAGCCGCCAAAGAGGTGGCGGTAGTGCCGACCCGAACCATCCCCCAGGGCATCAGCGCGCTGCTCGCCCTGAACTACCAGGCCGACCTCGGCACCAATGTTGCCGCCATGGAGGAGGCCGCGCAGGCAGTAGAGACGATCGAGATCACCACCGCGGTGCGCTCGGTGCGGGTCAATGGGCTGGAGGTCACCGAGGGGCAGATCATTGGCCTGCTCAGCGGCGAGTTGGTTGCCGTGGGCAGCAACTGCCTAGACGTCGCCATGGAGATGCTGGAAAAGATCCACGCCGAGCGCATGGAGATCATCACCATCTACTACGGCGGCAACACCGAGAAACAGGAGGCCGATGCCTTTGCCGAGGGCGTGAAAGCGCGTTTCGCTGCCCAGGACGTCGAGCTGATCGACGGTGGCCAGCCTCACTACAAGTACATCCTGTCCGTCGAGTAGGCGCTACCCAAACGGCTGAAGGAGAGGTTCTCAACAGGGCGCGCACCAGCATAGTGACCGATAGCACTTCGGGCCTGAGCCCCGAGGAGGTCAGGCCGCTGGGCATCGCCATAATCCCGGTACACATCGAGATTGATGCCCGTTCCTATCGCGAAGGGGTCGACCTGTCGCTGCCCGAGTTCTACCAGATGCTCGACAACGGCTCACGGGCCGCCCGCACTTCGCCGCCGACCGTGCGTGAATTCCGCGAGTTGTTCCGCCGCCTGGGCGCAGAGTCCGAAGAGATCATCTCCATCCACATGTCGTCAGAGCTCTCCGGAATCACCGGCGTGGCCCGGCAGGCCGCCCAGATGCACCTGGGCAAAGGCCGCATTACGGTGTTCGACTCGCGGTTGGCCGGGCTCCCGGTGGGGTGGCTGGCCATGGCAGCAGCCGAGGCTGCGGCCGCAGGAGTGGATTCGACCGAGATCGTCCGCCTGCTGCGCGCCATGCTGCCCCACATGTACGTGGCCTTTTTCTCCGAAAGGGAGCGTCGCCGGCGCACCGGTGCCGCCGGGCGCAGCGCAGGCAAAGGGGCTGCTGCCGAGCCCCTGTTGATGATTGAGGAGGGGCAGATCGTGCCCCTCGAACGGTCACGCTCGCGTGGGCGCGCCGTGGACCGGCTGTACGAGTTTGTTACCGAGTTTGCGCGTCTGGAGCGCATCGCCATACTCCAGGGCAAGCCGCTTCCCGAGGCCCTGGAACTGGCCACGATGCTCAACGAGCAGAGGCCCGAGCTGAATGTGGAAACCAGGCTGTACCCCGCGTCGCTCGTGGCCCATGTGGGGGCCGATGCCCTGGGCGTGGCCGTCTATGAGGGTTTGGGATGACGACCAATCAACCGCCGTGTGTAGTCACCGATAGCACGGCGGATATCCCATCGGAAGTGGCTCGCCGTCTTGACATTACCGTCATTCCGTGCCAGATTCACATGCACGGCCGAACGTATCTCGACGGAGTCGACATCTCGCGCCAGGAGCTGTTCGCCCACATGCGCAGGGGCGAGATGTTCACTACCTCGCAGCCACCGGTCGGCGTGTTCGCCGAGGCCTATCGCCGGGCGCTGGCGGCGCGGCGCCAGGTTGTAGCCATTCACCTGGGCGCCGCGTTCAGCGGCCTGCACAGCACGGCGTGCGTGGCTGCGCGCGATGTGGACCCGGAGCGCATCACCGTGGTTGACTCGCAGCAGGTCTCCATGTGCCTGGGGTGGCTGGCGGTCCAGGCTGCCGAGATGGCGCAGCAGGGCGCGCTTCCAGGCGACATTCTGACCCATGTGCGAGGCATGATCCCCCGGCTGCGCCTGTTCGCCCTCATCGATGACCTGCGCTTCCTGTACCATGGGGGCCGGGTGGGGGCGATCTCTGCGATGGTCGGCCAGCTCTTGGCGATCAAGCCGGTCGTGCAGGTCCGCCAAGGCAGGGTGGACGTAGTGGCGAAGGTGCGCTCGCTGAGCCGCGGGCTCGACTATCTGCGGCAGGCCGCTGAGGGGCTGGGCGCCCTGGAGCGCCTTGCCATCCTCCATGCGGATGCGAGCGCTCTGGCGCTCGAGTTGGGCACGCGCCTGGCCGGGCTCGTACCCCCCGGCCAGTGGTTCACCACCGAGGCCGGGGCGATCATCAGCGCCCACGCCGGGCCGGGTGCGGTTGGGTTTGCCTGCGCCCTCAGGGCCTGAGCGGTATGCATCTGCAGGGTTCATAAGGATTGGCCATTCATGAGATCGACCTTGGAAAAGCTCACGCGCATCCTCACCATGGAGCGTGAGCAGGGGTGCCCCGATCGGGTGGTCATTGGCGGTCTGGGCAAGTTCCTGCCTTTCTGGGTCAAGGAAGCGCAGGAGGGGGCGCGCACCACGCACCTCCAGCAAGCGGTGCGCAATCTGGTCCTCTTGCTGGAGGGGTACGGGCAGCGCGAGCGCCCGGCGCGCGTGCAGGCCGTCGAGCAGGCTCTCGCGATCCTCGCTGAGGCTCAGCAGCGCCTGGCGCAGGAAGCTCAGGCCGCCCCGGCCGCAGTTGAGGACCCGCCCGCCCCAGACGCCGCCCAGCCGGCCCAGGTCGCGACGGGTGGAGCCTCTGTCGCTCCGGCTCCCGCCATCGAGCGGGCTCCGCAGCCCCCGGCAGGGCCGGATCTCGACCAGCCCGTGACCCGTGTGACCGGCGTCAGCGCCACCTATGCCAAGCGGCTCGAGCGCCTTGGCGTCCGCACGGTGCGCGACCTGCTCTACCTCATGCCGCGCCGATACGATGACTACACGGCGCTCAAGCGTATCGACCAGCTTGAGTACGGCGAGGAGGTCACCCTCATCGCTACCGTGTGGGACACGAAGACGCGCCAGGCCCGCAACGGCATCCACATCACCACCTGCATCCTGGCCGACACCAGCGGCACTATCGAAGTAACCTGGTTCAACCAGCCCTACCTCGCCAGCCGCCTGCGGCCGGGCCGCGAGATTGTGATCAGCGGCAAAGTGGAGGAATACCTTGGCCGCCTCACTTTCCAGTCGCCCGTGTGGGAGCCGTTGGAGCGTGAGCAACTCCACACCGGGCGACTGGTACCCGTCTACCCGCTCACCGAGGGCATCGGAGCACGCTGGCTGCGCCGTGTGATCAAGGGCGCCCTCGATACCTATGCTGCGCAGATCCCCGACCCGCTGCCGCCCAGCCTGCGCAGCCGCGAGCATCTCATGTCGCTGGGCGATGCCCTACGTGCGGTCCACTTTCCACGCCATGCGGAGGAGCTGGCGCAGGCCCGGCGCAGGCTGTGCTTCGACGAGTTCCTGCTCATCCAGCTCGGCATGCTGCGCAAGCGCCGGTCGTGGCAACAACGCGAAGGACTCGCGCTGCCGCGCAGCCCCGTGGTCGACCGTTTCCTCGCCTCGCTGCCGTTCCAGCTTACCGGGGCACAGCAGCGCGCCCTCGACCACATCACGGCCGACCTGGCCCGCTCCACGCCGATGAGCCGCCTGCTGCAAGGAGATGTAGGCTCGGGCAAGACGGTCGTGGCCCTTGCCGCCATGCTGCAGGCCATCGCCGCGGGCCATCAGGCAGCCCTCATGGCCCCTACCGAGATCCTCGCCGAGCAGCACTTTGAGACAGTCTGTCGCCTCATCGGCGAGCTGGCCGTGGCGCACGGGCCAGGAGCCGCCGAGGCGCCTGTGCGCGTGGCCCTGCTGACCGGCAGCTTGAGCGCGCGAGACCGGGCCGATGTGCGGCGAGCCATCGGCCTGGGGGAGGTAGATATCGTCGTCGGCACCCACGCCCTGATCCAGGAAGGGGTGCAGTTTGCCAGCGTCGGCCTGGTCGTCGTCGACGAGCAACATCGTTTCGGGGTCGCCCAGCGCAGTATCCTGCGCCAAAAAGGCAATGCCGTGCGTGTGCCGCACCTTCTGGTGATGAGCGCTACGCCCATCCCACGCACTCTGGCGCTCACCATCTACGGGGATCTCGACGTCTCGGTGATCGACGAGCTGCCACCGAACCGCCAGCAGGTCATCACGCGCTTGCTCTCGCCCCGCGAGCGCGAGCGCGCCTACCATTTCGTCCGCACACAGGTCAAAGAGGGGCACCAGGCTTTCATCATCTGCCCTCTGGTTGAAGAGTCCGACAAGACGGAGGCCAAGGCAGCCACCGAAGAGTACGAGCGGCTTCAGGAGGAGGTCTTCCCTGACCTCAGGCTGGCGCTGCTGCACGGCCGCATGAAGGGGGAAGAGAAGGAAGCGGTCATGACCGCCTTCCGCAACGGCGAGTACGACATCCTCGTCTCTACTGCGGTGGTAGAGGTCGGCATCGATGTTCCCAATGCCACCGTAATGATGATCGAGGGCGCCAACCGTTTCGGACTGGCCCAACTGCATCAGTTCCGCGGCCGGGTGGGGCGCGGTCAGGCCCAGTCGTACTGCCTCCTCCTCTCCGATTCCTCGGCCGACGAAGCGCTGGAGCGCTTGCAGGTGGTCGAGCGTACCGGAAACGGCTTTGCCCTGGCGGAAGAAGACCTGCGCATGCGCGGCCCGGGCCAGTTCTTTGGCACACGCCAGAGCGGCCTGCCAGACCTGCGCGTGGCCACGTTATCCGACGGTCGCGTGCTGGAGGAGGCCCGGCGGGCAGCCCAGGCGCTTTTCGAGGCCGACCCTGACCTGGCTCAGCCAGCCCACCAGTTGTTGCGCCGCCAGGTGCTTGGCTTCTGGAGCGACGAAGCCGAGCCCAACTGACGGCCCTGGCCTTGGAGGGAACATGACGACCGCCATCTATCCGGGCACCTTCGACCCGGTCCACCTGGGCCATGTGGATATTGCGACCCGGGCGGCTGCGCTTTTCGATCGCCTCATCATTGCAGTCTACGACCGGCCGATGAAGAATCTGCTCTTCCCGGCGCCCAAGCGGGTGGAGATGATGACCAGGGCGATGGCCCACCTCCCCAATGTGACGGTACAGAGCTATAGCGGCCTGACGGTCGACCTTGCCCGCTCGGTGGGCGCGGGCGTAATCGTGCGTGGCATGCGTGTGATCAAGGACTTTGAGCTCGAATACCAGATGGCGCTGACCAACCGGCAACTGGCGCCGGATATCGATACAGTCTGCCTGATGACCAGCCTGGCCTATGCATTTCTGAGCTCGACCATCGTCCGCGAGATCGCCATTGCCGGCGGGAGCGTGGCGGAGTTGGTGCCCCCCCACGTGTGCGAGGAACTCCGCCTGGCTTTGGCGCAGAGACGAGAGGAGTTCGCGCCAGGCACAGCGGGCCTTGTCGCGCCCGAGTGAGCGCTGGGGGCTCTTCGCGAGGCCAAAGGCCGGCTGGCCGCTTCGCGGGGGCACCCATGCTTCCTGCCCAAGGGGGTGATGGCCATCGACATCCTACATCTCGTAGACAGGCTCGAAACGCTCGTGGAACAGGGCCGCCGTCTGCCCCTCACTTCGGCCGTCGTGATCGACGAGGGCACATTCCTGGACATCATCGATCAGATGCGCATCTCGATACCGGAGGAGATCAAACAGGCCAAGCGCATCGAACAGGAACGCGAGCAGATCATCGCCCAGGCCCATGCCGAGGCTGCGCGCATCATCTCTCAGGGGCGCGAAGACGCCGCCCGCCTGGTGGCCGAACACGAGCTGCGCCGCCAGGCACAGGAGCAGGCCGAGCGCATGCTCGACGAAGCGCGACGCCAGGCCCAGGCCATTTGCCAGGGCGCCGATGACTATGCGGCCGAAGTCCTCGCCAAGCTCAGCGAGGAGGTGGCCAATCTGCAGCGAGTCATCACCAACGGCCTGGTGACGCTGGGCCAAAGGAGGAAGGCGCAACGCGACGAGGAGGCCGAAGGCCCGGATGCGCCTCGACAGCGGCCCGGGAGGCCGCAGGCTCTTTGACACTGGCCATTCTGTTGTCTATAATCAGGGCGCCAGCGGCCGAGGCGTGGCCCGGCCGCTGGCGCCTGTGAGGTGGGCGCGATGAAGTTCAATGTTGCGCAGTTGCTCAAGTCGCCGACGGGCGCACGCCGTGAGTACGAGCTCGACGAAGATATCGGAAGCCTGGATCACGACATCCGACCCACGGCGCCGCTGACCGGCAAGGTGCGCTTCACACGCACCGCAGCAGGCGTGTTGGCGACCGGCAGCCTGCACACCGTGGTCGAGATCGAGTGCCGGCGCTGCCTGCAGTCGTTCACGGCACCGGTCGATTTCGATCTCGAAGAAGAGTTCGTGCCTACGACCGACGTGACGACGGGCGCCGCATTGCCCACGGAAGGAACCGAGCAGGCGCTCCTCATCGATGAGAAGCACATGCTGGACCTGACCGAGGTCGTGCGCCAGTACCTCATCCTGTATCGCGAGCAGTACCCCCTGTGCGATGAGGCTTGCGCAGGGCTCTGCCCTGTCTGCGGCAAGAACCTCAACGAGGGGCCCTGCGGCTGCCAGGACGTGCCCCAGGACCCACGGTGGGAGGCCCTGCGAGAACTGCTCAAGTAGCATCACCCCAGCGGAGACGCTGCAGGCCCAGTGTGGGCCGGCTGTAGCCGCGCTGGGGATGAACCATACCGACACGAAAGGATCACAACACAACCATGGGTGCACTACCGAAACGCAAGTTGTCCAAGGGGCGAACGGCGCGCCGCCGCAGCCATCTGGCCCTACAACCCGTCCATCTCGTGCCCTGCCCGCAGTGCCACGCCCTGCGCCGGCCGCACCATGTGTGCCCCAACTGCGGCACCTACCGCGGCAATAAGGTAATTGAGGTCGAGGCGGCCAGCCGCGAGTCGGCCTAGCCATGCTCAGTCCTCTACGGTCAGGAGGCACAATGCCCGGGCTCGCCCTGATCTTCCCTGGCCAGGGCTCGCAATACGTAGGCATGGGGCAGGACCTCTACGCAGCCTCACCGGCGGCACGCGCGGTCTTTGACGAGGCGGCTCGTGCCGGGCATGGGCATACGTTGCGCTTGATGTTCGAAGGCCCGGCCGCGCAACTGACCGAGACGGTCCATGCACAGCCGGCCCTCTTCATCACGTCGTTGGCATGCCACGCCGCGCTCAACGAGGCCCTGGGCCAGGCCGAGGCGGCCGTCCGCCCGGCCTTCGTAGCAGGCCACAGCCTTGGGGAATACAGTGCCCTCGCCGTAGCGGGCGCCTTCTCGCTCGGCACCGGCCTGGAACTGGTGCAGGAGCGCGGCCAGGCGATGCGGGCCGCAGGCGAGGCCAGGCCGGGCATGATGGCAGCCGTGCTCGGCCTGCCGACCGAAGTGGTAGCCACGGTCTGCGAGCAAGTTGTCGCCTCTACCGGAGAGGTGGCCGTCGTGGCCAACGATAATGCGCCCGGGCAGATTGTCATCGCCGGGTCGCCCGCAGGGGTTCAGGCCGCCAGCGAGCTGGCCAAGGCGAGGGGCGCCAAGCGCGTCGTGCCCCTGGCAGTCAGCATCGCCGCCCACTCGCCCCTCATGGGGCCGGCGCGCGCCCGCTTCCTTCCCGCCCTGCAGCGCGCCGCCATCGAGGCCCCGCACACGCCGGTGATCGGCAACTGCCAGGCCCAGCCGCTCACCAACGTGGGCGCCATCCTGGAGGAGCTCGAAGCTCAACTCGTTTCACCCGTACGTTGGACGGCTACGGTCCAGCGCATGATCGAGCAGGGTGTTTCGACATTTGTCGAGGTGGGGCCAAAGGATGTCCTGACAGGCTTGGGCCGGAGGATCGCACCTGCAGCCACCTTTGTGCCCTGCGGCACCATGGCCGAGGTGCAACAGACAGCAGCGCTTCTGCGCGAACGGGCCTGACCGTAGGCGATCGCAGCGGGGTGCTGCCAGAGCGGACGCCTCGTGGCAGGCCAGGGCTGGGGATGGAGAGTCGCAGTTGGACATGACAGGGAAGGTGGCCATCGTCACCGGCGCATCACGCGGTATCGGCCGCGCGATCAGCATCAAGCTGGCGTCGCTGGGCGCCAGGGTCATCGTCAACTACCGGGCCGACGCCGCCGGCGCCAACGAGGTCGTCGAGACGATCCGGGCTGCCGGAGGCTGGGCCGAGGCTGTCCAGGGTGATGTACGCCTCCAGGCCGACGCCGACGCGCTGGTGAAGCATACCCTCGAAGGCCTGGGCCGTGTCGATATCCTGGTCAACAACGCAGGGACCACGCGCGACACGCTCCTCATGCGCATGTCGCCGGATGATTGGGATGCGGTGCTTGACACGAACCTGAAAGGGGCGTTCTTCTGTACCAAGGCGTGCCTGCGGCCGATGATGAAACAGCGCTATGGCCGGATCGTCAACATCTCGTCGGTCTCTGGAGTCGCGGGCAATGCCGGGCAAGCCAACTACTCGGCGGCCAAGGCTGGGCTGATCGGCTTTACCAAGGCAGTCGCCAAGGAAGTGGGCAGCCGCAACATCACGGTCAACGCCGTGGCCCCCGGCTTTGTGCCTACTGCGCTGACGCGTGACCTGCCTGAGGATCTCAAGGCCAAGGCGATCGAGGTGACTCCCCTGGGCCGCTTCGGCACCCCCGAGGAGATCGCCAGCGCTGTGGCCTTTCTGGCTTCCGACGAGGCCAGCTACATCACCGGGCAGGTGCTCTGCGTCGACGGTGGGATGGCGATGTAACATGGCAGAGAAAGAGACTACCGAGGCACCGGCCGCCAGGGAGAGCCTGGGCACCGTCCGCATCGCGCCACGGGTCCTGGCGACGATCGCACGGCTCACCGCCCTCTCAGTGCCGGGGGTCAGCCGCCTGTGCCCCGCCCCTGTGCGCAGCGTGGGCACCCTCTGGAGTGGCCATGGCCCGAACGCGGGCGTGCGCGTGGATGTGGTGGACGATGCGGTCGTCATCGACATCTACCTCATGGCCGAATCGGAGGTCAACATGCTCACCCTCGGCCGCGAGGTGCAGGCACGCGTGGCGCGAGCGGTGCAGGATATGGTGGGCATGCCGGTCCAGGCGGTCAATGTCTTCATCCGCGATGTCGAGCGCACAAGCTCGGAGCCATCGGGGCTCCCATAGCGAAGACTGTCTCGTAGGCCAGCAGTGCGGCGCGGGCCCGTCTCCACACCGGCGGCTACGGGCCGCCACTGCTCGCGCCACTGCCCGTACGGACAGATAGCGGGAGACCTGCGGTGAAAGTACGACGTCAGGCGCGCATCATCGCGCTGCAAGCGCTCTTTGAAATCGATATGACCAACCACGACCCGGCGACGGTCCTCAGTGAGCGTTTTGAGGACAAGGAACTGCCGCCCGAGGGCGAGGCCTTTGCCCGCACCCTGGTTATGGGCACGCTCGAGCACCGGCAGGAGATCGACGCCCTCATCGCTCGCGTGGCACCCGAGTGGCCAGTCGAACAGATCGCCGGGGTCGACCGCGCCATCCTGCGCCTGGCGATCTATGAGATCGTGTTCGGTGGGCAGACGTCGCCCAAGGTGGTCATCAACGAGGCGGTAGAGCTGGCCAAGCTCTTTGGCAGTGACAGTTCACGCCGCTTTATCAACGGGGCTCTCGGCACATTGGTCGCCCAGCTTCCCAACTTGCCAACACAGGTGAGCACCGTGCGGCACGAGGGCTAGAGGCTGCCTCCCCTGGCCCGGCGTGGCATGCCGGCGACCGTTCTCCCGGCATTCCTAGAAGAGAGGGTTCGATGGAGATCTTTGGCATCGGCCTGCCCGAGCTGTTGCTGATCATGGTCATTGCGCTGATCGTGTTTGGGCCAGGCAAGCTCCCCGAGATCGGCGCGGCCCTCGGGCGAGCCATCGGTGACTTTCGGCGCGCATCCCGCGAGCTAACCAGTGACCTCACAGGGAGCATCGCCGAGGCGCGCTCGGAGGTCGAAAGCACGGTCAATGAGACTAGGAGCGAGCTGCAGGGCACGGCCCAGGCGGTGCAACAAGCGGTAGCAGAGCCTCCGGCATCCCCTGCACCAGCAGCCACCGATTCGGCTCCGGCCGCTCCTGCTGATGACGCCCTGTCGGAGGCCGACAGGAAGTGGCTCGATCTGGGCAGGGCCCTCGATGACGGAGAACAGGCAGGATGAGCGACCAGGAACTCTCCGGCGACATCAAGCTCACCATCGTCGAGCATCTCGAAGAGCTGCGCGACCGGCTGATCGTCAGCGTGATCGCCCTGGTCGTCGGCACGGCGTTCAGCCTCATCTTCACCGAGAGGCTGCTGCGGCTGCTCATCCAGCCTCTGGGAGCCACGCCCATTGCCATCCATCCTGTCGAGTCGTTCATCGTGTACTTTAAGGTGGCCCTCATCGCTGGCGTGGCCGTGGCGATGCCGGTCATCCTCTACGAGATCGTCCGCTTCCTGCTGCCGGCGCTGACTCCCCAGGAGAAGGGGTACCTGTACCTGCTTCTCCCGGGCGGCACGCTCTTCTTCATCCTCGGCCTGGCGTTTGCCGCTTTCATCATGCTGCCAGCAGCAGTCGGCTTCCTGCACAGCTTCATGGGCGATATCGTCAATCAGCAGTGGACCATCGAGAACTATATCTCGTTCGTGACCACGATTATGTTCTGGATGGGCCTGATCTTTGAACTGCCGCTGGTCATGTTCTTCCTGGCCAAGCTCGGCATCGTCCACACTGAGATGCTGACCAAGTTCCGTCGTTTCTGGATCGTGGCTGCCGCCGTCATCGCTGCTGCGGTGACGCCCACGCCCGATCCGGTCAACATGACCATCGTCATGGTGCCGCTCATCCTGCTCTACGAGGTCGGCATCATTCTGGTGCGGTTGGCGGGTGGCGGGAAGCGCCGTGCGGTTGCCGCGCCCAAGGCATCGTAACCCCGTAGGGGCGACGCGGCTCCCCCTACTCGTGCACAGGTCAAAGGAGACACCGTGCCCACCCTGCGCAGCTTTTCCGAGTTGCTCAGAGAAGCGGCTCGTCCGCCGCTGGCGACCGTGGCCATCGCCGGGGCCGACGAGGCCGAGGTCCTCGAGGCGGCGGCCGAGTGCCGCCGCCTGGCGCTGGCCGAGCCGATCCTGATCGGGCCGGCGGGGCGCATCCGCACCATGGCGGCGGAGCTCGGCGTCGACCTGGGCGACCTGCGAGTGCTCGATTGCGAGGGCCGTGCCGCTGCGCAGGCCACCATCGACCTGATCCGCTCGGGCCAGGCGCAGGTGGCCGTCAAAGGCCTCGTCTCCACCGCTGCCCTGCTCCAGGCCGCCCTCGACCGGAATTCGGGCCTGCGCACCGGGCGATTGGTCTCCCATGTGGGCGTCTTTCAGATCCCCGGCTTCCCTCGCCTCCTGTGCATCTCCGATGGCGGCGTCGTCCTCTTCCCCACGCTCGAGCAAAAGATCGAGATCATCCGCAACGCGGTTCGGGTGGCGCGCACCCTCGGCATCGAGCGGCCGCGAGTGGCCCTGCTCGCAGGCACCAACCAGGTAACGCCCGATCGGCCCGCGGCCTGCGAGCTTGCCAGCCTGGCTGCAATGGATACACTATGGGGCGAAGAGGGGGCCTGGGTCGACGGCCCGCTCACTCTCGACGTGGCGGTGGACCCGGCTGCCGCGGCCGCGGCCGGGCGCCAGGGCGAGGTCGCCGGCCGGGCCGATGTGCTCGTCGGCCCCACATTGGAAGCGACGAACACGATGTGCAAGGGCATCACCTATTTCGCCGGCGGCCAGATGGCCGGGCTCGTCGTCGGCACGGCAGCCCCCCTGTCGCTGGGCTCGCGCTCGGACCCCGCCGAGACGCGCCTGGCCTGCATCGGCATCGGCGTACTGATGGCGAAAGCGGGCGCTGCCTGGGGCTAAGCAATCCTGTTGCCCAAGTTTCGTGAACCCGGACCCACAGGACCGGTAAGACTCTGGAGACTGATGAGAGGAGATTCCACCGTGACCGACCGAGTGATCATCATGGGCGCAGCAGGGCGCGACTTTCACAACTTTAACGTCTACTTCCGCGACAACCCCGCCTACCGGGTCGTCGCCTTCACGGCCACCCAGATCCCCAACATCGCGGGGCGGGTCTACCCCCCAGAGCTCGCGGGTCCCCTCTACCCGCAGGGCATCCCCATCTACCCAGAATCCGAGCTGGTGGACCTCATCCGCCGCGAGGATGTGAGCCAGGTAGTATTCGCCTACAGCGATGTTCCCCATGAGTACGTGATGCACCGGGCCTCGGCCGCTCTGGCAGCCGGCGCCGACTTCCGGCTCATGGGCGCGGGCACCACCATGCTCAGCTCGCGCGTGCCGGTCGTGGCCACGGGGGCAGTGCGCACCGGGGCAGGCAAGAGCCAGACCACCCGCCGGGTGGCGAGCATCCTGGCCGGCCACGGCCGCCGCGTCGTGATTGTGCGCCACCCCATGCCCTACGGCGACCTGGCCAGGCAAGCCGTGCAACGCTTTGCGAGCTTGGCCGACCTCGATCTGCACGAGTGCACGATCGAAGAGCGCGAGGAGTACGAGCCGCACCTGGAGCGCGGCATGGTCGTCTACGCCGGCGTCGACTATGAGCGCATCCTACGTTCGGCCGAGCAGGAGGCCGACGTCATCGTGTGGGATGGCGGCAACAACGACATGCCCTTCTTCAAACCCGATCTGTTCGTCGTCGTCGCTGACCCGCACCGCGCCGGCAACGAGGTGACGTACCACCCCGGCGAGACCAACCTGCGCCTGGCCGACATCGTTGTGATCAACAAGGTCGATACGGCGACGCCGGAGAGCATCAGGCTGGTGCGCGAGAATATCCATGCTGCGAACCCCAACGCCCGAGTCGTCGAAGCTGCGTCCCCCATCTTCACCGATCACCCAGAGGCGATTCAGGGCAAGCGCGTGTTGGCCATCGAGGATGGCCCCACGCTCACCCACGGAGGCATGGCCTACGGCGCCGGCGTCGTCGCAGCCCAGCGCTACGGGGCGCGCGAACTGGTCGACCCGCGGCCCTACGCGGCTGGGACCATCCGCGAGGTCTACCAGACCTACCCGAACATCGGCCCGGTGCTGCCGGCCATGGGCTACGGCCCTCAGCAGATCATCGACCTGCAGGAGACCATCAACGCCACGCCCTGTGACCTGGTGCTGATCGCCACACCCATCGACCTGACGCGCATCCTCAAGATGACACGCCCCGCGCAGCGAGTGCGCTACGAATTGCAGGAAATCGGCCGCCCTACCCTGGAAGACTTGCTGCAGCCCATCCTGGCGGCCGCGTCGGTCAAGGGCTAGGGCCAAAGCCCTTCTCGGCAACGGGGGCGCGGTAGATAGTCCGGCCCCCGAGCCCGCGTTGCGGCAAGGGGGTGCCCAGCCCGACGGCAACATCGCAGAGCGAGGAGGAGATGGCGAGCGAGCACCGGGTGCCAGCGCCACCAGGGGATACTCAAGGAGGCAGCGGGCCCAGGGGCTATTACGGGCAGCGCGCCGAGCTGCAGGCACTCGACGCAGTGGGAGGGGCCCTGTGCTCATCGCTGGAGCTGCAGACCTCCCTGAGCCGGGGCCTGCAGAGCCTGCTGCAGCAGAGGCCCTACCTTGCAGCCGGCGCCCTGCTGCCCGATTGGGCAAGCCAGGAGTTGGAGGTCCACACCGCCGCCCGCACGGGCGATCAAGTCGAGTACGGCTTCTGGCGTGTGGACCTCCTCGCCCTCGCCGGCTCACCTGCTGTGGCCTGGGCCCCCCTGGTCGCACCGGCCCGGCAGGCAGAGCCATCCGTCCGGGCGACAGTGCACATCGCCCCACTCCGCGCCGATGGGCTGGCGCTCGGCATGCTCGTGGTCGTAGCCCCCTCTGGCTCGCCATCCCTCTCCAGCCAGCCTTTCCTCATCGCCCTTGGCGAGCGCTTTGGGCAGGCAGTGAGAAACGCCCGGCTCTATGATAGCGCGCGCACCGAGGCCGACCAACTGGCGGCGATCAGCGCCGTCGGAGATGCCGCCCGCAGGCTGCTCCCCGAGCGCCAGTTGCTGGCTCAGGCCATCCGCCAGGTCCTCGCGGTCACGAACCTCGACCTGGCCGCGATCTACCTCCGCAATGGGAGCGGCGACGCCTTCACTCTGGCTGCCCATGCCGGCGTGAGCCGGCGCCTGGCCGCTCGCCTCATCCCACGCCTGCCGGCTCGCTTCCCCGCCCATGTGGCTGCGCCCCAGCCGGTGTTCGAGGAAGGCCTCGGTGGCCCAGGTACCCGCGGCCGCGCGCCACGCTGCCTGATGCACGTCGCTCTGCGCTCGCCCGGCCGCGACCTGGGGATACTCACCGTCGGCAGCTATCGCGACGCCCACTTTGCGCCCGGTGCTGCCCGAGTGCTGACCGCAGTGGCCGGGCACATCGCCACAGGCCTCGACTATGCGCTCCTCTACCGCGAGGCCAAGGACCGGGCAGCTGACCTGGCCCGTGCCAATGAGGCCATCAACGCTGCCCTGCACAGCAAAGACCAGTTCCTAGCCAACGTCACCCATGAGCTTCGTCGGCCTCTTGCCCCGGCCCGCATGGTGCTAGAGACCCTGCTCGAGACCCCAGAGGGCAGGCTCTCACCCCAGCGCAAGGAGCAGTTGCTGCGCAACGCTCTGGGGAACCTGGACAGCCTGAATGCCCTCATCTCGGAGCTGCTCGATGCCGCACGCATGGAGCGCAGCACCGAGCGCCTGGCGCGCGAGCTCGTCGACCTCGGAGCCATCATCCATCAGGCGCTCGTCGCCATCCGGCCCCTGGCCGAAGAGCGCAACCTGCGGCTGCAAGCGCTCGTGCCGGCGGCCGCCATCCATGTCTACGGCGACCCACAGGCCTTGGGCCGCGTGGTGGGCAACCTGCTCTCCAACGCCATCAAGTTCAACCGCAGCCGAGGCAGCGTGCTGGTGCAGCTCGAGCGCAGCGGCAACCTGGCCGTGCTCTCGGTCACCGACACGGGCATCGGCATCCCGAGGCATGCGCAGCCCCACATCTTCGAGCGCTTTTACCAGGCCGACGGCTCGTCCACCCGTGCCCACGATGGGGTGGGGCTGGGGCTCTATATCGCGCGGGAGATCGTGGAGCGACACGGAGGCGAGATCCGTTTCACGTCGGAGGAGGGCGTCGGCACCACCTTCACGGTGGCCCTGCCCCTCGCCTGATGGCCGGGGGCCACACCACGCCGGTCCGTCCGCACCGTCCGGCGCCAATACCAGACACAAGTCTCCCCCTCCCATGGGGCGGGAAGGGGGCTGGGGGGATAGACTCCTTGCGAGCGGAGAACGCTACTCGGGGCGACCATCTACGCTCATCCCAGCGATATCAGGCCGACCCGATTCGCCACGGTGCGGGCGCTAATTCACCGGCCGGATGCCCAGGTACACCTGCCCTCCGGTGAGCATGCGCAGGATCGTCTCCGGCGGCCGGCGGTCCAGGCGCTCGTACAGCTCCCGCGGCGAAAGGGGCTTGTTGCCATTGGCCGCAAAGGTCCGGAAGATGCTGTCAATGATGGGCGTGTTGGGGTTGATGTAGCCGGGCTTGGTGCTGCAACAACTGCGCAGCGTGCCCCACAGGGCATCCTCGCGCACGACCTCGCCCGTTTCCATGTCGACCGCATCCACCTCGCCCAGGTCCTTCATCTCGGCATAGGCCTGCTTGCACTCGTCGCACAGGGCCTGGGCCAGGAAGATGCGGATATCGCGGTTCTGTTGCTCCCACCACTGCAAGTCAATGTGGAACTTGGTATCGATCGTTGGGCGTTGCCATTTGGCCATGATCTCGCACTCCTACGCAGCGCTGCCGTAGAGCAGGACGCGGTCGCGGATCAGGTCGGCCCGCTTGGAGCGTGGGCGGGCCTCCATCTCCTCGGGTGTGCTATACTGCTCTCCCACCAGGGTCTCATCAAAGGCCCAGTTCCCATCGCCGACCGGGTCAAAGCACGCCTGCCGCGCCAATTCCGCAAAGACAGGGATGGCGCCCGCGCGCCACAGCACGTTGATGGCCGCATAGAGCGCCTTGGCGTGGACAAACCCCTGGCTCCCCAGCTTGGCCAGCTCGGGGTATACCGCCAGGATCGCCTGGAACAGCGACAGCCCCTGTGCCCGCTGCGACTGGCGGAGTTCCTCCAGGCGTGCTGTCTCCGTAGGCTCGCCCACCAGTAAGTTGCGATCGTAGCGGCAGGTGTAGGCCCGTTTGCGGATCTCGAAGACCAGGCGATTGTTTTCGACCCGCGGCACCCTGGCCCACTCGGTTCGGCGCGATCGAGCCTCGCAACGCACGACCACCGTATAGGGGTCCTTGGTCAACAACAGCTCCACCGTCGCCCCTGCAGGCACCTCCTCGCGCTCGTACCACTCGCCGAGGCCCCACGCGTACCCATCCTGCGGGAGGACCCAGCCCATCCAGCGGGCATCCGTCCGCCCATCCACGAAATGGATGGGGATGCGCGTGAACTCGCCCCTGGGGAACAGCGAGAGGATCTCGCGCGTCAGCGGCAGTGTTCCCGAAAGGCGGTGAGGATAGTTGAGCACGAAGCTTGCCTTGCCGGACTCCGGCGTCTGCAGCGGCCTCTGGCTGGGCAGTTCGTCCAACTCGTCGCCGATCTCGTGCGCCAGCTCCAACGACTCGCGATGCACCCACTCGCGGCCGGTGGCGACGAAATCGGGTCGCAGCCGGTCTGGCTTCGAAGCCACCGCGGGCGGCTCGAGGTTGTAGAGGAACCAGCGCGGAGCCGATGCGGTGCCGACGTTGTCGAAACGCCCATCCTGCAGCAGGGCCAGGTTGAGTGCGAAGGTGCGTGCCTGCGGCTTGGCCTCGGGGGCCAGGTCCAGTTGCTGGAGGATCTCCTCGGTGTTCAGCGGGTGCCCGGCGACATCGATAATGGCCTCGGCCAGGTTGAGGTGGCCCACATGCACCTCGGGCAGCAGGCCGCGCAGGAACCACTGGCCATCGTAGGGCACGAACTCGGGGTTGGCAGGCAGCGCTTGGCGCAGTGCCTCGCGCACCGGCTCGCCATAGCGGCGGCACAGCTCTTCGAGAGGCAGCTCGCCCTCCTCGCCAACGAGCATCTCTTCGTGCTGCTCATTCAGAGGATGGGGGAGGCTCAAGTCGGCCGCCAGGTCGCGCGTCGCCTCCTGGCCTTCGAAAGCCACCGTGATGACACTGAACTCCCCGTAGCGCGGGTTCTGCCCGGGCCGCACCGCCACGACCTTGCCGATCGCGTAATCCCAATGAGGGAACACCAACTGCTGGCCGACCTCATAGTGCTCGCGCGGCCTGTAGGTAACGGCCGCCTCAGCCTTGCGCGCCTGTGCCTCGCGCTGGCAATGCCGGCCCATGATCTCGCAAACGAGGTCGTCGAGCGACCGGGGCTGCCCGTCTTCCAGCATCAGGTCGTAAATAGCTTCCAGGTCTTCGGGACGAAGCTTGAAATCGCGCCGCCAGTAGGCCTCCGTCTGCGTCTGCGCTCTGCATCGCACCGCCACCAGACGAACCTCCTCGTGATGGTCCACAATGAGAACAGAACGGGAATAGAACGAAGCATCAGGTGAAGCGGAGCCCGATCACGGGCTCGCTGGAGCCGCAATACAATCAAGAAGGCCCCAGCCTGACGACAGCCGAAGCCTTCCAAAAGAGGTGGGCGAAACAGGGCTCGAACCCGTGACCTCTTCCTTGTAAGGGAAGCGCTCTCCCAACTGAGCTATTCGCCCACTTATCTGCCACGGAGCAACGGGTTGCCTGATTATACGTGCGGCCATCAGGCATGTCAAACACAACATTACGTGTTTCAGCGCCTCCGGGGGTTTGGGGCGACGGGCGCCCACCCCCCCTCCCATCACTTTCGGCCTGTCCTTTGACCTGGACACCCACTCCGCTAGAATGGGGCATGTCGGGGCGGGTCACAGAAAGGCGGAGCTACCCATGTCGCCCGAGTCGGTGCTCAACTGGCTGCGTTTCCTCGGGGGAGGCGTGTGCCACCAGATCCCTGCGCGTTCCCTGCAAGTTGCGGGCACGCCGCTGCCGCTCTGCGCCCGCGACACGGGGACCTACCTGGGCCTGATCCTGGCGCTGGCAGTGCTCCTACTCCGGGGCCGCGCGCGAGCGGGCCTCTTGCCTTCGTGGCCGCTGCTGATCGTCCTCGCCGGCTTCTTCCTGGCCTGGGGTGCCGACGGGCTCAACTCGTATCTGGAGCTCCTGGGCCTGCCCCACCTGTACGAGCCCCACAATGCCCTGCGGCTGTTGACCGGCACCCTGCAGGGCATGGCGCTGCTGCTGGTGGTCTGGCCGGTAGCGGCCTTCACTTTCTGGCGGACCCCCGAGAACCGGCGAGTCATCCATGCGCGGGAGCTGGCGGGGCTGGTGGTCGCTGCACTGCTCGTGACCGCCATCCTCTCGCAGCCCTGGGCGGTGCCCCGCTATGTGGCCGGAGTGCTCTCGGGGCTGGGGCTCGTGGCCATGTTCACTCTGCTCAACTCGCTGCTCCTGGCGGTCGCGCTGCACCGCGAGGGGAGTGGCGAGAAACCGGCGGATGTGTTGCGTCTGCTCGCGCTGGCGCTGGCCCCGGCGCTCCTGGAATTGGTGCTCCTCAGCCTGCTCCGCCACCACTTTCTGGGCTGAGCGCTGCGATCCGCGCAACCCAGAGCTGCCCGGCACGTATAGTGGATTGGGCACAGGCTCCAACCTTCCATGTCGCCGTGTTCCCTGTCGCGTTCTTCTATTCCGGTTCGGCCCCGGCCGCATGCCCGCGCCGGAGGTCAGGAGGTAGGGGATGGATCTGGGCAAGTCGTTCTCGTTCGTGTTCGAAGACGAGCAGTGGCTGAAGAAACTGCTCATCGGTGGCGTCGTCAGTATCGTGCCCATCCTCAACCTGGCAGCGGTGGGCTATATGCTCCGCACGTTGAGGAACGTCGCCGCAGGGGAGCAGCACCCCCTGCCCGAGTGGGACGATCTGGGCGGCGACTGGGTGAAAGGGCTGGTGACGACGGTGGCCGGGTTCGTCTACGCCCTGCCCATCCTCGTCCTCATGGTGCCGCTCATGGTCCTGGCCATAGTGGCCGACCAGAACGGCGGCGAAGCGGGCGGGGTGCTGGCGATGGTGGGGATGTGGTGCCTGGTGTTGCCCTTCAGCCTGCTCCTCTCGGCCTGGATCCCGGCGGCCACGGCGCGCTATGCGGTGGATGGAGACTCTGCCGCTTTCTTCCGCTTTGGCGAGATCTGGGGCCTGATCCGCCGCAACCTCGGCAGCTATGTCATCGCGCTCTTGATCTACATGCTCGTAGCCCCGATCGCCAGCACGGTGGGCATGTTCATCTTTGTCATCGGCGTCGCGTTCACCAGCTTTTGGACGATGCTGCTCCTGGCGCACCTGCTCGGCCAGGTTGTGCTGCGCGACCGGGGCAAACAGGCGCCCATGCCGGCCCTCTAGCGCTGCGTGGCCCGCAGCCTCAAAGAGCTGACCGCCAGCTTCACAGTTGATGCATCACCGCCTGGGTTGCAGCCGGGCTTCTCGCTGGGCCGCCACCCGGCTCCAGCCCAGGGCGGGGTTTGGCAGGCTGGCCGGCGCGCCTGCCGCCCGTCGGCCGGCCGGGCGCGCCGGCCCTCCTGCCAAACCCCGCCCCGGGCTGGCACCGGGTGGCGGCCCCGCCAGAAGCCCGGCCGCAAC
>Ga0123519_10004370_pt1 | contig 22989 bp, 23 predicted proteins | sample YelNatPaOPRAMG02_FD_87396 | JGI IMG/M metagenome (GOLD analysis project Ga0123519, IMG submission 87396) | Hot spring microbial communities from Yellowstone National Park - Yellowstone National Park OP-RAMG-02 (version 2) | ecosystem: Environmental > Aquatic > Thermal springs > Hot (42-90C) ...
TCCTGCAAGACACAGATCTGGACTGCCCTTGAAGACATTAGCACAACGTTTGAAAGGAAAAGAAGGAAGATTCAGATATAATCTTTCAGGAAAGAGAGTAAACTTCAGTGCAAGAACAGTTGTTTCACCAGATGGATGTATCTCCATCAATGAGGTTGGAGTACCACCTCAAATAGCAGAAGAATTAACTGTTCCAATAAATGTTACTGATTGGAATTTAGAAGAATGCAAAAAAATGATAAAAAGTGACAGTACGCCAAAGGTGGTTTATGTTACTTCACCGAATGGCAGAAGAAGGAAGATAACAGACACCAACAGGGAAGAGATAGTGAACGAGCTTGCTGCAGGATGGATTGTAGAAAGACAACTTAAAGATGGAGATATCGTATTGTTTAACCGTTATCCTTCACTTCACAGAATTTCAATCATGGCGCACAGGGTTAAGATACTACCAGGAAAGACATTTAGGATCGCATCTTCTGTTACACCACCATACAATGCAGATTTTGATGGAGATGAGATGAATATACACGTGCCACAAAGAGAAGAAGCAAGGGCAGAAGCTGAGAATCTCATGCTTGTACAGGATCAGATAATCTCTCCAAGACATGGAAGAGCGATCATAGCCCCAACTGAGGACCATATAACAGGTGCATATCTATTAAGTTTAGAAGAAACTACATTCAGTAAGAATGAAGCAGCAGATTTATTGGCAATGGCTGGAATATACGAGCTTCCGAAACCAGACCTTAAAGACAGATATAGCGGAAAACTGATAATCTCACAGCTTCTACCAAAGAACTTGAACCTTAAAGTAGAATCAAAAATAGGTAAAAAAGGAAGTTCAAAGAGCACTATAGAAATCAAAGATGGAAAACTAATAAGTGGATACTTCGAAAAGAAATCACTACATGCAGTAATCGAAGCAATCGTTTTGTATTATGGCAATGAAGAGGCAAAGAAATTTGTAGATGGAATAGCAAAGATTGCAGGAGAGGTTATAACAAGAAATGGAATGAGCGTTGGTATAAGGGATTACACAATTTCTGAAGAAGGAAAGAAAAAAATAAAAGAAATAGTAGAAAATGCAGAAAAACAGGTCGATGTATATATTATGCAGTACCAGAATAAAACCCTTGAAAGAGAACCTGGTAAAAGCCTGAAAGAAACTCTTGAAAGCAAGGCGGTTGACACCCTCGGAGGAATTAGAAGTGATATAGCAAAGGTTCTTGAAGAGGATCTGGGTTATGATAACAAAGCAATCGTGATTGGAAAGATCGGAGCAAGAGGTTCCATAATCAATGTCACACAAATGTCTGGTGCTATTGCACAGCAAGTAGTAAGAGAAAAGAGACTACATAGAGGGTATGTTAATAGAACTATGTCACATTTTAAGCCGAAAGACCTAAGCGCGGTTGCAAGAGGTTTCATAAGATCCAATTTCATAAATGGTTTGAACCCTATTGAATATTTCTTCCAATCAATGTCTGCAAGAGAATCTATTGTAAATACCGCTATAAGAACTGCAAGATCAGGTTACATGCAAAGGAGAATGATGAATGCATTGCAAGACCTTGTAGTGAAAGACGACTTGACTGTAAGAGATGGAAATGGAAGGATTATTCAAACAATATATGGAGGAGATGGAAGAGATACAATGAAAATAAAGAAGATAACAGAAGAAGAGTTAACTCCAGTTGCTGTTCCTGAAAGAGAATGAGAATAAAAAAATGAAAAATATTAAGTTCATTAAAATTGAGAAGTGATGGTTATGAAAGCAAAAATAGAAAAGAAGGATATCTATATAACACCCAATGAACCAGTTGGGATAATGGCTGCACATTCGCTTGGTGAACCCGGTACTCAAATGACTATGCGTACATTCCATCTTCCTGGAGTGGTTGAAGCAGTTCCAACAGGTCTTCCAAGATTAATAGAAATAGTGGATGCAAAAAAAACACCGAAGAAGCCAATCGTTACAATCTACTTAAAAGAAAAACATGAAAAGAAAAAAGTAGAGGAATTTGCAGTAAAAATAGATCAAGTCCTCTTACAAGATATAGCAAAGATAAGTGAAGATCTAAAGAAAAAACAAATAATGATAATAATCGATCAAAAAGAATTACAATTAAGAAAAATAGGATTAGTAGATGTAAAGAAAATAATAAAAAGAGAGTTGGAAAGCGGAATTGCAATGAAACATCAAAGAGAAAAAGTACTTTTGATTGCTAAGAACCTTCCATTGAGAATGATAAGAAAACTAACTAACAAAATGAGATCTCTTCATATAGCAGGTATAAAAGGTATAACCAAGCCAGTAGTTACACAAGACGAAAAGAGAGAGTGGATAATAATTGCAGGAGGTTCTAATCTTACTGATCTCTTCAAACTGAAAGAAGTGGATACAACAAGATCAACAACAAATGACATAATGGAGATATACAAATTATTTGGGATAGAAGCAGCACGAAATGCTATAGTAAATGAAATATATACCATCATGAAAACACAGGGAGCAGACGTTGATATTAGACACATAACTTTACTTGCAGATGCAATGACTGCAGAAGGAGAAATTATGTCTGTTGGAAGACATGGGTTGAGTGGAAGGAAGGCATCTGTTTTGGCAAGGGCAGCATTTGAAGAAACAGTTAAGCATCTTGTTAATGCAGCAATCAATGGAGAAGAAGATAAACTAAAAGGAGTCACAGAAAATATACTTATAGGGCAACCTGTTCCTGTTGGAACAGGACTTGTTAAGCTCAAGATGAAAACAGAATAGAATACACATAATATAGAAGCAAATAAATATATTATAGAATGTAATATATAAGGCAATATATAAGGGTGGAATTATGGATATAGATCTTGAAAAAGCAATTAGAATGAGTGTTGATACAGGTAAAGTAGAATTTGGAACAAAGACATGCAAGAGTCTTGCTGCACATGGAAAAGCAAAACTCGTGCTTGTAGCAGGAAACTGTCCTTCTGTTTTAAAGAAGGAAGTTATGGATTTGTGCAAGAATTCTGGTATTCCATGTAAGGAAGTAAAATACCCATCTATAGAGCTGGGTTCTCTTGCTGGAAGACCATATCCTGTATTAATGATGGCAATAATTGAACCTGGAGATTCTGAAATATTGAAAATAATAGAATAAAATAGAATAATACAAAAAATAGAAAAAGGGAGATCGAATGACAAAGTTAAATAATGAAGAGATAAAACTAATGATGTTTCTACAAGATGCTACTAAGGCTGCAATAAGAGATGTATATGACGATGGAAAAACAATTGCAGTGGTTGTTGCGGAAGGTGATGTAGGAAAAATTATTGGACCTGGAGGAAAAATTATAAACAATTTGAAGAAAAAATTAAAAAAGGATATAATAGTAATAGAATGGCATGAACAGCTTGAAAGATTTATATCCAATATATTCGCACCAATAAAAGTAAATGTGATAATTGAAGGAGAAACTGCAAAGGTTATATCTACCCCAGAAGAGAGAAAATATCTTATTGGGAGAGGAGGAAGCAAAATAAAGCTTGCGAAGATACTTGTGGAAAGAAACTTTAGAAAATTGGAGATTCGAGTATGATATCCTCTCAGACATGAAGATTAGAATTCAAGTATTAACTAGAAGGTATATTAACTATAAGATTTAAAAATACTAATAACTATATATATTATCAATATATATATTATCAACCTACAGTACATTAAAATTTATATATCAGACTATAATTAGATTATTAATCATTTAGCTTATTAATCATTTCTAGGTTGTAATTAATTTTAATTGATTTCACATTGTCATGTTAATCCTCTTCGAGAGAGGAGAAAGGCAGAACATTCCTGCCTATGATGGGAAAGCCTAATTGCATTTGTTTTTAAGTGCATTAAGGCTGTTTTCTCTTTAGCAGCAAACGCTGATAAAAAGGTGTAATTATATGGGAGAATTTTCAGGACGAGATATTGCAAAGAAAAGGAAGAAATATAAATGGTTAAAGAAGACGTGGAGAAGGAAAATCGAAGGACTTAAAGAAAAGTATGATCCACTTGAAGGATCGCATGCGGCAAGAGGAATAGTGCTCGAGAAGAAAGTTCTTGAGCAGAAGCAGCCCCATTCTGGACTCATAAAGTGCGTAAAGATACAGCTCATTAAAAACGGAAAGATAATTACTGCGTTCGCACCAAGAGATGGAGCAATCAACCACATAGACGAACACGACGAGGTTTTAGTGGAAGGACTCGGTGGTTCACAACGAGGCCAGATGGGTTCAATACCTGGTGTTAGATATAAAGTGATAGCAGTTAATGGAACATCACTTGAACAGATAAGACTAGGAAAGAAAGAGAAGCCAAGAAGATGATTTTATTGATAGTTCAAATTTACAATAGATTACTAATACAAAAAAGAGTGATAGTATGGAGATAAACGATAAATTATTCAATAAATATGATTATAATGTAGAAATAAAGGATGAAACCATGAGGGACTACATAAACCTCAGGCCTTCAGTGCTTCCTCACACATTTGGAAGAGTAGGAAAGAGAAAACAAAGAATAGAAAAAAACATAGTAGAAAGACTAGTGAACAAGTTGATGAGAGGAGGAACAGGAAGTAAGCTCGGTGGAAAATTGATAAGAACCCATGGAAAGCTCCAAGGGAAGAAGACGAAGGTTATTTCGATTGTAGAGGAAGCATTCGACTTGATACACCAGAAGACAAAAGAAAACCCAATACAATACCTTGTAAGAGCAGTTGAGAACAGTGCACCAAGAGAAGATGTCACAAGGGTAGAGTATGGTGGAATAAGATATCAGGTAGCAGTGGATGTCTCTCCAAAGAGAAGAGTTGACATGGCATTAAGAAATATTGCACTTGCAGCAATAGTCTCTTCTTTTGACAAAAAAGCAACTCTGGCTGAGGCATTGGCGAATGAAATTATACTTGCAGCAACAGGTGATGTCAATAGCTATGCAATAAAGAAAAAAGATGAAACTGAGAGAATGGCAAGAAGTGCTAGATAAAGAATTAAACAATTCTTATTTTCTTTTTTATTTTCATCTTCTCGCATCGACTAGGTGCAAATGCAATTTTAATACATGAAGATTAAATCTTCTAAATTATAAACAAGGTAGATTGATATGGTAAGAAAAGAATTTGTTGTAGAGGAAGTACAAAAAATTATGAAAAATTTGAAGTATGTTAGGAATATAGCTATAGTTGCTCACGTAGATCATGGAAAATCAACACTTGCAGATTCGCTAGTGGCAAGAGCTGGTTTGATCAGCAAGGAGCTTGCAGGTGAACAGAGGGTTATGGACTTTGAGGAACTTGAGCAAAAGAGAGGAATTACAATTAAATCTGCAAACATCTCATTGGGTTTCGAATACAATGGAGAACCTTATGTTATTAACTTAATCGATACACCAGGACATGTTGACTTTGGTGGTCATGTCACAAGAGCAATGAGGGCAGTGGATGGAATAATACTTGTGGTAGATGCAGTTGAAGGGATAATGCCTCAAACAGAAACAGTGCTCCGACAAGCATTGAAGGAGAAATCAAAGCCTACTGTTTTCATAAACAAGATCGATAGGTTAATTAATGAATTAAAATACACACCTGAACAGACGCAACAGAGACTAATTAAACTTATAACAGACATCAACAAACTAATTGATAGATATGCACCTGAAGATAAGAAGAATGAATGGAAGATAAATGTGGAGAAAGGAAACATTGCATTTGGTTCTGCATTCAATAAATGGGCAACTTCTTTTGCATACATGAAAATGAAAGGTGTTAATTTCAAGGATATATACGATCTTTGTCAGAAAAATGAACACAAGGCACTGATGGAAAAGGCACCTATTGATGAAGTTGTCTTGACCATGGTTATCCAACACCTTCCAAACCCTGCAGAGGCACAAGTATACAGGATTCCTATACTCTGGCACGGAGACCTAAACACAGAAGATGGACAGGCAATGTTGAAGACAGATCCAAACGCCAAGGTATGTGGAATTATATTCGGTGTAGTTGTAGATAAGCATGCAGGTGAAGTTGGAGTTGCAAGAATATTCAGCGGAACAGTAAGAAAGGGAACAGAATTGACTATTGCATCAAAACACACATCCTCCAAGGTACAGCAGGTTGGAATCTACATGGGTCCTGATAGGATTCCAGCTGAAGAAGTGCCGGCAGGAAACATTGCTGCTATAGTTGGCTTAAGAGACCTTTATGTGGGAGAGACAATAAGTGAGAATCCGAACTTCGAGCCATTCGAACAAATCAAGCACTATTCAGAACCTGTAGTCACCAAGTCAATCGAAGCAAAGAACACCAAGGACCTTGTCAAGCTCATCGAGGTACTGCGACAAATGTCCAAGGAGGACCCGACTCTTAAGGTTGAAATCAACCAGGAAACTGGAGAGCACCTTATAAGCGGTATGGGTGAGCTCCACCTTGAAATCGTGGAATACAAGATATCCAAAGAGAAGGGAGTGGAAATCGAGACTTCGCCACCAATCGTAGTTTACAGAGAAACAATTCTTAAACCAGGACCAGAGCTAGAAGGTAAATCACCGAACAAGCACAACAAATTCAAGATACTGGTCGAGCCTCTAGAACAAGGGGTTTACAATGCAATAATCGAAGGAAAAATACCAGAGGGAAGACCAAAGGGCAAGCAAGTGGTGGATGCATTGGTAGAGGCAGGGATGCCAAGAGATGAGGCAAAGAAAGTATTAGACATAAAGAACAGATGCGTATTCATTGACGCAACCAAGGGAGTACAGTACATGCAGGAAATCATGGAATTGCTGCTCAAGGGATTCGAAGAGGCGGTTGATAAGGGTCCTCTTGCAAAAGAGAAAGTAGTCGGAGTAAAGGTAAAACTTACTGATGCTATAATCCACGAGGATCCTGCACACCGAGGTCCTGCCCAGATACTTCCAGCTGTTAAGAGACCAATTTATGCAAGCATGCTTACAGCAGGAGTAAGATTGATGGAGCCGAAGCAGATCTTCCTTGTACAGGCGCCACAGGAATATGCAGGCAACATAATCACTACACTCCAGGGAAGAAGAGGAGAAATTCTTGAAATAGGACAGGAAGGAGATTTGTCCACTATTAAGGCTAAGCTTCCGGTTTCAGAGACTTTCGGAATGTCCAACGATCTTAGGTCTGCATCACAGGGAAGAGCAATCTGGTATCATGAATATGCAGGTTACGAATTGGTTCCAACCTCCATGCAGGCAGAGCTTGTAACCAAGGTAAGAGAAAGAAAAGGAGAGCCGAAGGAACCACCGACAGCAAAGGACTTCATGGACTAATTTTTTATTCTTTGATTTTTTATTTTTTAAATTTTCTAAATTTTCCTTCTATTTTTAATTTTTATTTAGTGATTAGATGACTAATAGAGTAAGAAAGGAAAAACAGAAAAGAAACAATGAGAATGAAACTCTTCAGGAAATAAAGGAAAAAAAGAAAGAAATTAGAGTAAGCGTAGTAGTACCTGCATTGAACGAAGAAAAGTATATTGAATCATGCTTGAAATCACTGAAAGAACAAAGCGTTAAGCCATATGAGATAATAGTTTGTGATGGAAACAGCGAGGATAAAACAAGAGAGATTGCAAAGAAGTATGCAGACAAGGTATTGATAGAGAAGAAAAGGTCTGCAGCTGCAGAAAGGCAAAAGGGAGCGAATTATGCAAAAGGAGAGATAATTGCATTCATAGATTCTGACACAGTTGCAGAGAAAGATTGGATCAAAAAAATAAAAGAAACATTTGAAAAACACCCAAATGTAGTAGGTGTTTACGGAAGAGTATTATTAAGAGACGGCAGCAGAATCGATAGAATATTATCAAAGCTCTTTACTCCTTATACTAAATTTACAGAAATAATTGGAAAGCCTGCGGTGGCAGGAATGAATATGGCTGTAAGAAAAGACGCATTCAGGAAAATAGGTGGGTTCAATCTTAAGCTTAAAACAGCTGAGGACATTGATCTCTTTAACAGATTGAAGAAAGAAGGAAAAATAAAATATGTGGATGCAGTCACATATACTTCAGCGAGGCGACTTAAACATTGGGGATATAAGAAATTCTTTTTCTTCCATGCAAGCAACCTGATAAAATACACCCTAACAGGAAAATCGCATGAAGAATACGATGAGACAAGATAGGATTAGAAGATTTATAAATTTTTAATGCTAATTCATGAATATTGATTCAGAAACTATCGAATAAACCAAATAGCTAGATCTGAAGAAATCTAACATCACTCTTGATTCATTGGATTTTACTTAACCTTCAACAATTTTAGCTCGTTCTTTACAGATGTTTATAGCTTTCTTCCAGTCTTCTATGGTTTTTTTCGGACTTATTATTAATCTTCCGCTATCTGAAGTAGAAGGCTCCTTCACATCTATAACAATTCTAAACAAATTCACTTTTTTATCATCGTTTTTATCATCGTCAAAAAATTTTGATACTCCTACATGAAAACCATATTTATCTATACCATAAAATTCATGCGCCCAGTCTATCTCTTTTTTAGAGATTGCATCGAAGAATTTATCATCGGATAATAAAAGATTTAATTTATATGCGCTTACTAAATCATCAAGATTTATGACTCCTTTGATTATTCCATACACTCCCGTACCAATACCATGATCAAAACCTTTAGTATGTAGAATAGGTTTTTCACCTCTTTTGATTAACTCTGCTGCGAGCCTAATGCCTGATTGCCAATAAAGTAGGCTTGAATAATCTCTTATATCTCTCCTATAATCAAGGTATTCTTCTCTCCCATACCGCCTTTCATAAATTTTAGAACCTAAATAAACGTCTATTATGTTAGGATTAGCAAGATCAACGTTAAATTTATTTGATACCTTCTCTAGTATTTTATCTGTAAATTGTTTAAATGTAGTATTAAATCGCTCTAGTTCTTCTATTACTTTGGGATCTAAACTTTTGAGATCATCTGCTATCTCATAATCCTGCTCCATTTGTGCGTCTATCAAATAACCGCTGTACTTTTGTGCTGCAACTTTGGCAAAGCCTTCTTTGGCGGAAAAAGCCAGATCGATGGTTGGATCCTTTGAGAGTTCCTTCCCTATTTCTGTAAGACTATCCTTACCATTACTATAACTATAATCTTTCAAATAATCATCAACCACTAAAATCTTATTTCCTCCCTTGATTATCTCCTCTCCCTTTATCTCCTTCAGCGTCTTATCGACTCCCTTTGACTTAATCTTATCTGCAACCTCCTTCTCAACCTTCTTTATCTCATCCTTTTTCTCCATTCACATCACCGATATGATAACATTTCTAACATATTTATTACTTACTATAAAATTTTTTGTAAAATTTAGAAAAAATTCATTAAATATTCGCTTTTTTAAAATAAAACTTATGGGGACTAAATCCACTAATTATTTCCTTCCGATAGGAGAAGCTTATTTGATCATGATAAGAAACGAAGAAATATTGAAAGAATTCCGTGATTTCTTTGACCAGATGTGGGAGATCTCGAGGAGGATTGTGGAAAGAGATAAAAAATGCAGAATTAAAAAAGAAAAATAAACAACAAATAAAAGAAAAAGATACTTTTCTTTGATGAATATTTTCTTCTTTTCAGATTTTATTTATTATCTATTTATTCTTTGGCGCCATGTTTCTTAAGAAGCTCTACTATTTCTGCATGTCCATTCTCATACGCCCATATTTGTGCAGTATTCTCTCTCTTGTCTTTTGCATTTACATCTGCTCCATTTTTTATTAGAAGCTCTACTATTTCTTTATGACCTTCCTTAGAAGCAAACATTAGTGCAGTATCGTTACAAACATCCTTTGCATTTACATCTGCTCCATTTTTTATTAGAAGTTCCACTATTTCTTTATGATTATTCCAAGATGCTAAAATCAATGCAGTCCAGCCATCATTGTTTTTTATGTTAATATTTGCTCCTTTGTTTATTAGGAGTTCTACTATTTCTTTATATCCAAGCCAAGAAACTAATATTAATCCAGTATTACCATTATTATCCATTGCATTTATATCTGCTCCTTTATCAATAAGATCTTCAACTTTATTTAAGTTTCTTTCTCTTACAGAGTTTATTAATTCCTGATTTAGTTCTTTTTGTTGTGTTTCTGATAGAATTTGTTTTCCTTTCATAATGTTTTCTTTTATTTCAAGATTTTTAAAGGCATTTTTCAAATCTACTTCCTTACTCTGTTCATTTAATTTAGTACCACTAATCCTTTTTCCCTCATTCTTATTCTCCATAAAATCACCATAAAAATTTCGCATTCCTCCTAAATAAATCTTTCGTTTCCAAACTTTTACACCATTACTTAGAAATTTAGTGAAAAAGTAAAAAAATAAAGAATTAGATTTTCTTCTTATCTGGGCAAACTGCGTCTACATTGAAAATCTCGAATGATACATTAACTCTTCTTGGACACTTTTCTTCTTTTGGGAGAGCGCATTTGTAGTACTCCTCTAAAAGTATCTTTTGCCCTTTGAAGCCTGACGTGCTTAAGAAAAGTTCCTCTCTATACCTACATTTATCTGCATGCTTTATATTGACATCTGCCATTTAAATCGCCTCAGTATACTCAAAAAATTCTAAAAATAAAAAGAAAACAGAAATAACAAAAAAAACAAACGAAGTTAGTTTGTAGATTTCTTTATCCTCTAAATTCTTTGCCCTTCATTCCTTTTTTGCTTTTGTTGATTTTGTTTTTGCTGGTTTTTCTTTTGCTTTCTTTGCATTCTGCGCTTCTGCTTTTTCTTTCAGAGTGGCATGTGCACAGGCAAGCCTTGCAATCGGAACCCTGTACTGAGAGCAGCTCACATAGTTCAATCCAACCTTGTGGTAGAACTCGATCGAAGTTGGCTCTCCACCTGTCTCACCGCATACTCCTACCTTAAGATCCTTTCTTGTGGATCTTCCAAGCTTGACTGCCATGTCAACAAGCTTTCCAACTCCATAATCAATTACTTCGAAAGGATTTGTCTTGTATATTCCTTTGCTGAGATAGAGCTGCAAGAACTTTGCCTCTGCGTCATCCCTGCTGAAACCAAGTGTTGTCTGTGTAAGGTCGTTGGTTCCAAAAGAGAAAAATTCCGCTTCCTGTGCAATCTCATCTGCAGTCAATGCAGCCCTTGGTATCTCAATCATTGTTCCTATTGTGTAATGAAGCTTGACATTTTCTTTTTGAATTATTGCATCTGCTGTCTCTTTTATTATAGGCTTAAGAATCTTAAGCTCATTCACATTGCCAATCAAAGGAACCATGACCTCTACTATAGGATTCTTTCCTTCCTTCTTTAGCTTGCATGCCGCCTCAAAGATTGCGCTTACCTGCATCTGATATATCTCTGGATAGGTTATTCCTAATCTTGAACCCCTATGTCCAAGCATTGGATTGAATTCACTTAGTTCTCTCACTTTCTTAAGTAGCTTTTGCTTCTCTTCAATTACTCTTTCATCCACTTTCTTTGAGCTCAACTCTGTTATCTCTGAAATCAATTCCTCTAATGATGGAAGGAATTCATGCAACGGTGGGTCAAGAAGCCTTACAGTAACCGGTAACCCATCCATTGCCTTGAATATTTCATAGAAGTCATGAACTTGGAATTTCTTAAGTTCATCTAGCCACTTCTTTCTCTCCTCAGCTGTTTCTGACAATATCATCTTCTGCACTATTGGAAGCCTTGAAGGGTCATTGAACATTCTCTCTGTTCTGCAAAGACCAATTCCAACTGCGCCAAACTTTCTTGCTCCCATGGCAGCTGATGGAGTGTCTGCATTTGCCCTTACCTTCATTCTTGCAACCTTGTCGCACCATGAAAGAAATTCCTCAAACTCGCCATGTATAGTGGGATCTACTAACTTAACCTCTCCCTTGATAACATTTCCTGTTGAACCATCTATAGTTATTATATCTCCTTCCTTGAATACCTCTCCATTTATAGTGAGTGTCTTTTTGTCTATGTCCACCTTTGCTGCCTCACAACCCACTACAGATGGAAGACCAAGACCTCTTGCTACAACTGCCGCATGGCAGGTCATCCCCCCTCTGCTGGTCAAAATTCCCTGAGATGCAATCATGCCATGTATGTCGTCTGGAGTGGTCTCAACAGCCACCAATATGACCTTCTCCTTCTTTCCTTTTTCTGCAGCCTCGTCTGCTGTGAACACTATTTTACCAGTTGCAGCTCCTGGGCTTGCAGGCAGACCCTTAGCTATTGGAGCAACCTTGACATTCGGATCGATTTGCCTGTGAAGAAGCTGATCAATCTGCGATGGTTGAACTCTCATTATTGCCTCTTCTTTTGTAATCAATCCCTCCTTCACCATATCTACTGCAATTTTTATTGCTGCTGCAGCAGTTCTCTTTCCTGATCTTGTCTGAAGCATCCATAATTTTCCATTCTCAATTGTGAACTCCATGTCCTGCATATCCCTGTAGTGCTTCTCTAGAAGAGCTGCAATCCTTTCAAGCTCCTTGTATGCCTCTGGCATTTCTTTCTTCATCTCACTTATGTGCTTTGGTGTTCTTATTCCTGCTACTACATCCTCACCCTGTGCATTAACAAGGTATTCACCATAAAGTTCCTTTTTACCAGTGGATGGGTTTCTAGTGAATGCAACTCCTGTTGCGCTCCTGTCTCCTGTGTTTCCGAATACCATGGTCTGGACTACCACTGCAGTACCCATGTCATGAGGAATATTGTAAAGGTTCCTATAGGTTATAGCCCTTGGGTTGTTCCAGGAGTTGAACACTGCTTCTATTGCAAGGAAGAGCTGGTCATAAGGATCCTGCGGGAAATCCTTGCCTGTCTCCTGGTGGACAAGGTGCTTGAACTGAGAGATTATTTCTTTAAGCTCATCCACAGTTAATTCTACATCCAACTTTCTGTGGTGCTGCTCCTTAACAGAATCGAATATTCTGTCAAACTTCTCCTTCTTTATTCCAAGGACTACTTCTCCAAACATCTGAATTAATCTTCTGTATGAATCATAAGCAGTTCTTTCATTTGTTAACTTTGCAAAACCAACCACCGTCTTGTCGTTCAGACCTAGGTTAAGAATTGTATCCATCATTCCTGGCATTGAAACAGGTGCGCCAGATCTGACTGAAACTAACAATGGCTTTGATTCATCTCCGAACTTCTTTCCTGCCTGCTTCTCAACAGTCTTCAATGCCTTCAAAACCTGGTTTTTGAGTTCATTCGGAATCTTCTTTGTTTTTTGATAAATAAGACATTGTTCTGTTGTAATTATTAAGCCTGGTGATACAGGTAACCCGATTCTTGTCATCTCAGCCAATTCACAGCCCTTTCCTCCAAGGATAGGGCGCATCTGACTTGAACCCTCTTTAAAGAGATAAACTGGTTTTGTTTTTGCCATAATAATTCCCCCTAACGTCTAATCTTAAATAATGCAAATTAAAATTAGATATAGTAATTATGTTGAAAAAGATTTATAAATAATGATAGAAAGAAAAGGAATAAAATAATATATAAATAACCAAAACGCAAAGTATAAAAATGGTAGATGTGTATAAAATTTAACTATTTGATTTGCTGCGGATGATGTCATGGAAGAGTTTAAACAAAAACATGTCAGCTCAAATGCACCTGGATTTAACAAAGATCCTTTGGAAAGCGAGATGTCAGAGTTAAGCTATGACTATGACTCATTGCTAAAGAAGATAGAAGAGAATAAGGGAAGGATTAAAGAGGAGAAGCCTGGAGAAAGGATAAGAGACGAAAAGGTGCTGAATACGCTTATTGACAGAGGAGTAAGGTGGTGCGCCAGGAACTATTACAGGATATGGCTTGCCAGCTTCCAGATAATCAGGAAAAAAATCAGCAAGAGCCAGCAGTTGAGCAAAGACGAGGTTGCAATACTAAAAACAATGGTAGCTGTGATGTCTCCTCACAAAATAAACGAGCTAGGTGTGAGAAACTACACCATGGATCCGATCGAGATTTACCAGTACAATCTGAAAAAGATAAATGAAAATAATAGAGAGTGGTAATTGCTTAGAGATTGATAATTGCTATTTATTCTATTTTTATCATTCTATTGCTTTGCTCAGATTTTTAAATTGATACCAACAAATAATAATCATGAAGTACGAAAGCGCGCCTGATCTGAAAGAGAAGATAAAAGATCTGGTGGAAGTATTGGAAATGAAGCATATCGAACTGGATAAAGTTGAATGCTTCAGAAGCTATGGGACTAATTCTCGAAGAGTAATTGCAAGATGTCACGGATTACCTAAGGTAATGCAGCTAGGAATGAAAACCTCTCCTTTTTATGTGATAGAAGTGATAAATGAAAGATTCGGAAAGATGAATGAGGAAGAGCAGACAAAGGTGCTTCTTCATGAACTGCTGCACATCCCTAAAACATTCGGGGGAGGATTCAGACAGCACGACTTTGTAAACAGGCAGACAGTAGAACGATTATATAGAGAATATAAAAGAAGAAAAGAAATTAAGAGTAAGAAAGCACAAGAGGTTGTGAATTTTTCAAATGTTGATTCTAGATTTAATTCTGAATTAAATAATCATATGGGTAACGAAAGTCAAGAAAAAAGAATCGGATTAGTTGAAAAGATAATTCAGAACTTCAACGCGAATAAAAAGGAAGATGAAAATAAAGAAAAAAGCGACTAACAGATGAAAAAATAGATGAAAACTAGATAAAAAACAAAACGTCATCTTGAACTCCAGATTGTAACTGACAGATTTTGCAAACTATTCTGATAAATCACTGGACGTTTGATTGTTATACTGGAAACTGAACCAGAAGAAGGAAGACCGATCTTAGTATCATTTAATTCGATGAATAATTCATAAGGCCCAACTCCTAATTTTTGTTTCAGGGTGGTGTATTCAATTTTTTGAAGTTCAGAAAGTTTTGACTCGTTGATTTCTATTGAATTGTATTGTGCAGCAAGGCCTAGCTGGTTATAATTTGTAGAATTCCAATTCATAGGCGAACCAGGTGTCAACAGCATGTCTGAAACATCCAATGCTATCCTTGTAGCATCGTCCATCCTAACTGAGATTGTTGCTCTTAATGAATTCCAGTAGTTATAAAGTAAAGTAAGAAGCAAAATAAATAATATTCCCGCTACCACTGCATCATAAGAAAAGAACTGCCCTTTAAGCATCTTACTCTTAGCTTGCATTCTGCTTCTGAATTGATTAAGTCTCATATCACATGTGAATTGATTGAATAATTTAGTCATATATTTCCACCATTCCATTCTCGTTTCTTATCACTATATATCCTTTAGAGAGATTTAATTCCCCAATCTGGCTATTTGTATCTATCTTTACAACTCTGACAATGCTGACGTTATTGGTTGAAAGTGGATAAAGGAGATCTATGTTGGTGACTGCAGTGTAATTCAATTCTACCATTCCTTTATAGATATTAATTTTGTACGGCACACCAGATATTGTTTTAGGGAAAGTGACATTTTTCTCATAACCTGGAATAATTGATGCTGCATTTATTTCTTCAGCAAACTGCTTTACAAACTCTCTTGCAAACATTCCTTCAGCATAAATCTGCTGCTGAATCGCCTGCTGAGATATGATATATAATGATGCAAGGAAGACTGAAATAAAGAATGAATAAATAAGAAGGAATTCAAACGCTACCTGTCCTTTTATGCATTCTTGGTTATTTCTAATTTGTTTATACTTGAATCCTTTTATTAGTTTATTCATTTACACACCTGCATATGACTTAGGTAACTTAACATCATTACAAATTTAATATTCCTTAGAAATCAATACCCTTCCATCCTGAACTGTAAAGTATAATGTAAATGCTCCTCTTATATTCTTCCAATCCTTTGTCTGATCAAGTTGTAATTGAACATCACTTAAAACCACAACATCCATCTTTCCTGCTTTACCTGTATTAAGGGTTATGAAGAGCTCTCTTCCATCTGAAGTAACATTCATTGAAATAGCACTTGAAGGAAGATAAAAGCTCTCAGATGTCTTTGAACCGTTTCCCAACATGGCAAGCTGGCTTGAAATTGACACTATTTTTGAAACAGTTGCATATGCCTGCTGCGAATCTGTCTTCCATGATTCAGTAGATAGAACTGAAATTATGTAAATAAATGTAGGAATAAGAATAATCAAAAGGAAGGAAGTAATTATCAATAGTTCTAATGCTACTTGTCCTTTTAACTTAGCTACCGCTGAATTAGCTACTGTTGAATTTTTGTTTTTATGCTGATGTGTTTGACATTTCAGTGCATCAACTTTTTTAATTTTCATAATTTCACTTTACATTTTTTTATTTATTAATTTTTTATTTATTTTATACTTTTTACTTTCTCATCGAATCGTTTAGCCATCCTAAATAAAATCTTGCCGAATTTGGATCTAGCCTTGTCGGATATGGGACATTGGAACCTGGATTGTTAATATCATAATTGCAGATTAAAGGCTGACTGCAACCTAGAAGACCTTTATACACATCACCAGGTTGTGATGCATTAAAGTATCTATCGATAAAACTCTTGTCTCCCATTATTTGCTTGATTTTATCTGATGTACCTGATACAAATGTTTCAATTCCGTATTCACTTAAAGTACCTGGTATGCTATTAGTTAATCTTGATAGATAATCATAATTATTATTTGGCCTCTTAATGTATGTACCGCATTCAATCATATTTCTGAGATCTGTTACATTAATTAGGTAGTGATAATTACTGCTTCCTGTTTCAGTATAAGAATCGCTGTCTGAGACAATTAGGATAGGTTCAGAAGGAACATCTTGCAATGTCATTGAAGTGTTTGCAAATGAAGGAATATCTATATCATTTAATCTATAGTAATAAGAGTTCTGAACTAGAACAACTGCACCGAACAAAGTGCCGCAGTCTAACGCAACATCATCATTGTCTGTCACCATTATCCTTGTCTTATTCTCTGTTCCAAAGCCTATGTTGTTGCAGCTTGTTACAATCACAGGCTGACCATAAAACCATCCTCTTCCTGCTTGGCCTGTTGCGATTAGTTTTGCCTTTGGATCTCCGCTTGCAGGAATTATGCTTCTATTAGTAAAGTTCATCCTTGCAAGCCATGGATCTTCAAAACCAATTATACTGATATTCAGGGATATTGGAAAACTTGAATTCACTCTTGCATGTGAAATAGTGTCATAAATGCTTACATTCATGCTAAAGTTGTATTGTACTGTCCAGTAATCTGCTTGTGATATTGACTTGTTATAATAAAGAGTGGTAATCTCTATTCCCATACTTTTTGCAAGCGCACTTAAATTAGAATCATAAGACATCAAACCTGAGGAGAGTAACACAGGCTGACCTGCTAAATCTGTCCTCTTGCCTGTATAAGAAATATTCCAAACTAAATCTGCCAATGTACTTGAGTTTGGTGGATTCTTTACAGAATCATCATTCAATTTGTATAACGCTGAGTAGATATATGAATATGCAGTATCATTGAATTTAGATGGAGAATAAGCTCTCATGAAATCCTGCATAACCTGCAGTCTCAATGAATCAGGTTCCTTTGCAAGCTTAAGCTCGTATGTTCTGAGATAGATGTTAAGCTCGATTATCATGAAAACAATAATGACTAGAGTAAGAATTGTAAATATGAATCCTTTTTTGGATTTAGACAGCTTTACTGAATCTTTCCTTGAAGCTTTAATTTTCTGTTTTATGTTTGTTTTCATACCCTTCCCTTTTGGATTAATTTTGAATTATCATACGAATATTCTGATTCTCAAAAGAATCGGACCCACTAACTTTCCTTGTTTATATTGTGATTGTACATTAGCAGTGCACACTAGTTCACTAGCACAGCTGGCGAATGGAGTCAGTTGAGGAGGTGAGAGTTCAGCAATTAATCTTGAAGCAGAAACCTGGACTGCATAGGATGAAAATTTAGTTTGCAGGCCTCCTCTCCTTATCTCCACCCAATTATTTGATGGATCCTTGTATTCTAAAATATATGCTGCATTTTGAGGAATTATATTGTCCAATATTGCGGCTGTTTGATTCGCGCTATTCAGATCATTAGACGAATAGTTTGCAATCAGATATGCAAATGTCAGATTGCTATCTCCAACTCCTGCTTGATATGGTGTAGAATCTATTAAAACATTCAATGAATCTTTAGCCATTCTGTAGGTGTATTCCTGAATTGTCAGATTATCTCTTAGTGAAATAGAAAACGCAAGAAAAGAAGAGATAGCGAGTATGATTAGAGGAAGGGCTAGAAACGCATCAGTTGTGAATATAAACCCTTTTTCTTTCCTTACCATACTACCACGATATGTCATCTTCGATAAGAGTTCATTGAATCTTCAATGAATTCAAATTAATCTTGCTGTACAAAGCCTCCCCGATTCCTCTTCCCATCTCATTGAATAATGTTGAGAACAAATCCTGCTTTATAGTAAGCTCACACACAGACGGATTCTTGTCCAATCCTCCCAATTCTGCTGCCTTATCAATTGCGTCCTGCCTTGTACCAAGTTCATCTACTAGCCCTATATCATATGCCTGCTTTCCAGTAAATATCCTTGCATCTGAAATCAGCTGAACTGATTCGTTGGTGAATCTTGGATTCTTTGATCTCTCTGAAATCGTCAAGTTAAGAAACCTTCCTGCAATCTCATCGATTATTGACTTGAAAACCGCTTTTTCTTCATCTGTCATCGGCCTGTATATCTCCCCAGAATCCTTCATCTTTCCGCTTGTGATGCTTGTCATATCTATTCCAGTATTGTTAAGCCATCTAGACATATCTATTATCCATCCTGTCCTTGCACCTATGCTACCTGTCACAGACATTGGATTTGAATATATATAATCTCCTGCAAGAGAGATATAATACCCACCTGATGCACCTATTTCTTCTATGTAAACTACTTTTGGCTTCTTCACCTGCTTGAGGTAACTGTAGATTTCATCAGATGCAACCGCTGATCCCCCAGGTGAATTCACTACTAGCACAATTGATTTTATATCGGGCCTTTCTTCTGCCTGCTTTATCAACGAAATCACATCAGAAGAAGAAACCATTCCATATCCCTTTGAAGTGGAGATTTCACCCGATAATGGAATCACTGCAACACAGCCGCCAACTCCAATTGCTGAAATGAAATTCAAGATTACCATTCCAATAATCAGGGCTATGATCAGATAAATTATTACCTTCCCGGCGCTGAGCCTAGCACCCTCCGGGTATTCGTCGAACTTAATTTGATGTCTCATAAAACTATTTTGATTGGTAAATTTATAAAGTTTTATCTTTATTATTAAAAAATTAGAATCAGTAAAAGTTAGCTAAAAGGGAAAGAATGATTGATAAAATAATTAATGCATTGATATTTATACTGCCTGCATACTTTGCAAACGCAGCGCCAGTGCTGTTTAAGACAGGAAAAAGCAAAACCCCCATGGATATGAAAATGAAGTTTTATGACAGCAGAAGAATACTTGGAGAGGGTAAAACATGGGTCGGATTCTTTGTAGGCATAATAACTGGTACAATAATCGGAGCATTGGTATGGTTAATTGGACTGCAAAGGATTTACAATTTCCAAACACATATCATGGTTTCCTTGCTTCTCTCTACCGGCACTATGGTTGGTGATGCAGTAGGTAGCTTTATTAAAAGAAGGATATCTATAAGAAGAGGACGACCACTTCCACTGCTTGACCAGCTTGGATTCCTAATATTTGCATTGATTTTCGCATATAACTATCTCCCAGCTTTCATGGATGTATATACAATTGCAATCTTAATGGTAATAACTGTTTTTGTGCATTACGCTGCAAATGGAATAGCATACAAGCTGAAGCTCAAAAGTGTTCCATGGTGAAAACAAAAAGGCAAATTGTTTAAAGGAAACTATTTTTAAAGTTTGTTAGAATATATTATTATATATATCACACATTATAATTAATTATATTTTGAAAAATAAAATATAGTATCTTTAACATAGCCCCGTCGTATAGCGGTCAAGTATACGGGCCTTTGGAGCCTGGGACACCGGTTCGAATCCGGTCGGGGCTATTTTTATTATATTTTTTATTAATATACATAAAACAGAATTATACCTAAAATAGTGAGCCCTAAAATAGTGAGCGAATGGATAACAAATACCTGTATGCATTGATAGGAATTCTTGTTTTGGCGGTTATCATTCAGCATATCAACTACAATTCACTGAAAGCACTAAACGAAGATATAATCAAAGGAAAAAATGTTAAGATAGAACAGCTGACAAATGAAAAAAATGAATTGGAAGCAGAGTATGCTAAATTAGCAATAGAATTCGAAAAATTGAAAAAAACTAATTTTGAATTGGAACGAAATTATAACTCCCTTAACATTTCGTATTCTGAACTAAACTCAAGCTATTCTAACTTGATGAAAAACTACTCCAATCTGTCTTTTTCATACTCTGAACTCCAAAAAGAAACAGAAAGCTTGATTTCCAAGATAGATGAATACGGAAAGAAGATAGATGAATCTATGGAATGGTTTGCAAATAATGCTGAGTTATCGAATATGGCTAACAGTGAAAAAACAACATTGAAATCTGATCTGGAATACGAATGCCTTAACATAGAATATGACAATTGCAAAATAAAAACAGCATGCCTTCCTCTTGTAAACGACGTCTTCCATGGATTAAGATACTTGCAGGATATATCTACGTATGGAAAAACAGATAAACTTGCATCCTTGGACGAATTTATTCAAAATAAAGGAGGAGACTGCGAAGATTATTCATTGTTTTACAAAGCAGAACTGAATTCTTTGTTTTCTGAATGCAAAGGAAAGAAAATAGAAATAGAGGCATTTGTTGAATCACCTGGAAGTGAAAAATATTTTGTAAATAACAGAAACAATTGGTACTTGAAGGACGTAAGACCAATAACTTTAACAAACAAACAATACATTTATCCTTCGGTAGTTTGCTATCTTACTGAACCTAAGCTTGGGCACTGCGTGATTGCACTTTCTCAATATCCAATAAATAAGACACAAGACATCAATAATTTAAATGGAGCCAAGCTTCTAGAACCTCAAGATGGCTCGTATGTAGGAATGATTGGAAATGAGTTTACAATGCCTAGTGGATATAAACTAGGAATAAACCAGATAATGATTGTAATAACAGACAAAGATTTATACAGCTATGATGAAAAAGATGGAAAATGGATTGGATACTCTGATTTTAAGGATGAGATAAATGGAATGAAGCAAAGAATTTATTCATTGATGCGATAATAACAAAGGCTGAAAATTAAGAGAAAATAAGAAAAGAAGATAAAGAAGAACAACAATAAAAAGATAAAAAATAATAGATAAAAATAAAAAAAATTAAAAATTCAAATCAGATTACTGGCATGTACCAACAAGCGGTCTGTCGCCTGTTTCTTTCATGCCTTGAATTCCGTTAACTATATCGTAGTTTATTGAAATGTCGCTTAATTCATAAGGATCTCCTGATGTACTGCAGGTTATACCTGAGAAAGTTACTATCTTAGATTGACCTGGCAGAATCTTTCCATCAGATGAATTTGTACTTGATCCTATGCTTGTGTTCATCCCAGTTATTGCTATCTCATAATCTGCAACATTCTGCAATTGAAGAGTTAAACCTGTTGTAGTCAATTTGTATTCTCTGATCTGCAATGGGAACTGTGATGCCCAGTAGAGCTTGACTTGTCTTTCCTTCAAACTTCCTGCAAATCCTGGGATCCAACCCATGAAAGCGAATATTACCAGTGCTATGATTATAGCCACTGCTAACAAAACTAAATACTCAATTGTAGCTTGACCTTTTTTCTTTCCAAACATTTTTTTCACCTCACTGTCATTTAAGACAGATATTAATATACTGCTATTAATATTAAAGATTTATAAATCTTATTTGAACTGATGCAATTTCATCTAAACTCCAAATGCAGTCAAAATATTAAACATGAACATTCTAAATATGAAAAATGCAATAAGGGTTAGAGGAATGAAGAATATTGTGTATCTCAATCCCTGCTTGACTTCACCATGCCAAAGCACTCCCAGCATCAATGAAGCTGAAACTGAACTTATCAAGAGCAGTATTCCAAATATCAGCATTATTTCATCAGGAGAAAGTGACTTCGTTGTGCTGCTTATAGGAATGCTTGTTCCCAATCCACCAATCAAACCCCCGAATCCGCCAGTAAACTGCTGGCTTTGCTTTGCTGTTGCTTGTATGAATACAGAAGAAACAGAAAGAAGCAGAGGAATTCCAAGTATGGTGAGGAAGGTGATGAAATAGACATATCCCTTTGTTGATGTTTCAAGCTCTTTCTGGATTTTTATTGAATCCCTAAGATCATCTGCAATAGAGAGAAGCAGTCTTCCGAGTTCTCCTCCAGATCTAGATGCCCTGTCAATAATTGAGATTGTTCTTCTTAATGGCTCTGAGTCTATCTTTTCTTTAAGATAAGAAAGCTGCTCATATATTGACTTTGAGCCTATCGCCAATGACTTTATCTTCATCATCTCAGTTGTTATCGGATCGAAGTCAGGCCTTAATGAAACATACAACGCAGACATTGGTTCCATTCCTGCCCTGATGTTCATTGCAACAGACGAAAGAAAATCTGGAAGCACCTCCAAAGTTCTCTTTTTTCTGTACTCTATTTTGAAGAACAACGAAGCGTAGATTATTATCCAATACAATGCGAATGCAGTCATACCAAGAATAAAAGAAAGAAGCAGGAACCTGTTAAAGCTCAGGCTGGAAAGGTAAGAAGAAAAGTATGAAAACAATAAAGATGGTGCGGTCAGAAATGCGAGCCCGAAGATTAAAGAGAATGTAAAATTAACTATGAACCATGACTCGGCCCTCTCCTCCATCCCTGCA
>Ga0123519_10004375_pt1 | contig 22983 bp, 22 predicted proteins | sample YelNatPaOPRAMG02_FD_87396 | JGI IMG/M metagenome (GOLD analysis project Ga0123519, IMG submission 87396) | Hot spring microbial communities from Yellowstone National Park - Yellowstone National Park OP-RAMG-02 (version 2) | ecosystem: Environmental > Aquatic > Thermal springs > Hot (42-90C) ...
CAGACGGAGCGCATCTTGGAGGACTTCAAGGCGCGCCTCGCGCAGAAGGCGCAGCAGTCATAGGCCCGGGCCCGGCCTTGCCGAGGCCGGGCCTGCTTTTTGGGCGGCCAATCCGCCGCTGGTGGGTTGGGCCCGCTGCGGTTCCCTTCTGCTATGAGAAGTGCGGCTGTACCTGGTTTCCCCTTGTAGGTTCAAGCGCAACCACATAAAGGAGGCGACCCATGGCGAACGGTATCCGAGCAGCGGTGATCGGAACGGGGTTCATCGGCCCTGCCCACGTGGAAGCCCTTCGCCGGCTGGGGGTGGAGGTGGTGGGGATCGCTGGCTCCAGCCCCGAGCGGGCCCAGCCGAAGGCCCGCGCCCTCAACCTCCCGAAGGTCTACAGGACCTGGGAGGAGGTGATCGCCGACCCCCGCGTGGACGTGGTCCACATCACCACGCCCAACTACCTGCACTACCCCATGGCCAAGGCAGCCATTGAGGCTGGCAAGCACGTCGTCTGCGAGAAGCCCCTGGCCATGAACTCGCGGGAGTCGGCAGAACTCCTGCACCTGGCGCAGAAGGCGGGCATTGTCCACGCCGTCAACTACAACATCCGCTTCTACCCCCTGTGCCAGGAGGCGCGGGCGCGGGTGGCCCGGGGCGACCTGGGCCATGTGTACATCATCCGCGGGTCGTACCTGCAGGACTGGCTCTTCTACGACACGGACTGGAACTGGCGGCTGGAGCCGGAACTGGGCGGGACCTTGCGGGCCGTGGCCGACATCGGCACCCACTGGCTGGACCTGACGAGTTTCATCACTGGCCTGCGGGTGGAGGCGGTCCTGGCGGACTTCCGCACCTTCATCCCCGTGCGGAAGAAACCCACCAAGCCCATTGACACCTTCGCCGGCAAGGAACTGACCCCCGAGGACTACGTGGAGCAGCCCATCCACACGGAGGATTACGCCACGGTCCTCTTGGCCTACGAGGGGGGTGCCCGGGGCGTGATGACCGTCTCGCAGGTCTCCGCTGGCCGCAAGAACCGCCTGGCCTACGAGATCAACGGGTCCAAACTCTCTCTGGCCTGGGATTCGGAGCGCCCCAACGAACTGTGGATCGGCCGGCGCGAGGGGCCCAACGAGGTCCTGATGAAGGACCCCTCGCTCCTGACCCCCGCGGCGCGGGACTTCACCGGCTACCCCGGCGGCCACAACGAGGGCTTCCCCGACACCTTCAAGCAGCTGTACAAGGCCGTCTACCGCTACATCCAGGCTGGCGACCGCTCGGCGAAGCCGGACTTCCCCACCTTCGCCGATGGCCACGAGGAAATCCTCCTCTGCGAGGCCATTGAGCGCAGCGCGAAGGAGCAGCGCTGGGTCAAAGTGGAACGCTGAACGCACGGACGGGAGACCTACATCTGGAGTAAGGAGGACACGACCATGAAGATCGGGTTGATGAGCGCGGCGTTTCCGCATCTGACGCTGGAGGAACTGGCCACCTGGGCCTCCGAGAACGGCTTCCAGATGTTGGAACTGGCCTGTTGGCCGGCCGGCGAAGGCAAAGACCGCAAGTACGGCGGCGTGGCCCACATTGATGTGGCTGCCCTCACGCCCACCAAGGCCTCCGAGATCAACGGCATGCTGAGGGAGAAGGGTTTGGAGATCTCCTCCCTGGGCTACTACCCCAACCCCCTCCATCCCGACCTGGACCACCGCCAGCACGTCATTGACCACCTCAAGAAGGTCATCGTGGCCGCGGGGATGCTGGGAGTGGGGATCGTGGGCTCCTTTGTGGGGCGCACGTGGAACGTGGAGGTCACCGGCCGGAACTGGCGGAAGGACATTGACTACAACTTTGAGGAGTTCCAGAAGGTCTGGCCCGACTTGGTCAAGTTCGCCGCCGACCACAACGTGAAGATCGCCATTGAGAACTGCCCCATGCTCTGGGCCGACACCTGGCCCGGCGGCTCCAACCTGGCCTACTCGCCAGCCATCTGGGAGCGGATGTTTGAGGTCATCCCCGACGAGAACTTCGGCCTGAACTTTGACCCCTCCCACCTGGTCTGGCAGCAGATTGACTACGTTCGGGCCATCTACGACTTCGGCGAACGCATCTTCCACGTCCACGCCAAGGACATGGACATTGACGAGGAGATGTTCTACCAGGATGGCATCCTGGGGTGCGGCTTCAACTGGCAGATCCCGCGCCTGCCCGGCCAGGGCCTGGTGGACTGGCGCCGCGTGGTCTCCGCCCTGTACGACGTGGGATACGACTTCGTGCTGAGCATTGAGCACGAGGACCGCAACTGGGAAGGTTCCGACGAACTGGTGAAGCGCGGCTTCCTGGTGGCCAAGAAGTTCCTGGAGGTCTACACCATCTGAGGGCTCGGCAGGGGGACCGGCCCCCTGGCCGGTCCTCCTGCTCCCCGTCACAACGTGGGGTGGTGAAGAACATGGCACAGCCTGTCCACTACGTCGGCGTGGACCTGGGCGGCACAACCCTCTCGGCCGCAGTGGTGGATGTCACCACCGGGCGGGTGGTGGGGCGGCACCAGGTTCCCACCCTGGCCAAGGAAGGGCACGATGCGGTCATGGCGCGCATGGTCGGCCTCATCCACAGGGCCATGGCCGATGCCGGCCTGCGCCGGGAGGAGATCGGCGGCGTGGGCATCGGCGTGCCCGGCGTCCTGGACCTGGAGCGGGGCCTGGTGCTCTTCCTCCCCAACCTGCCCGGCACCTGGCCCAACGTGCCCCTCAAGGCCACCATTGCGGCTGGCACCGGGCTCCCAACCTACCTGCTCAACGACGTGCGCTCTTTCACCCTGGGCGAGAAGACCTTCGGCGCCGGCCGCGAGGTGGATACCATGGTCTGCCTGGCCATCGGCACGGGCATCGGCGGCGGCATGGTCATCAACGGGCAACTGCACCTGGGGATCGGGGGCACGGCCGGCGAGGTGGGCCACCAGGTCATAGACCCCTACGGTCCGCCCTGCGGCTGCGGGAGCCGGGGCTGCCTGGAGGCCTTTGCCAGCGGCCCGGCCATCACTGCCATGGCCCTCAAGGCCATCACCCAGGGGCTCACCACCCGCATCGCCCAACTGGTGGACTACGACCTGAACCGGGTCACGCCGGAGGTCATCGCCCGGGCGGCCCGGGAGGGCGACCCCATCGCCCAGGACATCTACGAGCGGGCCGGCTTCTACATCGGCATCGGCGTGGCCAACCTCATCACCATCCTCAGCCCGCAGATGGTGGTCATCGGCGGCGGTGTGGCCCTGGCTGGCGACCTCCTCTTCAACCCCATCCGCCGCACCGTGCTGGAACGGGTCCACGTGATGCCAGTGGAGAAGGTGCAGATCGTGCCGGCCAAACTGGGCACCGACGCGGGCATGATCGGCGCGGCGGTGTGGGCTTCGCTGCAACAGGGCCGGGGATAGGGGCGTGGACCACCGAGAGCGGGTCCTGCTGGCGCTGAACCACGAGGAGCCAGACCGAGTGCCGACCGCGCTCTGGGGGAGCGCCTATGGCCTCACTGACCCCCTCTATTTCGCCCTGGTGGCGCACCTGGGCCTGGGGGTGCCTGTCGCGCCCTTCCGACGGCGCCGGGGCCACACGGTCAACTACTACGATGACCGCGTGCTGGAGGCCCTGGACGTGGACGTGCGCCACGTGTGGCTGGGGTTCACGGACCTGGGAGGCCCCCCGGCCGAGGGGGGCCTGGATGCCTGGGGCGTGCGCTGGGAGCGGCGGGGCCTGTACCTCACGGCAACTGGCCACCCGCTCCAGGATGCCACCGTGAATGACCTGGAACAGCATCCCTGGCCGGACGCCGAGCGCCTGGTCCGCTTGGAGGAGGCTCGCGAGCGGGCCCGGTTCCTGAAGGGGCGGACCGATTTCGCCGTCGTCGGGCGGGCCGTGGATTCCTACGGGTTTCTGGAGCGGGCCTGCCTCCTGCGGGGGACAGAGCGGTTCCTCATGGACCTAGCTCTGAACCCTGCCTTCGCCCGGGCCCTCATCGGGAAGATCGCCGCCGTCTTCCAGCGCCTGCACGCGCTGTACCTGGACGCTGTGGGACCATACCTGGACGTCCTGGAACTCCCTGGCGACGACTACGCCGCGCAGACGCCCCTCATCTCGCCCCGGATGTTCCGGGATTTCTTCCAACAGCCTTGGCGGGACTTGGTGACGCTGGTCCGGCAGGCGGCCCCACAGTGCAGGGTCCTCTTCCACTCCGATGGCCGCATGGAGCCGTTCCTGGGCTACCTGGCCGACGTGGGCGTGGATGCCTTCCACTGCCTGGAGCCGTTGCCTGGGGTGGACATGGTCCAGGTCAAGCGGGAGTTCGGCGGCAGGCTGTGCTTCTGGGGGGCCATAGACATCAAGGAGGCCCTGCGGGGGGACGTGTCCCGGGTGGAGGAAGAGGTGCGGGAGCGGATCCGCGTCCTGGCGCCGGGGGGAGGGTACGTCCTCGCCCCGGCCAACCACCTGCAGCCGGACATCCCGCCGGAGAACGTGGTGGCCCTCTTCGCCGCGGCGCGCCAATACGGCCGGTATCCCATCCAGGACGCCGCCTGACCTCCGTTTGGTAGGGGCGGTTCACAAATCGCCCTGTTGTGCTCACGTCGCGCTGGGTGCGTGACCTCAATTGAGAACGTGTGCCGAGAGGCCGCAGAGGAGTTCGGAATTCCCACACATGCCACAGGAGGGAGCAAGATGCACAAGATCACCATGCTGGGCACGGGATTGATCGGCCTGTTCTACACCATGACCCTGCACAAGCAGCGGGGCGGCGACCGGGTGCATGTGGTCTACTCGCCCACCAAAGAGCACGTCAAGCAGTTTGCCGAGGAGTGGGGCATCCCCAAGTGGACCACGAACATGGCCGAGGCCATCAACGACCCCGAGACGGATGTCGTGGTCATCGGCTTGCCCAACTTCGCGCACAAAGAGGCGGCCATCCTGGCTGCGGAGGCGGGGAAAGCGGTCATGTGCACCAAGCCTCTGGCCCGCAGCGCGGCCGAAGCCAAGGAGATGCTGGACGCGGTGGAGAAGGCCGGCGTCTTCCACGGCTATCTGGAGGACCTGGTCTACACCCCCAAGACGCTGAAAGCCCTCCAGTTCGTGCGCAACGGAGCCCTGGGCAAGGTCCTCTGGGTCCGCTCCCGGGAGACCCACGGTGGCCCCCACGGGGCCTGGTTCTGGGACCCCAAGAAGGCCGGCGGCGGCGTGGTCATTGACATGGGGTGCCACTGCATTGAGATCGCCCGCACCTTCATCGGGAAGGGTGTCCGCCCGGTGGAGGCCATCTGCTGGGCCGACACGCTGGTGCACCCCATTGACGCCGAGGACCACGGGGTGGGCCTGGTGCGCTACGAAAACGGCGCCGTGGGCCAGTTTGAGGTGAGTTGGGGCTTCCGCGGTGGCATGGACCTGCGGGACGAGGTGGCCGGCACGGAAGGGACCATCTGGATGGACCACTTCCTGCGCACCGGCCTGGAACTGTTCACCGCGGTGGGGCCCAAGGGGTACGTCGCCGAGAAGGCGGAGGGGCAGACCGGCTGGATCTTCCCCGTGGGCGACGAGGTGGGCGAACTGGGCTACCCAGAGATGTTCGCCGACATGTTCAACGCCCTGGACAAGGGCGTGGCGCCCATGGAGACCTTCTACGACGGCTACGTGGTCAACGCCATCATGGACGCCTGCTACCGCTCCGTGAAATCCAAGCGGTGGGAGCCGGTGGAACTGGAGGAGTGGCGCGGCGAGCCCCAGCCAGAACTGAAATCCCCGCCGAGGGAGTATGGCGACCAGTACGTCATTGTCAAGGAAGAGGCCATGCCGGACGGCCGCCGCAAACTGATCCTCCTGGACAAGAAGACCCGCGAGATCGTGGAGAAGCGGGTGGAAAAGTAGGACCGAAGCCCACCTCACCCCAAAGGGCGAAACGCCGGGGCGACCTGCACCTGCAGGTCGCCCTTGCGCGCTGTAGGGGCGATTCATGGATCGCCCCTACTTGAGCCCCGGCTTGAATTGGTGGCTTGGGAATGCCGTCAACGACGAATAAACGAATGGCTTGCGCCCATGCCAGGTCCATTCGTTTATCCGTTGGCCCTTCGTTGATGGCTCCTCCCAGAGGGCAGGGACCTGGCCCCACAGGCGGTTGCCTTTCCGGGTTGCCTGTGCTATCATGCCCGTTAGAGGGTACTCTCATGACCGTTGTCGTCCCCAAGGTGCTGCAAGAGTGGGCTCCTCCACATGCCGACTGGACCTCCGGCTTGCTCCTCCAGTACGGGGATGGGTACCTCTTTGCCCTGGAGCCCCATGCCCACTGGACGTGGGAGGAGGAGGGCCTTCCCCGCATCCGGGTTGTGGGCATCGGAGGCCACCGCGCGCCCGAGGAGACCTGGAGCGAGGCCGTGCAGCGGGAAGCGCGGGAGGAGGCCGGGGTGGAGATCGCCCTCGTTTCCTCCCCTGAGACCGATCTCCTGGGCCCCGGGGATGCCCACCGCCGCATGGCCTTGGACTGGCCCGGGCATCCCTCGCCGCGCCTCGTTTGGCAGGCCACGTACCAGTTCCAGGACCGGTCCACGGGGCAGGCTATCCTGCGCACCTATGTGGGCCTGGTCTTCCAGGGCCGCGTTGTCCGGGGCACCCCTCAGCCAGGGGCCGAGGTCCCCGGGCTGATCCTCCTTACGGGAGGGCAACTCCTTGCCCTCGCCTGGGAAGCCCGTCCCCTGCGCCAGGTGGTGGCGGAAGGGGCGCGCTTCCTGCCCGGTACTCCCAAGGTGGCGGATGGGGCTCTCCTCACCCTCGGAGGCTCGGCCCAGTGGATCGCCCGCTTCCTCCGGGCCTCGGCTTCCGTAGAGCAGGAGTAGGGGCATGGGCAGGGAAGAGCAGGGTGTCTCTGGTGGCGCAGTCCGCTATGTGGCGGTGCCCCGCACCCTCTGCTTCGTGGAGAGGCCGGGGGCGGGGGAGCCGGAGGTGCTCCTCCTGCGCGGCGCTCCCCACAAGCGCATCTGGCCGAACCGCTACAACGGCATCGGTGGCCATGTGGAGCGCGGCGAGGACATCCACTCCGCTGCCCTGCGGGAACTGCACGAGGAGGCGGGGATAGAGGTGCAGGACCTGCGCCTGCGGGCCGTCCTGCACGTGGATGCCGGCAGTCCCCACCCTGGAGTCCTGGTGTTCGTCTTCACCGCCCGCTATGCCGCAGGGGAGCCCAGGCCCACGCCGGAGGGCACCCTGCACTGGGTCCCCCGCAGCCGGGTCCTGGGCCTGGACCTGGTGGAAGACCTGCGGGAACTCCTGCCCCGGCTGTGGGTGCACCCGCCCGAAGCCCCGCCTTTCTTCGGGCGATCTTCCTACGACGAGGATAACCGTTGGGTGATGGAGTGGAACGTCTCCTTGTGAGGGGACGTCCCTGCCGCACCATATCCACATTCCGCGACTTGCGAGGATAGGAGGCACAACCTCATGGCTCACAAACTCATGATCCCCGGTCCTGTGGACATAGATGAGGAGATCCTGGTGGAGATGCGGTCCCCGGCCATGCCCCACTACGGGGATGCCTGGGTGCGCATCTACACCGAGACGGTCCAGGGCCTCAAGCGCCTCTTCCACACCCAGAACGACCTCTTCCTCTTGGTGGGCCCGGGCTCCGCGGCCCTGGAGGCGGCCATGGGCTCGGCCGTCGGCCCCGAGGACCGCATCCTCATCCCCAGCAACGGCTTCTTCGGCGGCCGCCTGCGGGAGGTGGCCTCGGCCCTCCGGCTGGACGTGGTCCCGCTGGATGTCGCCTGGGGCCAGCCTCTGGACCCGGACGCCATCCGCAGTCTGCTCCGCAAGGATGGGTGCATCCGGGCCGTGGCCGTCGTCCACCACGAGACGTCCACCGGCGTCCTGAACCCCCTGCAGGAGATCGCCCGGGCTGTGAAGGAAGAGGGGCGGCTCCTCATCGTGGATGCTGTCTCCTCCCTGGGCGGCTTGCCGCTGCCAGTGGACGACTGGAAGGTGGACCTGTGCGTGACCGTCTCCAACAAGTGCCTGGAAGCGCCGCCGGGCCTGGCGCCTATCTCCGTGAGCGAGGCAGCCTGGCAAGCCATTGAGGCCAACGTCGCCCATTCCCGCTCCTGGTTCCTGAACCTGGCCACGTGGCGTCGGTACCTGCGGGAGTGGGGCTCCTGGCATCCGACCCCCACGACCATGCCAACCCAGGTGGTGCTGGCCCTGCATCGGAGCGTGCAGCGCCTGGTAGGGGAGGGGGATGAGGCCCGCTTCGCGCGGCACCGTGCCGCGGCCGAGGCCGTGCGCCAGGGCATCCGGGCGCTGGGCCTGCGCACTTTCATCCCGGACGAGATTGCCTCGCCCCTCGTCACGGTCATCGCGGGGCGGGAGGGTGCCCCGGCCGATGGCCTGCGGCGCTACCTCCTGGCCAAGCACGACATCCTGGTTGCCGGCGGCCTGGAAGACCTGGCTGGGCGCATCGTGCGGGTGGGGCACATGGGCCGGGCCACGTCCCGGGAGTACGTAGAGGCGTTCCTGGCGGGGGTCCGGGGGTGGGTGGAGGCTGGCTGTCCGGAGAGCGTGTGAGGCGACTGTGGCCCGGATGAAGGACGCTCACGGCAGTCCCTGCATCGGACGCGTTGCCATGGCACAAGGAGCGTTTCCCTCCACGTTCCGCGCCCTGCGCCACAGAAACTTCCGCCTGTTCTTCTTCGGCCAGATGATCTCCCTCGTCGGGACGTGGATGCAGACCATTGCCCAGCAGTGGCTGGTCTACCGGCTGACGGGGTCGGCGGCGATGCTGGGCATGGTCAACTTCATGGCTGTCTTGCCGCTCGTGCCACTCTCGCTGTGGGGTGGCTCGCTGGCCGATCGCTTCCCCAAGCGCTCCATCCTCGTGTTCACCCAATCGGCCATGATGGTGCAGGCCTTCATCCTCGCGGCGCTCACGTGGACGGGGGGCGTGCAGGTGTGGCACGTGCTCGTGCTGGCGCTGCTTCTGGGCGCAGTGGGGGCCGTGGACGTGCCGACCCGGCAGGCGTTCATCGTGGAGATGGTCGGAGACAAGGAAGACCTCTCCAACGCCATCGCCCTGAACTCGGCCATCTTCAACGGCGGGCGGGCCCTCGGGCCAGCGGCGGCAGGAGCGATCGTGGCCACCATCGGCGAAGCGGGGGCCTTCTTCATCAACGGGGTCACCTTCATCGCCGTCATCGCTGGCCTGCTCATGATGCGGCTTTCGGCCTCGCCGCGTCCTCCGCAGCCGTCCAGGCTCGGCGCGCACCTACGGGAGGGGATGCGCTACGTCTGGGGCCACCAGGTGGTGACGGTCTTGCTGAGCCTCGTGGCCATCTCGGCGTTCCTCTCCATGCCCTATAGCACCTTGTTGCCAGTCTTCGCCCACGATGTGCTCGCCGAGAGCGCCCACCCCGTCGTCGCGCTCCTCTGCGGTGGGTCCAGCGCGCCCTTCACGTGCCGGTCGCCCGATGCGCTGATCTACGGGATGCTCATGGCGGCGTCCGGCGTAGGGGCCGTGACCGGCGCCCTGTTCGTGGCCTCCCTGCCCAGAGGGGCGCGGCGCGGCCGGTGGCTGACGGTGAGCAACCTGTGCTTCCCCGCCCTGCTGGTGGCGATGGCGCTCTCTCGTTCCTTTGCCCTCTCCTTGCTCCTGTTGGTGGGCATCGGCTTCGCCTTCGTGACCCAGAACGCTCTGGCCAACACGCTGATCCAGATCACCGTGCCCGATAGCCTGCGGGGGCGGGTGATGAGTTTCTACTCCCTCATGTTCCAGGGGATGATGCGGTTAGGGGGCATGCAGGCTGGCGCGGTGGGCGACCGGTGGGGCGCGCCCACAGCAGTGGGCGTGGGGGCGGCAGCGTGCCTTGCATACAACCTGTGGGTCGCCTGGCGGTATCCGCGCCTGCGCAGGATGGCCTGAGGCGGAGGGCGTCTGCCCTGGCCGCCTCAGTTCGCCCCTCAGGGCTATCTGTGATATAATGCCCCTTGCCTTTCCAATCCCAGCCTGGAGGCGTGTATGGACCCGGTCATCTTCCGCATTGGCCCTCTGGCCGTCCGCTGGTACGGCGTCCTGGTCGTCACGGGCGTTCTGGCGGCCGCGTGGCTTTCCACGGTGGAGGCCCGCCGCCGGGGCGAAGACCCGGACCACGTCTGGAATGCCCTCAGCCTCTGCCTCATCCTCGGCATCCTCGGCGCACGGCTGTACCACGTCTTCTCCAGTTCCTCCCTCACCGGCATCGGGTGGGCGTACTACCGCGAGCACCCCATAGACATCATCGCCTTTTGGAAGGGGGGATTCCAGGGGCTGGGGATCTTCGGCGCCATTATAGGGGGCATCGTCGCCCTCGCCATCTACTCCTACTGGGCCAAACTGCGCTTCGTCCGCTGGCTGGACATCGCCGCCCCTGGCGTGCTCCTGGCCCAGGCCATCGGGCGGTGGGGCAACTTCTTCAACCAGGAACTCTACGGCAAGCCCACCGACCTCCCCTGGGCGATCTACATTGATCCAGCCCACCGCCTGCCCGGCTACGAGCAGTTTGAACGCTTCCACCCCACTTTCCTCTACGAATCCCTCTGGAACCTGGCCATGTGCCTGCTCCTCCTGTGGATCGCCCGCCGCTTCGCCCGGTGGCTCATGGAAGGCGATGTGTTCCTCCTTTACTTTGTCTTCTACTGCACCGGGAGGACCTGGGTGCAGACCCTGCGCCTGGACCAGTGGATCGTGGGCCAGGGCATCCCCCTGGAGCAGGTCTTGGCGGCTGGACTGGCCCTCCTCGCCGCGGCTGCCATCGTGCTGCGGCACTATGTGCTCCCCCGAAGAGGGGCCGGGGATGCTCCTCCGCCAGGGCCAGAGGCCACGGCCCCGGCGGAAGAGGCCCCCGAGGAGTAGCCAGGGAGCCACGGTTCAAATCGGTGCCCATGGAGGGGCGATTCACGAATTGCCGTAAGGTAGGGGCGATTCACGAATCGCCCCTGCCCAGGCGAATGTGGGCAGTGCAGGTGAGCCTGCGCGTTGACAGGCCAGGTGCGGACCGGTATAATGGCAACGGGCGCACGGCGAAGTTCGTCCGTCCCCCGGTGGAAGTCCGAGACCCCTACAGTAAGGAGGTGTGAGGCCATGACGGTGGAAGCCAAGTTCCTCGGCCATGCCGCGGTGCAGGTCAAGGCGGGCCAGACGGTGATCCTCATTGACCCCTTCCTCACCGGGAACCCCCAGGCGGTGGTAAAGCCCGACCAGGTCAAGGCCGACGTCATCGTGGTCACCCACGGCCACGGTGACCACCTGGGCGACGCCGAGGCCATCGCCAAGCGGACCGGCGCGCTGGTCATCGCCAATGCCGAGATCGCCGGCTACCTGAGCAAGAAGGGGGTGAAGGCCCACGCCCTGCACATCGGCGGCGGATACAACTTCCCCTTCGGCCGTGTCAAACTGACCATCGCCCACCACGGCTCCTCCCTGCCCGACGGCTCCTACGGGGGCAACCCGGCAGGGGTGCTCCTCTACCTGGAGGGGAAGACCATCTACCATGCCGGCGATACCGGCCTCTTCTACGACATGAAGCTCATCGGCGAGGAGGGGGTGGACCTGGCCTTCCTGCCCATCGGCGACAACTACACCATGGGCCTGGAGGATGCCCTGCGGGCCGTGAAGTTGATCCAGCCCAAGGTGGTCATCCCCATGCACTACGATACCTTCCCGGTCATCCCCGAGGACCCGCACAAGTTCGCGGCGCGGGTGGCTGCAGAGGTCCCCGGGGTGCAGTGCGTGGTGCTTCGGCCGGGCGAGTCCTTCGCCCTGCCCTGAGGCACAGGGGCAAGTCGCCAGCCGTCAGCGAGTCGCCCGCGGCTTCGGCCCCGGGCAACCTGCTGGACGGCTGGCTTCTTTAAGGCGCTTCGCGCGAAATAGCGCGAGTTTGTGCCCTTTTTGACAAACCCTCGGAGGTGTGCTACAATGCCCCTGGCCTGAAGCCCGTTCAGTATCCGGGCGGCGGAGGCAAAGGGGCTGCCGCCCTTGGGAACGGCTCTGGAGGCCAGACATCCAGCCAGGCATTGGTGCGCTCAGGGAGGAGTTGGATAGATGCCGATAGACTATCTCCCCATTCTGGTCCTCCTGGCAATCTCCTTCGCCTTCGCCGTGATCGCCCTCGTGGTCCCCTCCGTCCTGGGACCCCACAAGCCCGAGAAGAACAAACTCTTCACCTACGAGGCTGGCAAGATCCCCTTTGGCAGTCCCTGGGGCAAGCCCTTCTCCGTCAAGTACTACCTGACGGCGGTCCTCTTCATCCTCTTTGACATTGAGGTGGTCTTCCTCTACCCCTGGGCGGTGCTCCTGCGGCAGTTGCGCCTCTTTGGGCTGGTGGAGATGGCCATCTTCGTCCTCATCCTCCTGGTGGGCTACTACTACGTCTGGCGAAAGGGGGCCTTTGAATGGGACTAGAACAGAAACTCCCCGAAGGCTTTGTCCTCACCACCACCCTGGAGAAGATGATCAACTGGGGGCGCAAGTACTCTGTGTGGCCCCTGACCTCTGGCCTGGCCTGCTGCGCCATTGAGATGATGGCCACGGGCATGTCCCGCATGGACATCGCCCGCTTCGGCTCGGAGGCCTTCCGCGCCTCCCCCCGCCAAGCCGACCTCCTCATCGTCTCCGGCCGGGTCTCGCAGAAGATGGCCCCGGTGGTGAAGCGCCTCTACGAGCAGATGCCGGAGCCCAAGTGGGTCATCGCCATGGGGGCCTGCGCCTCCACGGGGGGGCCCTTCAACAACTACGCCATCGTCCAGGGTGTGGACAAGATCATCCCCGTGGATGTCTACGTGCCAGGGTGTCCCCCGCGCCCCGAGGCGTTGCTCTACGCCCTGATGCAACTGCAGAAGAAGATCCAGGAAGAGCGGTTCAGCGACTACGCCTGAGGCGCGAGGGGCAGAGAAATCACGAATGACACGAATGGAACGAATGGCACAACACGGGACCGGAAGGGACTTGCCATTCGTGGGGTTCGTGATTTGCAGCAAGGGTGGGCTATGAGCGAGGGCGATCTCACGGTTGCGAAGTTGAAAGAGCGGTTCCCCGAGGCGGTGCTGGGGGTATCCACCTTCCGGGACGAGACCTCGGTGACCATCGCCGCCGACAAGGTGGTGGAGGTCTGCCGCTTCCTGCGGGACGAGCCGGCGCTTCAGTACAACATGCTCACGGACCTGACGGTGGTGGACCGGCTGGGGCTGGGCCTCTCGCCCCGCTTTGAGGCGGTCTATTACCTCACCTCCCTGCCGTACCGCCGGCGCATCCGCCTGAAGGCCCCCATCCCCTCGGACCCGCCGGCCATTGACTCGGTGACCTCCGTCTGGCCGGGGGCCAATTGGCCGGAGCGGGAGGCCTACGACCTGATGGGCGTCACCTTCCGGGGGCACCCGGACCCGCGCCGCATCCTCCTGCCCCACGATTGGAAGGGCCATCCCCTGCGCAAGGACTACCCTCTGGGGGGTGAGCCGGTGGAGTTCACCGTCAACGCCGACGACCCTCAGGTCGCGACCTACGGGGAGCAAGTCCTGGAGGCCCCCTCGCCGCCGCCGGACAAGCCCCCCTGGTTCGGCGACGGGTCGGAGACGCTGATCATCAACGTCGGCCCCCAGCACCCAGCCACCCACGGCGTCCTGCGGGTGGTGGCAGAACTGGATGGCGAGACGCTGGTCAACGTGGCGCCGGACATCGGCCACCTCCACTCCGGCTTTGAGAAGACGGCCGAGCACCGCACCTACATGCAGTTCGCCGTCTACCCCGACCGCATGGACTACGTGGCGGCCATGAACAACAACCTGGCCTACGTCATGGCCGTGGAGAAACTGGTCGGGTCGGAGGTGCCCAAGCGGGCCCAGTACCTGCGGGTCATCCTCTGCGAACTGCAGCGTCTGGCTGCGCACCTCATCTGGATCGGCACCAGCACCCTGGACCTCTCCGGCACCATCATGAGCCTCCTCCAGTACGCGTTCCGGGACCGCGAGATGATCCTGGACATCTTTGAGATGGTCTGCGGGGCACGCATGACCACCAGTTACTTCTGCGTGGGGGGGTGCCGCTGGGACGTGCCGCCCAAGTTTGCAGAGGCGGTGCGGGACTTCCTGAAAATCTTCCCCAAGCACCTGGCCGAGTACGAGGCCATGCTCACCCACAACCCCATCTACCGCTCGCGGCTCGTCGGCATTGGCAAGATCACGGCGGAGGAGGCCATCGCCCTGGGCGTGACGGGGCCGGTGTTGCGGTCCACCGGCGTGGCCTACGACGTGCGGAAGGTCTTCCCCTACTCCAGTTACGAGGACTTTGACTTCATCGTGCCCACGGGCACGACGGGCGATTGCTGGGACCGGTACCTGGTGCGCCTGGAGGAGATGCGCCAGAGCCTGCGCATCATCCAGCAAGCCTTGGATAACCTCCCGGACGGCCCGGTGAAGGACCCCAACCGCAAGCTCTCCCTGCCACCGCGGGCGGAACTGGAGACCAGCATAGAGGCCCTCATCCACCACTTCAAACTGGTGACGGAAGGGTTCAAGCCGCCCGTGGGGGAGGTCTGGGCCAGTGGCGAGAACCCCAAGGGGGAACTGGGCTTCTACCTGGTGAGCGACGGGAGCCCCCAGCCGTATCGGTGCCGCATCCGGGGGCCCTCGTTCTACAACCTCCAGGCCACCGAGCGCATGGCCAAGGGGCACATGCTCTCGGACCTGGTGGCCATCATCGGCTCCATTGACATCACCCTGGGAGAGGTGGACCGCTAGGGGGCTGGACCGCTGCGGGTCCTGCTCCTTCTCGTGGAGGCGGGTGGCGGATGGCGAAAGGCGTGCTTTCGGACAAAGCGGTGGAGGCGATCCGGCAGGCCCAGGCCCGGTACCCACATCCCCGGTCGGCCCTGATGCCCGCGCTGCACATCGTGCAGGGGGAACTGGGCTGGCTGCCGGAGGAGGCTTTGGTCCAGGTGGCCGGCCTCCTGGGGCTGACGCCGGCCGAGGTCCTCTCGGTGGCCAGTTTCTACACCATGTACAACCGGCGGCCGGTGGGCAAGTACCTCATCCAGGTCTGCACCAACGTTTCCTGCTCCCTCCTGGGGGCGGAGCACCTCCTGGAGCACATCAGCCGCAAGTTGGGCATCGGCGTGGGCGAGACGACGCCCGATGGCCTCTTCACCCTGGTGGAGGTGGAGTGCCTGGGCTCGTGCGGCACCGCGCCGGTGATGCAAGTGAACGAGCGCTACTACGAGCAGCTGACCGCGGCCAAGGTGGACGCGATCTTGGACGAACTGGCCAGGCAGCGCTGAGGCACGGGGGAGCGAGATGCCTGCGGAACACGAGGCGGTGTTGGAGGCGCTGGCCCAGGCCATGGACCGGGAACGGGAGGCCCGGGCCTTTTACCTGGGGGCAGTGGATCGGGTGTCGGACCCCCGCGGCAGGGACCTCCTGCAGCAACTGGCCGACTTTGAGGCCTACCACTACCGGAACCTGGCGGCCTACCGGGAGGCCCTCCTGGCGGGGAGGGAGCCCGAGCCCTACGTGGGGCGGGAACTGCGGCCGAGCCTGGAAGGCGGGAAGGCGACCCGCCAGGCGACCAACCTGGAGACGGTGGCCGACATCCTCACGGCGGCCATCGGCGCGGAAGAGTCCGCCCGCGCCCGCTACGAAGCCTGGGCTGCCGAGGCCCAGGTGCCGGCCGTGCAGGCCCTCTTCCGACGCCTGGCCCATGAAGAGGCGGTGCATGCCCGCATCCTGAACGACGAGTTCTACTCCCTGAGCAACCGGGGCGTCTGGCTCTGGGGGGATTGAGGCAGGCGGGGAGCCGCGGCAGGGCCTTCGGGCTTCCCGCGGCGCGCGAGGCTCGCAAGGTAAGGGATCGTCTATGGCGGAACCGATTCTCCTGCGCAACGTTGGGGTGCCCAACGCACACGAAATAGAGGTCTACGAGGAACGGGGCGGCTACCAGGGCCTGCGCAAGGCCCTGCAGGAGTTCCAGCCAGCCCAGTTGGTGGACCTGGTGAAGGCCTCTGGCCTGCGGGGACGGGGCGGCGCGGGCTTCCCGGCCGGCGTCAAGTGGTCCTTCCTGCCCAAGGGCGTGTACCCCCGCTACCTCGTCTGCAACGCCGACGAGGGGGAACCGGGGACCTTCAAGGACCGCGTCCTCATGGAGAACGACCCTCACGGCGTGGTGGAGGGCATCATCATCGCCTCCTACGCCTGTGAGGTGGAACACGCCTTCATCTACATCCGCGGGGAGTTTGACCTGGCGGCGCGCCGCTTGGAGCACGCCATCGCCCAGGCCTATGCGCGCGGCTACCTGGGCAAGAACATCCTCGGGAGTCCCTACAGCCTGGAACTGACGCTCCACCGGGGGGCGGGAGCCTACATCTGCGGCGAGGAGACTGCGCTCCTCACCTCCCTGGAAGGGGACCGGGGCCACCCCAAATTGAAGCCCCCCTTCCCGGCCAGCGAGGGCCTCTACCGCAAGCCCACCATCATCAACAACGTGGAGACCCTCTTCAACGTCCCCTTCATCGTGCTGCGCGGGGCCGGGTGGTACACCAGCATGGGCACGGAGAAGAGCCCTGGCGTCAAACTGTTCTGCGTCAGCGGCAACGTGCAGCGGCCGGGGGTCTACGAACTGGAACTGGGCACGCCCATGCGCACCCTCATCTACGACTACGCGGGGGGCCCGCCGCCCGGCCAGAGCATCAAGGCCATCATCCCCGGCGGCTCGTCCACGCCGATGCTCTTGCCCTCGGTGCTGGACGAGGGGCTGACGCTGGACTACGAGGCCATTGCCGCGGCCGGCTCCATGCTGGGATCGGGAGCGGTCATCGTCATCGGCGACCAGGCCTGCATCGTGCGGGTGGCCATGCGCCTGGCGGAGTTCTACCGCCACGAGTCGTGCGGCAAGTGCATCCCCTGCCGTGAGGGGACGGACTGGATGTACCTCATCCTCAAGCGGATAGAGGAAGGCGGGGGCCGCGAGCAGGACTTGGACCTCTTGCTGCGCATCTGCGACAACATCGGCGGCAAGAGCTTCTGCCCCCTGGGGGATGCGGCCATCGGCCCCGTGCGGAGCAGCATCCAGAAGTTCCGGGAGGAGTACCTCTACCACATCCGCCATGGCCACTGCATGGTCCGAGAAGCAGTCAGCCAGCAGCCGTCAGCCCTGGGCTGAGGGGCCCGAGGCGTGGAGACGGCTGGGCACTGAACGCTGAGCGCTGATCGCTAGTTGCCAGGAAGGTTCTCTATGGAGCAAGAGTTGGTCAACGTCGTCATAGATGGCCGGCCGGTGCGGGTGCCCGCCGGGACCACGGTGCTGGAGGCGGCGCGCCAGGTCGGGGTGGACATCCCCACCTTCTGCAACCACCCCAAACTCACGCCCATCGGGGCCTGCCGCATGTGCCTGGTGGAAGTGGAGAAGATGCGCGGCCTGCAGACGGCCTGCACCACCCAGGTGCGGGAGGGGATGGTCGTCCTCGTCAACTCCCCCGCGGCCAGGGAGGCCCGGGAATGGGCCCTGCGCTTCCTCCTGACCCACCACCCCCTGGACTGCCCCGTCTGCGACAAGGGCGGGGAGTGCAGCCTCCAGGACCAGACGGTGGCCCACGGCCCGGCGGAGAGTTGGTTCATTGAGCCCAAGCGCCACAAGAAGAAGGCCTATCCCCTGAGCCCCTTCATCATCCTGGACCAGGAGCGGTGCGTCCTGTGCCGGCGGTGCATCCGCTTCTGCGAGGAGTATTCGGACCACCGCCAGTTGGGCCTCTTTGAGCGGGGTCGGGAGACCTTCCTGGACGTCTTCCCCGGCATCCCCTTCACTTCCAAGTTTTCGGGCAACACGGTGGACCTGTGCCCGGTGGGCGCACTGACGAGCCGCGTCTTCCGCTTCCAGGCCCGCGTGTGGGAACTGGCCGAGGTGCCGGGGGTCTGCAACTACTGTGGGGTGGGGTGCAACATCGCCTGGGGCGTGAAGAACAACCGCGTGCGCCGCATCGTGCCGCGGGAACACGCCGCGGTCAACGACCAGTGGCTCTGCGATAAAGGCCGTTTCGCCCACGCCTTCCTTCACGATGCTCGCCGGCTGCGGACGCCCCTGGTGCGGCGCAACGGGAAACTGGAGGAGGCCACCTGGGAGGAGGCCCTGGCGCAGGTGGCCGAGCGCCTGGTGGCCATCGTGCAGGAGCACGGGCCGCAAGCCGTGGCCGGCCTGGGCTCCACCCGCACCACCAACGAGGCCTCGTACCTCTTCCAGCGCTTCCTGCGGGCGGTGGTGGGGACGAACAACGTGGCCCACCTGGGCCGCCTGCCTCAGGGCGCGGTGCTTTTGGAGGACATCCCCTCCTTGGCCCAGGCGGACCTGGTGGTGCTGGCCGGCGTGGACCCCTCGGAGGAACTGCCCCTGCTGGACCTCTGGATCAAGCGGGGAGTGCTGCGGCGGGGGGCCAAGGTGCTGGCCCTGCATCCGCAACGGGTGGAACTGAGCCGCTACAACGGCTTGCGCCTGGCCTACCGGCCGGGGGCGGAGGCGGCCCTGGCCGGCGCGCTGACCAAGGCCCTCCTGGAAAGCGGCAAGGCGCGCAAGGTAGCCCACAGCGAGGCTGTGGAAGAGGGCCTCAGGGGCTCCTCGCTGGCCCAGTTGGCGGAGGCGGCCGGCGTGGCTCCGGCACAGGTGCGGGAGGCCGCGGCGCTCCTTGCCTCGGCAGGGAAGGCGGTGCTCCTCACGGGCGAGGGGTGGGTTGCGACGCCGTACGGACAGGATGCGCTCCAGGCCCTGGCCAACCTGGCTCGCCTGGCGGGGGCCGAGGGACCTTTCTACCTGGCCCCGGACAACAACACCGTGGGCGCGACGGACGTGGGCCTCGTCCCCGACCGCTTCCCCGGTGGGCAGCCGTTGGACGACCGACGCGTCCAGGACCGGCTGAGCAAGTGGTGGGGCGTCCGCAAATTGAACGCCGCGCCAGGCCTGGCCGCGCAGGACCTGTGGCCCGCCCTGGCCGAGGGGCGGGTGAAGGCCCTCTACGTCCTGGGGGCCGACCCCGCCGACGAGAGCGCCCTGGCTGCCCAGGCCCTGGAACAGGCCGAGTTTCTGGTGGTGCAGGACCTCTTCCTCACCGAGACGGCGAAGCGGGCCCACGTGGTCCTGCCGGCTGCCGGCCCCGCGGCCGAGGAAGGGACCTACACCAACCTGGAGGGCCGGGTCCAGCACCTGGGGGCCATCCTGCGGCCTCTCGGAGCCTCCCGGCCGGACTGGTGGATCGTCCAGGAGGTGGCCCGGGCCTGCCTCGCCGCCCTGGGACCGGGGGCCGGACGGGATGCCGCGGCTTGGCAGTTCAAAGGCCCGGGGGAGGTCTTTGCGGAGATGGCCAAGGCCATCCCCGCCTATGCTGGGATGCACTACGTAGCGCTGGGTTCCTATGGCCTCCGGCGGCAGGCCGAAGGCGGTCTGCTCCCCCTGGCCCGGGTGGCCCCCTCCTGGCTCCAGCCCACGGAGGATTACCCCTTCGTCCTCTGGGTGGGGAGGGTGCTCTACGACCGGGGGACGCTGGCCTCCTGCTGCGCGCCCCTGCAGGAACTGGTGCCGGAGGCGGCCCTGGGAGTCCACCCGGAAGATGCTGCTCCGTTGGGCCTGCGGGATGGAACTCCCGCGCGCGTCCGCTCGCAGGTGGGGGAGATGGTGCTGCCGGTGCGTTTGGACCCGGACCTGCCGCGCGGCGTGGTGGTGGCCGTGCGCAACCTGGGCGAGGTGAGCCTGGGAACAATCCTCCGGCCGGGAGAACGGGCGACGCTGGTGCAGGTCCAGAAGGCCTGAAACAGGTTGCGTTGCGGGGAGAAGGCAGAGGAGAACGGGCATGGATTGGATTGATGCGCTGCTCATCCCAGCCATCCAGAGCCTGGTGGTCATCGTGGGGCTCCTGCTCTTCGGCTATGCCTACATGACGCTGGTGGAGCGGAAGGTCGCGGGGCGGTTCACGCTGCGCTACGGCCCCAACCGGGCCGGGCCCTTCGGCCTCCTGCAGCCCATCGCCGACGCGTTCAAGGTCATCTTCAAAGAGGAGATCATCCCCTCGGAGGTGGATAAGCCCATCTACCTGATGGCGCCCGGGCTGGCGGTGTTCGCGGCCCTCTCGGCTTTCGCCGTGGTGCCCCTGGGGACCTCCTTCACCCTCTTCGGGCGGGAGATCCGCCTCTACATCGCCGACGTGAACGTGGGCCTCCTGTACCTGATCGCGGTGGCCATCGTAGGCATCTACGGCATCATCCTGGGGGGCTGGGCCTCCAACAACAACTACTCCCTCCTGGGGGCGTTGAGGACCTCGGCCCAGGTCATCGCCTACGAGATCCCCATGGGGCTGGCCCTGGTGAGCGTGGCGGCGGTGACGGGCTCCCTGAGCCTGGTGGAGATCGTGAAGTTCCAGCAGCGGGTCCCCCTCGTCGTCCTGCAGCCCCTGGGCTTCCTGATCTACTTCATCTGTGCCCTGGCCGAGGCCAACCGCTCCCCCTTTGACCTGCCGGAGACGGAGAACGAACTGGTCTCGGGCTATGCCACGGAGTACGGCGGCATCAAGTTCGGCCTTTTCTTCATGGCCGAGTACGTCAACCTGGTCGTCATCAGCTGCATCGCTACGGCCCTCTTCCTGGGTGGAGGGCAGTGGCCCTTCGTCAACCCCCATCCGTTGCTCTCGCTGGCGGTCTTCGTGGCCAAGGCGGCGGTGCTCATCTTCCTGTTCCTGTGGATCCGGGCCAGCCTGCCGCGGGTCCGCTACGACAAGTTCATGAAGTTCAACTGGACCTTCATGCTGCCCCTGGCCCTCTTCAACCTGGCGGTCACAGCGGTGGGAGTGGCGCTCTGGGGGTAGGGCTCGGGCGATGGACCGCGTGAGAGCCCGACGTGCAGAGAGGTGAGGCTTGGATGACCACGATCGTTGAAGCGGCGAAAGGCCTGAGGGAACTCTGCCGGGCCATGGGGGTCACCCTGCGGTACTTCTTCACCAAGCCCATCACGGTGCAGTTCCCGGAAGAGAAGGTGAAACTGTACCCGCGCTTCCGCGGCCGCCACGAACTGCAGCGGCACCCGGACGGGCTGGAGAAGTGCGTGGGGTGTGGCCTGTGCGCGGCCGCCTGCCCCACCAAGTGCATCTACGTAGAGGCGGCGGAGAACACGGAGGAGAACCGGCGGTCCCCAGGGGAACGGTACGCCAAGGTGTACGAGATCAACCTCTTGCGGTGCATGTTCTGCGGCCTGTGTGAGGAGGCTTGCCCCACCGGGGCCATCGTGCTGCGGCGGCAGTTCGCCCTGGCCGACTACAGCCGGGACGCCTTGATCTACACTCAGGACCGCCTGCTCACACCGGCTAGCGACTGGTCGTACGAACTGCGGGAGGATGGGACCTGATGGGCGGGGAACTGGCGCTTTTCATCATCTTCGGGGCCCTGGCGGTGGCTGGCGCGGTCCTGGTGATCGCGGCCCGGAACCCGGTCTACAGCGCGTTGGGGCTCCTGCTGAACTTCTGCATGCTGGGAGCCCTCTACATCCTCCTCAACGCTCAGTTCCTGGGCCTGGTGCAGATCATCGTCTACGCTGGCGCGGTCATGGTCCTCTTCCTGTTCGCCCTGATGCTGGTGGGCGAGCGGCGGGGCGGGCCCTGGCGCGTTTCGGCCGCGGCTGCCTTCGGGGTGGTGCTGGCCCTGGTGCTCCTGGGCGAGGTGGGGTACGTGGTGGCTACCCAGGCTGTCGGGGGGGCCAGGGGCGGCGTGACGCCGGAGATGCTCGCCAAGGTGGGGAACGTCCAGGCCCTGGGGACGGTCCTCTTCACCGAGTACCTCCTGCCCTTTGAGTTGGCCTCGGTCCTCCTCTTGGTGGGGATCCTCGGGGCGGTCTACCTGGCCCGTCGGCGGCTGGCCCGGGAGGGGTGAAGCCATGGTCCCTGTCAGCAATTACCTTATGTTAAGCGGCCTCCTCTTCGCGCTGGGGGCCCTGGGCGTGATGGTGCGGCGCAACGTCATCGTGCTCTTCATGTGCGTGGAGATGATGCTCAACGCCGTGAACCTGGCCTTCGTGGCCCTTTCCCGGGAACTCCAGTCGCTGGATGGCCAAGTCATCGTCCTCATGGTCATGGCGGTGGCGGCAGCGGAGGTGGCGGTGGGGCTGGCCCTGGCCCTGGCCCTCTACCGCAAGAAGAAGAGCACCGACGTGGACAGCGCCAGCCTGCTGAAGTTCTAGGGGAAACCGAGGGATGGCCATGCTCAACTATGCCTGGTTGCTCCTGTGCTTCCCGCTCCTGGGGGTCCTTGCCAACGGGTTCTTCGGCCGGCGGATGGGCAAGCGGGCCGTGGGCTGGGTGGCCTGCCTGGCGGTGGGCCTGGCTTTCGCCGTCTCCCTGGTCTTGCTCGCGGGCCTGGCCGGGCTCCCTCCAGAGGAGCGGCGTGTGGAGGTCCCCATCTACACCTGGATGACGGTGGGCGGCTTCCAGATCCCCTTCGCCCTGCTCCTGGACCCCCTCTCCGTGCTGATGGCCGCGGTGGTGACGGGGGTGAGCCTCATCATCCACGTCTACTCCATCGGCTACATGGCCGAGGATGCCCGCTACGCTCGCTTCTTCACCTACCTGAACCTCTTCGTCCTGATGATGCTCATCCTCGTCGTGGCCAACAACTACCTGGTGATGTACGTTGGCTGGGAGGGGGTGGGCCTCTGTTCGTACCTCCTGATCGGGTTCTGGTTTGAGCGGAAGGCGGCGGCCGACGCGGGCAAGAAGGCCTTTATCGTCAACCGGGTGGGGGACTTCGGCTTCGCCCTGGGCATCATGCTCATCTTCTCCCTCTTCGGGACGCTCCAGTTCTCCGGCGTGCTGGACCCGGAGGTGGCCCGCACGGTGCTGGGCGGCACGGGGTTGGCCGGGTGGGTCACCTTGCTCCTCTTCATGGGGGCCACGGGGAAGTCGGCCCAGATTCCCCTGTATGTTTGGTTGCCCGATGCCATGGA
>Ga0123519_10004377_pt1 | contig 22980 bp, 15 predicted proteins | sample YelNatPaOPRAMG02_FD_87396 | JGI IMG/M metagenome (GOLD analysis project Ga0123519, IMG submission 87396) | Hot spring microbial communities from Yellowstone National Park - Yellowstone National Park OP-RAMG-02 (version 2) | ecosystem: Environmental > Aquatic > Thermal springs > Hot (42-90C) ...
GGTTCATTAATGAGTTTTATATTAAAATTATCAACAAGTACCTTTAATATCTCCTCATTTACCCATGCAGGCACTATTGGGCCAAGCCGTATGTTTTTAACACCAAGATACAACAAACTCCAGAGGATTGCCACGGCTTTTTGCTCCATCCACATCAATACATAAGAAACAGGTAAGTCATTTATATCCTTAACACCTAAAAATTCAGCAAGAGATGTTATTATATCTATCCCTACAATAGCATCGTTACACTGCCCTATATCTATAAGCCGTGGTATTCCTTCTATGTCTCCCAAGTTTAAATCATTAAACCTGAACTTACCACAGGCAAGTGTGATAATAATCGTATCTTCAGGCAAGAGATCAACAAACCTTCTGTAATACTCATTTTTATTTACAGGGCTATCACACCCCCCAATGACAAATATTCTCCTGATTTTCCCCTTTTCAATGAGTTCCTTTATTTTATTCTTTGAAGACAGAATTGAAGATAGAGAAAAACCTGTAGTTAAAACGGTCTCTCCATTTTCTTCTGGAAGGTCAGGCAGTGACTTTGCCTTCTTGATAACATCTGAGAAGTCATAGTCGGTTATATGTTTAACCCCTGGCAATCCCACAATTCCTGTAGTAAAGATTCTATTCCTGTATTCATCTTTGGGTATAAGCGCACAATTTGAAGAAGCAACTATGCAGGCAGGAACTTCTGAAAATAACTTCCTCTGGTCATACCATGCCTTACCAATATTTCCCACAAGGTTTTCATATTTATTAAGTCCTGGATAGCCGTGTGCAGGAAGTAATTCTGAGTGGGTATAAACATTTATACCTTCTTTCTTTGCATGCTTTAATACCTCTTCCAATACCTTCAAACTATGACCTGTTACTATTATTCCTTTCCCTTTTTTAGTTCCTGTAAATACTTCCACTGGCTCTGGTTCTCCATATGTCTCTATGTGAGCGTTTTTAAGAAGTTTCATCGTTTCAATATTCAATTTACCGACATCCAGTGCGAGTTTAACAAATCTCTCTCCATCAAAGTTTACATTTGTCAGGGTGGAATAGAGTGTATCCACAAGAAATTTTTCAATACCTTTATCCCTTTTACCAAGTTCAGCAGCATGGTATAGATATGCACTTATACCTTTAATCCCGAAGATAAGATTATCCTGTAACCTTGCAAGTGTCGGGCTTTTCCCACAGACACCATAATTTGTACATCCCTTTCCCTGAGCTGTCTGACTGCATTGATAACAAAACATTTTTATATCGTTCATTTTTGCCTCCTTCTTTTTATCAGTTTTATTATCTATTTAGTGATATTATATCTTATAGAAGATTTTTGTCAAGGGGTTTCTTTTCTATTCTTTAATTAAATTTTTTATGCTATAATTAACATATATATGAAAGAACTCTCAATTTTAATCACAGGACCAGCCGGCTCCGGGATCCAAACAATAGAAAACCTGCTCTGTCGGATATTTAAAGAGATGGGGCTTCATACCTTTGCAACAAAAGAGTATATGAGCAGGGTAAGAGGTGGTGCAAATACCACAACCATAAGAATTTCTGAAGAAAGGGTAGATGCATTTTCTGAAAGGATAGATATTCTTTTATCTCTTGATAGAAATGGTATAGACAGGATTCAATACAGAATAGGAGAAGATACACTTATTTTTGGAGATGTTGGGAAAAATAGAAATAGAAATTTTGAAATTGACTTTGTTAAAATTGCTGAAAAAATAGGAAATAAGATATATGCAAATACAGTTGCAGTGGGATTTATACTCGGGATTATTCAGAAAGGTAAGGAAATTGGGGAGGAAATAATATCCGGTATATTTAACAATAAAGGGCAGGAGATTCTTGATAAAAATATTGATGCTTTAAGTGAAGGATATCTGACTGGGATACGCCTGGCAAATAGTATAAACTTCAACTTTACAATAAAAGAAAGCGAAGAAGTTAAAAAAGAGAGTTTTTTTAATGGTGCAGTAGCAATAGGTATAGGTTCTATTATAGGGGGATGCAATTTTGTATCTTCTTATCCAATGACTCCATCAACTCCTGTTTTTTCCTTCCTTGCACAAAACGCAAAGGATTTTAACATTATTGTGGAACAGGCAGAGGACGAAATTGCAGCAATAAATATGGTTCTTGGTTCCTTGTATGCAGGAGGAAGAGGTTTTGTTACAACATCTGGTGGTGGATTTGCTCTTATGGTTGAATCCCTGAGTTTAGCAGGAATGACTGAAAGCCCTATTGTTCTTCATTTAGCACAAAGACCAGGACCTGCAACTGGTCTGCCAACAAGGACTGAACAATCTGACTTATTATTTGCATTGTTTGCAGGACATGGAGAATTTCCGAGAATTATCTTATCGCCAGGTGATTTATATGAAGGGATATTTTTAACTGCTAATGCTTTCAACTTAGCCGATAGATATCAGATTCCAGTCATTATATTATCAGATCAGTATTTCATTGATTCGTATTATAATATTCCGGTGCCTGAAATTGCTAATTTCAATATTGAATATGCTTTTTCAATCAATACAGACAGGGATTATAAAAGGTATCAACTGACAGATGATGGTATAAGCATAAGAGGGATACCCGGTGGTGATGGTTTTGTATGTGTTGACAGTGACGAGCACAATGAGGAAGGACATATAACAGAAGACAGGGAGATTACAAGATTGATGGTTGAAAAAAGGAATAGAAAACTAAAGACATTTATAGATTCAAAGACATTTATAGATTCTAAGATAATAAGGCCTTCTTTTTATGGTAGCAGTGACTATGAGATTCTTTTAATCTCCTGGGGGTCAACGAAAAACACAGTCATTGAAGCAGTTAAGCCACTTAATAACATTGGATATCTGTCCCTTCCGATTGTATATCCTTTACCTGACATAAAAGATTATATTAAAAAGAGTAAGAAGACGATTATTATAGAAAATAACTATACATCTCAATTAGCAAAACTTATAAGAATGGAGACAGGGATTGAAATAAAAGAAAAGATATTAAAATATGATGGCCATCCTTTTTCTGTTGAAGAGATACAGAAAGAGTTAGGTGAAAAGATATAAAATGGGAAAAGATAAAAATATTGCATGGTGCCCTGGTTGTGGCAATTTTGGTATACTTTCAGCAATAGATAGGGCAATAGATGAACTGAATATTGATAGAAAAAATACAGTTATTGTTTCAGGTATTGGACAGGCAGCAAAACTACCGCATTATACTGAAATAAACTATTTTAACGGGCTCCACGGGAGAAGTATACCTGTTGCAACTGGAATTAAAGCAACAAAGCCAGAATTGAATGTGATTGTTACAAGCGGAGATGGGTGTGTATACGGGGAAGGGGGTAATCACTTTATACATGGTATAAGAAGAAATCCTGATATAACCTGTATTGTCCATAACAATATGGTCTATGGACTGACAAAAGGACAGGCATCTCCAACGAGTCAGATTGGCTTTAGAACGCCTATCCAGGTTGGCGGTGTATTTGAAGAGCCCTTTAATGCAATATCAATTGCTATATCTTTGAATGCTCCTTTCGTAGCAAGATGTTTCAGTGGCGATATTGATAAGACAAAGGAGATTATAAAAATTGCAATAAAGACAAAGGGGTTTTCATTTATTGAAATTTTACAACCCTGTGTGACATTTAATAAACTGAATACCTATGAATGGTTTAGAGAACATACCTATTATCTTGATGAAGGTTATAATCCTGAAGATATAAAAAAGGCGTTTGAAATCGCAATTGATAAAGAAAAATTTGCTCTTGGAATTATATATGTGAATAGAAAGAGAAAAACATTCGAAGAAAATTTATCTTCTATTGGAGTAAAATACCCTGTAATAAAACAAAGTATAGAGTATAAAAAGATATTAAATCTATTCAAAAAGGTGTAGTTATTTTAATAACCGGAGATCCCCTATCGCAAAGGGAAGAAGGGAAAAGAGGTTTAAGATATCTATCTGGATTTGCCGTCTATTACGATAAGGGCGTGGAAGTCCTGATATAGTGCATAGTCCTTCTTACCTAAACCTTTCTCAAAAAGTTCCTGAAGGTATCTGTAAGAAAACCTGTCGGTTAATTTGTACCTCTTTACAAGGCGTCTGGTATATTCATCTATGACAAAGAATGGCTTTTCAAATGCATAAAGGAGTATATCATCTGCTGTCTCTTCTCCTATACCATTGAGTGAAAGTAACCTTTCCCGCAGTATATCATCCTGTAGTTTCTGTGCCTTTTCCAACCCACCACACTCATCTATAATAAAATTACATAATGTCTTTAATCTCTGTGCCTTGATTTTGTAAAATCCAGATGGTCTTATAGATATCTGAAGGTCTTCTTCTTTTGCTGAGATAATCGCCTCAAGTGAAAGTATGCCTCTTTCTCTAAGGTTGGATACAGCATAGCATACATTCTGCCAGTTTGCCCTCTGTGTAAGGATGGATTCTATGATAACCTGTTCCTTCTCTTTCTTTGTTTTAGGCCTTTTACACCAGAGTTTCCACTGCCCTTCGGGTTTTCCGTATTGCTTACTGAGTTCTTCATAGATGGTATATATCTTCATCTATTATTTTTTATTTCATGAGCGAGTATTATTGCCTCTGCTACTTCTTTTATGCTTTTTCTATTGTCCATACTGAATTTTCTGAGTTTGTTATATGCTTCATCTTCTGGTAGATTTTCTTCTTTCATAAGTATTCCTTTTGCTTTTTCTATCTTTTTTCGTGTCTCTATCTCTTCTTCCAGCACTTTTGTCTTAACCATCAGTTCTGTATTTTCAATAATGATTGCTGACTGGTTTGCGATAGAACTAAGAATTTCTATCTCTGTTTCAGTGAATTTGTGTGGCTTTGCTGTGTATATATTCAACACTCCTATAGTTCTTCCTTTTACTTTCATAGGAACAGCGAGCATTGATACCAGCCCTTCTTTTGTGGCTATATCTCTGTATTTGTATTCCGGTTCTTCTCTTACATCAGTAATAATTAAGGGTTTTCCTGTCTGGACTACTTTTCCTGCTACTCCTTCTCCTATCTTTAGCGGTGGCTTTTTGAGATATTCATCACTCATTGCCTGTGTTGCACGAATCTTAATAAGACCTTCTTTTTCGTCAACAAGCATTATGGAACATATCTTTGAGCCTGTGACCTGGGCAGTAACATTTACAATGAGCTTTAAGATATCTTCAATGTACATATCAGAAGTGATGGCTTTGCTTATCTCATAGATTGCCTTTATATCATTATGCCCCTTTTTCTTGCTGTATTTCCTGTTTGTGCCCATTTTCTATCCTTTCCAGCAGGATTTAATATTATAACAGATACAGGTAGAAGTTCAACATGTATTTACCAGAAAACATCCCTGAAAGAGTCCTTTGCTCAACATATATTTTTCAATATTGCTTATAATTTTCTGTTTCTCTCTTATCCATAAAGGACCGACAAGAATCTCTTCTGGACAGTCAGCTGTGAACCGATGTATAACTGTCTCTGGATGTAGATATCCTATAAATTTTGAGGCAATCTCAATATACCTTTCAATCTCAAGAGATTGGTACTGCCCACTATTAAACATCTTTTCAAGTGCAGTCCCTTTGACAATATAGAGCGGATGGATTTTTATTCCGTCAAGTTTTAACCTTCCACACTCTCTTGCCGTCTCCAGTATGTCTTCCTTTGTTTCTCCCGGAAGTCCAATGATGATATGAGCACAGATTTTTATGTTTCTACCCTTTGTTATCTCCAATGCCTTAAGAAAATCCCTGTATGTGTGATTTCTGCTTATAATCTTTAATGTCCTATCGTGGATAGATTGTAGCCCATATTCAATCCACACCTCATATCTTTCTGTATATCCCTGTATAAGAGAAAGTTTCTCTTCGTCTATACAGTCAGGCCTTGTCCCTATGGAGATTCCCACTATATCAGGGAAATTTTTTACCGTATCATACCTTTCCTTTAGTATATTTACAGGTGCATAGGTATTTGAATATGGCTGAAAGTAGACAATAAACTTTTCTGCCTTATACCTTCTCCTTCCATACTCCATTCCTTCTTCAATTTGCTTTGCCAGCGGTATATTTTTAGTTCTTACAGGTGGGCTGAAAGAGTAGTTATCGCAGAAGATGCAGCCGTTTTTACTCAGTGTTCCATCAATGTTAGGGCAGGAAAATCCCGCATCAACAGTGATTTTATGGACACGGCAGTTAAATCTTTTCTTGAGATATTCAGACAATTTATAGTATGGCATTATTTTACACGGATAACGACCTCATCTTTTTTCAGCCCTTATGATTCAGCAGTAAGTTTGACAATGCCACTTTTACCTTTTCTGCAAGTTCTAAGAGTTCGTGTGCCGGTGGATTGTGGCTTGTCATTATTGCGTTAGCCCCCATCTCTTTCACAATAGAGAGTTACCTTTTGAGTGCCGCTCTGTTTATAGTAGTGCTGAGTATCCATGGTCGTGATGCAAAATACACTCTGAAATTTCAGCGATTTATTATTTAGAAAAAATCCTTTTTCCGCGTCAAATTTTAAAGAGCGTATGCCCAACGGTGTTTCATAAACATCCATAACTTTTACGTCCACCTTTACTGTTCCTTTCCTGTGTGGGGAAAACCTCCTGTCATTCCTGTCTACTTTCCTTCCTGTACATCATTGTCGGGACTGAAGGGACCTTTTATGGCCCAGTCGTGAGGACCCCTTACCTCTTCCCATTGTGAGTCATCAAATTCCATATTTACTGCTTTAATATAGTCGCCTTTTTGAAATTTCTATCCATACCTGAGTATCTTTACTTCCCGCATTCTCCCTACTCCTTTCTGTTGCAATTCTATCGGAGATTCTGGCAGATGTCAAAAGGGAAAAGTTTATCCACATTATTAACAATTATCCACTCCCTCCCTTTGGAAACTCCCCCTATCTTTCTCTGTTACCACTACTTGAAGGTACTACACTTTTTAAGGTGTTATACCTTAAGAAGTCACACCCATTATGAAATTAGCACAGTAATTTTTCTTTGAACTGTAACTAAATTATACAAAAGAATAAAAAACCCTTCCAACTTTTTTAACGACCTTGTCCTCCGCCTAGAGATTTGTAGAGCGTGATGAGATTGTTGATACGGGCGAGACGCAACAAGATGAGACCCTGTTGGGCGCCGTAGAGCGTCCGTTGCGCCTCGAGAACGGACAGGTAGCTGTCGATACCCTTGGTGTAGCGCAATTTGGCCAAACGGTAAGCTTCTGCAAGCGAGTCAACGAGGGATTGCTGAGCGGCGAGGCGCTGCCCAACCATGTTTTTTTCTGCAAGAGCATCGGCCACCTCTCGAAAAGCAGTCTGGATGGTTTTTTCATACTGGGCGACGGCGATTTCCCTTTCCACCTTGCTAACTTTGTAGGCCGCCCGGATGCGCATATCAAAAATCGGTGCGACGATTTGCGGCGTGAAACTCCATGCGCCGGAACCTGATTTGAACAATCCGGATAATTCGCTGCTGGCGGTGCCCGCGTAGGTTGTCAGGGCGATACTCGGGAAGAAAGCCGCGCGAGCCGCGCCGATGTTGGCATAGGCGGCTTTAAGTTGATGTTCCGCCGACAGAATATCGGGTCTTTGCAAAAGAATTTCCGAAGAGAGTCCTACTGAAATATCTTTCGGCGGGATAAGACCTGCGAGGTCCTTCGGCAATAGTTCCTGCGGCACAGGCGAACCTACCAGGAGATTCAAACCGTTTTCATCCTGAGCGACCAGCTGCGTGTAACGGGCAACATCCCCCCTGGCCGCATCAACCTGGCTTTGCGCCTGTTTAAGGTCAATGTCCGAGGCGATACCGGCATCGTATCGTTTTTTAATCAGGCCGTACATGGCTTCTTGAGTCTTCAAAGTGGATGTGGCCACCTGTAGGGCTTCCCGATCCGCGGCCAGCACCGTATAGGCCTGTGCGACAGCCGATATCAGGGCAAGTTTCTCGCTGCGACGGGCTTCATCGGTGGCCAGATATTCTTCTAACGCCTTACCCTTCAAACTGCGGATACGTCCGAAGAGGTCTATTTCCCAGGCAGCGATACCCAGGTTGACATCGTATCTTTCTGTAGTCATAGAACTTCCTTTGAAAGATAAGTCGGCTGGAACATGTTGCTTCGCCCAGCTTCCAGCGGCATTCACCGAAGGTAAAAGTTCAGCGCGTTGGACACCGTAATAGGCTTTTGCACTTTCAACGTTCAGGGCAGCTATGCGCAGATCGCGGTTGTTGTTGAGCGCCGTTTCAATAACCTTTTGTAATTTCTCATCTACTATGAATTCCCGCCAATCCAGAGAGGATATCGGACAAGCCGGTTCACCCGTCGCATTTTCATCATGGATATAAGCCGACCCGACAGGCCATTTCGGCGGAACGGGCGATTCCGGACGGGTGTATTTCGGGGCCAGGGAGCAACCCGCCATCAGAAAAATTCCAACGAGAAGAAAAAGCAACACTTTTCTTTTCATATCATTTTACTCCTGAAGAATTTGGCGATTTTTGACGTTTTCCCCTGAATTTCTTCTCAATCAAAACATAGAAGAGAGGCGCGAAAAGAATGACGAGTAGCGTGCCAGTAATCATGCCCCCCAGGACAGAGGTACCAATAGCGTTCATCGCACCCGCTCCTGCACCGGTAGCCAGCGCGAGGGGTAGCACACCGAAACCGAATGCCAGCGAAGTCATCACAATGGGCCGAAATCGCAGCCGCGTGCCTTCAAGCGTCGCCTCAATCAACCCCATGCCCTGTTCTACGCGCGCCTTGGCGAACTGGACAATCAGGATGGCATTTTTGGTCGTCAGTCCCAGCGTGATGAGCAAGCCAATCTGAAAATATACATCGTTGGGCAAACCACGCAGGCTCGAGGCAATCACACCGCCGATGGCGCCCAGCGGCAAAACCAGCAGAATCGAGATAGGAATTGTCCAACTCTCATACAACGCGGCCAGGACAAGAAATATAACCAGGATAGAAAAAGCGTAAAGCGGCACGGTTTGGGTACTTGCCATCCGTTCCTGGTAGGATACGCCCTGGTAATCGTACCCGATGCCCTGAGGCAGTTTAGCAGCGATTTCTTCAAAAGCGCGCATTGCCTCTCCGGTACTGTGGCCCGGCGCCGGTTCACCCCAGATATTCATGGAGGAGAAGCCGTTGAAACGTTCCAGACGTGGGGAGCCGGTGGACCACCGCGTCGAGGCAAAGGATGAAAAGGGTACCATTTTCCCTTCCATGTTGCGGACGTAGATTTTTTCGAGGTCTCCGGGCTGCTGTCGGAAAGGCGTGTCAGCCTCTATATAGACACGTTTCACGCGCCCGCCCTGGATGAAGTCATTGACATAATAACCGCCGAAAGTTGCGGACAGAGCATTGTGAATCGAACTGATTGGCAGGCCCATCGCGCCAGCCTTATCCCAGTCCACATCCACGCGGAATTCAGGCACGTCGTCCAACCCGTTGGGACGTACGTTGACCAAACGTTTATCCTGCATGGCCATGTTCAAAAACATGTTGCGCGCTGCCATTAGGGCGTTATGCCCCAGACCTCCGCGGTCCATCAACTGGAAATCCACTCCGCGGGCTTGACCCATCTCAATTACAGGCGGCGGGGGGAAAACGAAAACCATCGCTTTGCGCATTCGTGCGAAGGTCATCATAGCTCGGCTGGCCACGGCCTTGACGCGCAGGTCGGGTCGGTTGCGCAGCTTCCAATCCTTCATTTTCACGAAAACCATCCCATTGTTTTGCGTCCGTCCTGAAAATCCCATTCCGACAATGGTCATGCACGACTCCACTGCCTCTTTTTCCTTCTCCTGGAAATAACGTTGAACTTCATCCGCGACCGCCTGGGTCTGCTCCAGCGTGGTGCCCGTTGGCATGATAATCTGTGCCTGCAAAATGCCTTGGTCCTCATCGGGAAGGAACGAGGTGGGCATCCGCAGGAACAAAAGGATCAGTCCCGCCACAATCAGGACAAAAACCGCGAGGTAACGCAGTTTTTGGGTAATCGCCTGTCCCGCCCATTTGACGGCTCCGGCGCGCGTCGCGAAAAATAGACGGTCAAACCGCAGGAAAAACGGCCGTAAGAACCAGACCGCGGATTCAGCCGGTTCGTGGCCCTTGGGCACGGGTTTGAGCATCGTCGCGCACAACACCGGCGTCAAAATCAAGGCGACCAGGACCGAAAGCAGCATCGCAGAGACGATGGTGATGGAAAATTGGCGGTAGATGACACCGGTTGAACCACCGAAAAAAGCCATGGGGCCAAAGACTGCCGCGAGAACCAAGCCGATGCCTATCAGGGCCGGGGTAATCTGTTCCATGGACCTGGCAGAGGCCTCCTTGGGAGAAAAACCTCCCTCGCTCATGATGCGTTCGACGTTTTCGACCACGACGATGGCGTCGTCCACCAGAAGTCCAATGGCAAGCACCATGGCAAACATCGTCAGCATGTTAATGGAGAAGCCGAACAGCCCCAGGACGCCAAAAGTTCCAAGAAGCACCACCGGCACAGCGATGGTAGGAATCAGTGTTGCGCGGATGTTACCCATGAAAAGCCACATCACCAAAAAAACCAGAAGAATTGCCTCAAATAAGGCTTTAACCACTTCATGGATGGCGACTTTGATAAACGGTGTGGTGTCGTAGGGATACACCACTTTCATCCCCTTGGGGAAGTATCGACTCATTTCAGCCAGTTTGGCTTTGATGGCATCGGCGGTATCCAGCGCGTTGGCGCCGGGCGTCTGCCGGATGGCAAGAATAGCGCACGGATGACCATTGTAAAATGTGTTCATATCATAGGACTCGGTTCCCAATTCGACCCGGGCCACATCGCGAACGCGTATCACCGAACCATCCGGATTGATGCGGATGGGAATGGCTGCGAATTCCTCTGGGGTCTTGAGTAAGTTCTGGACGACAATAGAAACATTGAGACGTTGACCCGGCGCGGCCGGCGCTCCGCCGAACTGACCGGCGGATACCTCCACGTTGTAAGCCCGCAGTGCTTGAATCAAGTCTTCTACAGTCAATTGGTAATTCGTGAGTTTGTTCGGGTCGAACCAGATGCGCATGGCATACTGGGTTCCAAAAGTCATGACTTCACCAACGCCGGGAACACGCGCCAGCACTTTTTCGAGATTTGACTGGGCGTAATCGCGCAGGTCGTAGCCATTCATGCTGCCATCTTCGGAGATAAGACCAACCATAATGAGATAATTGCGGGTTGACTTGCTGACCGTAACGCCGGAGCGCTGAACAACTTCCGGCAAACTGGCCATAGCCAGTTGAAGTTTGTTTTGCACCTTGGTCCAGGCAATGTCCGGGTCCGTGCCTGGTTTGAAAGTCAGTTCAATCCGAGATGTTCCCGATGAGTCGCTCGTGGCGGACATGTAAATCATGTCGTCAAGACCTGTCATTTTTGCCTCAATAATCTGGGTAACACTGTTTTCTACTGTTTCCGCCGACGCACCTGCATAAAAGGAATTAATGGCGATGGATGGCGGCGCGATAGGCGGATACTGAGATATGGGCAGGTTATAAATGGCAAGTCCGCCCAGCACCATAATAACAATGGCTATGACCCATGCGAAAACCGGGCGATCCAGAAAAAATTTTGACAGCATCAATTCCCTCCTTTACTTTACCTGCCTGACAGACCCTGCCACGTTGTTCATTTTTTCGGGAGTAGTGGCTCCGCTTTCAAAAGGCACGGTTTTGACATGCATCCCCGGTTTGACCTTGACGATGCCTTCAACGATGACCCTCTCGCCCGGCGCGAGACCAGAGGAAACAAGCCAGTCGCTGCCGATGGCGCGGTCAACCGTAATAGGCCGCGGTTGAACTATTCCCTTGTCATCCACCAGAAAAACAATGAAATTACCCTGTGGATCACGCATGACCGCCTGCTGGGGCACGAGAATTGCTTTTTTATTTATGCCTTCCTGCACAATCGCCCGGACGAACATGCCGGGCAAAAGGATTCCTTTCGGATTGGGGAAGGTCATACGAAGTGTCACTGAGCCGGTTGATGGGTCTACGGTAATATCTCGAAACTGAAGAGTTCCTTTCAAAGGATATTCCGTACCATCATCCAGCAGTAGGCGAACCTGCCGGTTTTTGCCGTTTTGACCAATTTGTCCTTTTTCCATCTGCTGTCGCAAACGTAAAATATCCGCGGTGGACTGGGTGACATCCACGTAAATGGGGTCGATTTGCTGAATGGTCGCTAGGGCAAGTGGCTGATATGCGGTCACTAAAGCGCCCTCTGTAACATTGGACTTGCCGATGCGACCGGAAATTGGTGCAGTAATGGTAGTGTACTGTAAGTTGATCCGCGCGGTCTCGACGGACGCCTTGCCGAATTGAATGTCCGCCTGTACCTGTTTTAATGCCGCTGCCGCGTCGTCATAGTCCTGTTGACTGACGGCATTTTGTTCCAGCAGATCTTTGAAACGAGACGCCCTTAGTTGAATGGCTGGCAATTGCGCCTCCGAACGCGCCAGCGCCGCTTCGGCATTGTCCAGCGCCGCCTGATACAGAGCCGGATCTATCTGGAACAGGGGCTGTCCGGCTTTAACCTCGGCACCTTCCGTAAACAGGCGCTTCTGAATAATTCCGCTTACCTGCGGACGCACTTCAGCGATTTGATAAGCTGACGTTCGACCGGGTAATTCCGTTGTGATGACAACTTCTTTCGGCTGCACGGTCATCACAGCGACTTCCGGGATCATCGGCGGCGGTCCAGTCGGTTTTTTCTTTAAACGGCCGCCCAGCGTTAAACCCACAGCGACGATGATAACGACAGACATCAGCAAAACCCAATTATTGCTTTTCATAAAACACCTCTTTTAAAACAAATATTTGCTGTTTATTTCTTCCCTGTTCTTTCCGCAGGGGTCTTTCTTATTTTTGTAGTGTTCCCTAAATTGGGTGACTGTAAACTTTTTTATTTTTAATGATACCAAAATACTACTGTCCAATAAAAACTTTTTGGCAATTTTGCCTATTGAAACCAACCCCCTGAGTTGGGTAATCTCATAAAATACCTGTAAAAAAGGGAAGACCTCCTTTATAATAACACTCAGATTCCTAACTTGTCAATATCCCGTATGGATAGGGCACATAGGTAACACTTTCTCATCCAGTTTTTTAGTCAAAAATTCTATCGGAGTAGCATACCCTAATGACTGGTGTGGGCTCTTAAAGTTATATTCTACCAGCCAGCCAGTTAAATGTCTATTAAGTACATCCACATCATCTATATAATTTCCCATCTGCAAAAACTCTTCATCTATTGTCCTGTTATATCTCTCTATCTCAGCGTGGTCATTTGGTCTCCTTACCCTTGAAAAATAATGCTCTAAATTTAACTCCTTGCAGGTATCCTGAAAATGCTTCATAAACTCACTACCATTGTCTGTAGTAAGTATTCACCGAATACCAGCTCGTTTATCCAAAAAACTTTCTTTTGCACATGGTTCCCTACATATTATTTATTGAAAGCCCCTCCTGATTATGTTATTATAACACAAAAAATGAAGATAGTTATAGCACCCGCGTCTTTCAAAGAATGCCTCAGTAATATTGAGGCAGCAGAGATAATAAAAGGTGCCTGTCTTGATGTCTTTCCTTCAGTAAAAACTCTTGTCTTCCCCCTTGCTGATGGAGGAGAGGGAACACTGGATGTAGTTAAAATGCTTGCAGGTGGAATGTTTTTCTACGAGGATGTTTCAGACCCTCTTGGAAGAAAGATAAAAGGAAAGTGGTTAAAAAACAAATGGACCGCCTATATAGAGATGGCACAGGCAGCAGGGCTTACACTTTTGAATAAGGATGAAAGAAATCCATTAAAGACAACAACCTATGGGGTGGGCGAACTTATAAAGAAGGCAGTGATGCGTGGCTGTAAAGAAATCTTTATAGCCGTAGGAGGAAGTGCCACCAATGATGGGGGTATAGGTGCGCTCACTGCACTTGGTATTAGATTTTTTGGCAGAGAAGGGAAACTTATCCATCATGGAAGTGGCAAAGACCTTATAAATATAAAAGAAGTTGATACTTTATATCTGATACCTGAAGTGAAGAGGTGTGAATTCACAGTCCTTTCAGATGTCGAAAATCCACTTTATGGAAGGGATGGTGCTGCCTTTGTTTATGCTTCCCAGAAAGGAGCCAGAAGGGGTGATGTAAGAGTCCTTGATGAGGGACTAAAAAATTATAATAAGATAGTAAAGAAGGCCACTGGAATAGATATGAATAATATAGAAGGAGCAGGGGCAGCAGGGGGGCTTGCAGGTGGACTTGCGGCATTTCTTGGAGCAAAAATTACATCTGGTATAGAAGCGGTCTTACAGATGGGTAATTTTGAAGATAAAATAAGAGGAGCTGAACTGCTCATTACAGGAGAAGGCAGGGTTGATAATCAGACGGGCTATGGTAAGGGAGTTGGTATGGTAATATCTATTTGCAGGAGATACAATCTCCCTGTTGTCGTCCTTGCTGGCAGTGTTGAAAATGATATATATAGAAACAGGATATTTAAGGATGCTATAATCTTAAGTATTGCGCCCGGTGTTATCTCTCTTGATGAGGCGATGAAGAAAGGGAATGACTATCTTTATAGAACAGCAGTTCAGGTATTGAAACTTTACAAGAAAGGGATAGATAGAAAAAATGCTTGCAAAGATTAACTCATTGACTATCTGGGGAATAGAGGGCTATCCGGTGGATGTTGAGGTGGATATAAGTTTTGGTGTTCCTTCTATCTCTATTGTAGGACTGCCTGACCAGGCGGTTAAAGAAAGCAGGGACAGGATAAAACCCGCGATAAAAAACTCTAGTTTTGAATTTCCTTCAGATAGAAAGGTTGTGATAAACCTTGCACCCGCAGACCTGAAAAAAGAAGGTGCCTATTTTGACCTGCCCGTTGCCATTGGAATTCTTGCTGCAGAAGGTGTTGTGCCTCTCAACCGTGTAGGTGAGTTTTGTTTTGTAGGGGAACTAGCATTAGATGGAACATTAAGACCTGTAAAAGGAATCCTACCTATAGCGATAAAACTTTCAGAGATGTTTATTAAAAAGATTGCCCTTCCTGTTGATAATGCAAAGGAAGCAGCCATTGTTAAGGATATAGAGGTTTATCCTGTGAAGAATCTGCGGGAGTGTGTGGGCTTTCTTACAGGGGAAAAGGCGATAGAACGGGCTGAATGTGATGTTGAGGCACTTTTTAACTCTAAGAGGAAGTACTCACTTGACTTTAAGGATGTAAAGGGACAGTCATATGCAAAGAGGGCGATAGAGGTAGCAGTTGCTGGAGGTCACAATATCCTTATGATTGGCTCTCCAGGTGCAGGCAAGACAATGCTTGCCTCAAGGATACCTTCTATACTTCCTGCCCTTATACTTTCTGAAGCTCTTGAGATAACAAAGATACATTCAGTCGCAGGGATATTAAAGGAAGATCTTGTAACAGAGAGGCCGTTCAGGGCTCCACACCATACCATATCAGATATTGCATTAATCGGAGGTGGTAATATTCCTAAGCCCGGGGAGGTGAGTTTAGCACACAATGGTGTTTTATTCCTTGATGAGCTGCCTGAATTTCACAGGGATGTCCTGGAGGTTTTAAGGCAACCACTGGAGGATGGTAAGGTAAACATATCAAGGGCAAAGGGAAGGATGGTATTTCCAGCGAGGTTTTTGATGGTTGCCTCAATGAATCCCTGTCCCTGTGGATGGTATGGCGATAGTGCGAGACAATGTCATTGCACACTTTCACAGATATTGAAATACCGGAGGAAAATATCGGGGCCTCTTCTTGATAGGATAGATATACACATAGAGGTATCAAGCTTACCTGCAGGGCTCCTTTTAAGAGAGAGGGAAGAAGAGCCATCAGAAAGGATAAGGGAAAGGGTAGAGAGGGCAAGGAAGATACAAGAAAAGAGGTTTGAAGGAGAAGGAATATTTTTTAATGGACATATGACAACAGGACAGATAAAGAAATACTGCTGCCTGGATGAGGAATGTCGGGAGTTGTTAAGGTCAGCCCTTGAGAAGATGCAACTTTCAGCACGTGCGTATGACAGAATAAGGAAGGTAGCAAGGACCATAGCGGACTTAGACAACTCAGATACCATAAAGCCACAGCACCTTGCAGAGGCAATACAGTATCGCAGTTTAGACCGCATCTGATGGGGGCAGGGCTTGCTTTTTACTTTTTTTATCTCACCACTTCCATGTCACAGGTGATATATCTCCCTTATTCTTCAGATATACTATAAGAATAGATATGGCAGCAGGGGTGATACCTGAAATCCTGCTTGCCTGACCAAGTGTGAGCGGTTTAAAGGTGGACAATTTTTCTTTAATCTCAAGAGAGAGGCCAGGAATATTATTATAATCAATATCTGGACGTATCTTTATCTTCTCAAGATTTTTGAACTCCTTTATTTCAGCAAGCATCTTTTCTATGTAAGGGGCATACTTTATCTCTATCTCTGTTTCTTTTAATACATCTTCAGGATAATCTGCTATCAGATGTATATCTTTTATCTTTCTTCCCGGTTTAGAAAGATACTCGAACAAGGTAATCTTCCCATCTGCAACAGATATTTTTTCTTTTCTTAGCCACCCGAGTAATTCATTCATCTTTTCTTTTTTTGTGCGGGTTTTTTCCCATTCTTCTCTGTCTACAAGTCCAAGTTTATAGCCTATCTCTCTCAGCCGTATATCTGCATTATCTTCCCTTAAAAGCAGGCGGTATTCAACCCTTGATGTGAACATCCTGTATGGCTCTTTTGTCCCTTTTGTTACAAGGTCATCTATAAGGACCCCTATATAGGCAGTTGCCCTGTCAAGGATGAGCGGTGGCTGATTTTTTATTTTCAGTGCGGCATTTATACCCGCGATAAGTCCCTGTGCGGCTGCTTCTTCATAGCCAGTAGTTCCATTTATCTGCCCGGCAAGGAAAAGACCTTCAATCTTTTTTGTTTCGAGCGTAGGATATATCTGTGTAGGCTCTACAACATCGTGTTCTATCCCGTATCCATACCTTTCTATATTTACGTCTTCCAGTCCTTCTATGGTGTGTATAAATTTTTCCTGGACATCTACAGGTAAACTGGTGGATATGCCGTTAGGATAGTAAAGTTTGGTCTCAGCACCTTCTGGCTCTAAAAAGATGTGGTGCCTTGGATGGTGCGGGAATTTTACTACCTTGTCTTCAATCGATGGACAGTATCTAACCCCGGTTCCTGTAATCAATCCGGTAAATAAAGGGGAGCGGTCAAGGTTTTCCTTTATGATTTTATGTGTCTCTTCGTTGGTATATGTAATATAGCAGGATAGTTGTAAGATTTCAAGTTTTTCAGTTGAAAAAGAAAAAGGTACTGGTGGATTATCTCCATATTGTGCCCTTAATTTACTGAAGTCAATTGTTTCCCCATCAAGTCGTGCACAGGTTCCTGTCTTAAACCTCAATATCTCAAAGCCATATCTCCTCAGACAATCTGAAAGTTTCCTGCTTGCCTTCCTTTCTTCAATACGGCCACCTGAAATCTTCTCCATTCCGATATATATTGTGCCATTTAAGAATGTCCCCGGGGCAAGTATAACTGTTTTTCCATATATGTTTTCTCCGTCTATCTCCACTCCTTTTATCCTATTATTCTCAATAATAAGCCCGGTCACCTCTCCTTCTATAATCTCTATATTTTTCTCTTTACCGACAATATCCTGCATATAGAGTGCATATCTCTTCCTATCTACCTGTGCCCTTGAAGACCAAACAGCAGGCCCTTTTGAACTGTTGAGGATTCTGAACTGAATCCCTGTGGCATCAGTGGCTTTTGCCATCTCTCCACCAATTGCATCCAGTTCTTTTACCAGCTGTCCTTTTCCTACACCACCCACAGCAGGGTTGCAGGACATATAGCCAATCTTATCCTTTGTAAAGGTAATAAGCAAAACAGAAAGTCCAAGGCGTGCTCCTGCGAGGGATGCCTCTATTCCTGAATGTCCCCCTCCCACCACAATAATATCATAAGGTCTCTCCATACCCAGTAATTATATAACAGGAAATACACTCTCACAAAGAAGATATCCTTTTGTGATATAATTATACTGCTATGGAAAACCTCACCCCTATGTTAAAGCAGTATAATGAGATAAAGAAGGCATACCCTGAATATATCCTCTTTTTCCGTTTAGGTGACTTTTATGAGATGTTTTATGAGGATGCAAGGACTGCCTCAAAGATACTGGAGGTTGTTCTTACATCAAGAAGCGCAGGAAGTTCCGGTAAGGTGCCGATGTGTGGTATTCCATATCATGCTGCTGATAGTTATATATCCAAACTTATAAAGGCAGGGTATAAGGTAGCAATCTGCGAGCAGGTTGAAGACCCTTCAAAGGCAAAAGGAATAGTCAAAAGGGATGTTGTTCGGCTTATTACATCAGGGACATTTATAGATGAACATTCCCCTGACTCACGTTATATAGCAGCAATATATCCTGATAAAAAGGCAACAGGGATTGCCTTTGTGGATTATATAGAAGGCGGTACCATATATACAAATTCTTTTGAAGATACAGGCAGGGTATCGGAAATACTCTCAGGCATCCCACTGTATGAGTGTATCTTCCCTGAGGATAAAAAAGAGATGGTAGAAGGCATATTTAACACTCCTTTTCTAAGAGGAAAGAAGATAACGATGACTCCATATGATGACTGGATATTTAATAAAGAGATTGCAGAGAAGAATCTGTGCGAGCATTTCAGAACAGGTAACCTTGCTGGCTTTGGTATAGATGAAAATGAAGGGGCGATAAAAAGTTGTGGGGGATTGCTTGAGTATTTAAGACAGGTTAACAGGAGGCCTTTAACCCACATTACAAAGGTCTCTCTTTATACAGATACAGAGCATCTTTATATATCACCATCAGCCATCTATGGGCTTGAAATAGAACGTCTTGTCTCTATTCTGGATACCACAGTAACACCTATGGGAAAAAGAAAACTAAAGCAATGGATTTACCATCCCCTCCTTGATGTTTATAAGATAAAAGAGCGACAGGATGCAGTTAAGATATTGATTGAAAAACCCTCCCTGAGGAAGGACATAATAGATATTCTGAAAGGGATGGGAGATACAGAAAAGGCACTTTCAAGGATAAGTTGTGGTTATTCCGAGTCAGTAAAGGATATCCTTTTAATCAACAATCTACTTGAGAAGGTCTTGCGACTGAGAGAGATATTAAAGGGTTTAAAAAATCCTTACTTTATTATAGATGACATCCCTGAATTGAGGGAATTTTTATCCATAACAGTTGAAAGAGAAATACCTTCTACTAACTATGAAGGATATTTTGTAAAGAGGGGATACAACAAAGAACTGGATGAATTAAGAGATATAAGAGAAAATGTAAAGGAATGGTTAAGAGAACTACAGAAAAAGGAGATTAAAAGGACGGGGATAAACTCTCTCAAGATTGGATACAATACTGTCTTTGGATATTATATAGAAATCACAAAGCCAAACCTTTCTCTTGTTCCTGATAACTATATAAGGAAACAAACACTTGTAAATGCAGAGAGATTCATCACCCCCCAGCTGAAAGAGTTTGAGGAGAAGATATTAACAGCAGAAGAGAGGATACTGGCGATAGAAAGAGAGACCATTGAGACAGTGAAGGGAGAGATACTTAAGTATGCATCACAACTACATAAGATTTCATCTTCTGTTGCTGAAATAGATACCCTCTGTTCACTTGCAGAAACATCTGAAAAGAATGGGTATGTTATGCCTGAGATAGACGATGGATTTGAGATAATCATTAAGGATGGAAGACATCCTGTTGTTGAAAAGAGTATTGAGGAGAAGTTTATTCCTAATGATACCCTTTTGGATAATAAGGAAAACCACTTTTTAATCATTACCGGCCCGAATATGGCAGGTAAGTCAACCTATATAAGACAGGTGGCTCTTATTGTGATAATAGCACAGGTAGGGTGTCCTGTCCCCGCAAAAGCAGCAAAGATTGGGCTTGTAGATAAGATATTTACACGGATAGGCGCACATGATGAGATAAGCAGGGGCCAGAGTACGTTTATGGTTGAGATGAATGAGACAGCCAGCATAATAAATAATCTTTCCATGAGAGCTCTAGTGGTGCTTGATGAGATAGGAAGGGGGACAAGTACATATGATGGTTTTTCTCTCGCCTGGGCTGTTGCTGAATATCTTACGGAGACAGGGGTGAGGACACTTTTTGCCACTCATTTTCATGAACTCACAGGGCTTTCTGAAAAGAATAAAGGTGTAAAAAACTATAATGTAGCAGTTAAAAAAAGTGGTAAGGATGTTGTATTTCTTCATAAGATTATGCCGGGTGGTACAGACGAAAGTTATGGTATCTATGTAGCAAAACTGGCAGGTTTACCTGAGGCCATTATAAAACGTGCTGATGAGATTCTTTCTAAACTTGAACTCCAGGGAACATTAAGGGAACAGATCATAGGGGAAATGAAGATAGATGCACCTTCACTTTTTGGAGAAATTAAGGAAAATCCTTATGAAAATATTAAAAAAGAGATAGAGACACTTAAAAAATTAAAGGAAGAGATACTTGATATAGATATTGAAAAAACACCTCCGATTGAGGTGAGTATGAAACTTAAAAAAATTCAGGAAGAGATAAAAGAAAATGGGAAAGGTTAAATTTTTATCAGAGTCCATAGTGAGCAGAATCTCCGCAGGGGAGGTGGTTGAAAGTCCTGCTTCGGTTATAAAAGAACTTATAGAAAATTCACTTGATGCAGAAGCAGAAAATATTATTATTGAGGTACATTCTGGGGGTAAAAGATTGATCTCAGTAAAGGACGATGGAGTAGGGGTAGAGCCAGATGATATTGAAAGGATTTTTAAAAGACATGCAACAAGTAAGATAGGATCTCTTGATGACCTCTACAATATAAAATCACTGGGCTTCAGAGGAGAAGCACTTTACAGCATAGGTGCTGTTTCAGATGTTTTATTACAGAGTAAAGCCAGGGGTTTTGATGATGGGGGGAGAGAGATTCACATCAGGGGTGGAGAGAATATAGGAATAAGGGAAATATCCCGGACAGAAGGGACCACAGTAGAAGTAAGAGAACTATTTTTCAATACACCTGCAAGAAAGAAATTTCTGAGGTCAGACACAACAGAGTTCAGGAGGATAATTAATCTTGTCGTCCCTTATACCATTGCTTTTTATAATAAAAGGTTTTCTCTTATCCATAATGGGAAGATTGCCTTTGACTATCGCCCTTCATCAGATATTATTGATAGATTTTGTGAAGTTGCAGGTATTAAAAAAGAGTATATATTGATAGGGATAAGGGAATTGAAGGAGAAAGATATTGTATTGCAGGTCTTTTTAGGTGATATAAACCTGCAATTTCCTGTAAAGAACCGCCAGTATATTTTTGTCAACAACAGGCCTGTCTATAGTAGAAGTATCTCTTATACTGTAAGCCATGTTTATGAGGATATCTTCCCGAGGGATGTATATCCTGCATTTGCGATATTTATCCAATTACACCCTGGAGATGTTGATGTGAATGTCCATCCCACAAAGCGGGAGGTAAAATTGAAAGAAGAGGGATTTATTTCTTCTGTCCTTGCTGATCTATGTAAGGAAGTTCTTTCCAAAGAGGCAAAAGCAAAAGTAGGAGTGGTATCCTATCCTGAAAGGGCAGAAGATGCAAAGGAGGTAGTGACTACCCCTTCTCTATCAGATGTGCAAACAGAACAGCAACTCTTTGATATAAAAACAGGGCATCTTTCAACAGAGAAAGGGTTAAGAGAAAAACTGAAGATGGCTGTTTATACAGGATGTTATAAAAATAAATACCTTTTTTTTGACGCAGGGGATGCCCTTTTTGTTATAGACCAGCATGCTGCTCACGAGAGAATAAGATATGAGTTATTGAAAAAACAGTGGGAAAGTGGAAGAGTGGAAGTGCAGAGATTACTTACTCCCCTGATAGTAAAAATAAATCCGGAAGAGATGACGGTCTGGAAAGATGGTTATGAAGTTCTGGAAGAACTGGGCTTTTTAACGACAAGATGGGACGCCCATTCTATTGCAATTCATGGTTTCCCAAAAGGGATAAAAAATCCTGAAATTGCTTTAAGAAATATCCTTGGAGAAGGAAAATTTACTGGCTGTGATAAAGAAACCATTGCGAAAAGGGCATGCAAAGGTGCTGTGAGTGCAGGAGAGAGGATAAGAGAAGAAGAGGCAGTATATATCAGAAATGAACTCTTGAGGTGCGAAATACCTTTTGTTTGTCCTCATGGGCGGCCTACAGTTGTAGAATTTACAGAAACATTTTTTGATAGGCAATTTTTAAGATAAGAGTATCCTTCACCTCACCTTAGTTCTCTTCCGCGTCCGGGAGAGGGTGAATGAAGAAAATGGGGAAATAGAACTGTGAAGGAGAGTTCACAGTAATAAGAATGAGGGATATAGATGGAAAAGAAGTTCGATGGGTTAATTCCGGCAATAGTTATACCTTTAAAAGAGAATTATGGGATAGATGATGAGAGTTTAAAATAATATATAAGATTTATGAGTGGTTTTGAAATAAAAGGACTTGTTGTGAATACGAAGATATTAAAAAACAAAATTCCATTGATAACGGGTCTTGATGGCGCAACAACTTATCAAGTTGTTGAAGAGGGGAAGAGCATTTAAGGATATGGGAGTTGATTATTTTCTTATTTTTCTCCATTCTGCATTCAGTGGTGGTTATGAAAAAGATAGTTTGATAATAGAGTATCATAAGGAGATTTCAAAAATAGGGATTGGTATGATTATATTTCAACTTCAAGAGATATTGGGAGGTACATATTATTATTCTGAAACATTAAAAGGA
>Ga0123519_10004378_pt1 | contig 22978 bp, 10 predicted proteins | sample YelNatPaOPRAMG02_FD_87396 | JGI IMG/M metagenome (GOLD analysis project Ga0123519, IMG submission 87396) | Hot spring microbial communities from Yellowstone National Park - Yellowstone National Park OP-RAMG-02 (version 2) | ecosystem: Environmental > Aquatic > Thermal springs > Hot (42-90C) ...
CCTGCTTGGTCAGCGCCACGTCGGTGGTCAGGCCCGACCCGCCAGCGCCGGCGTTGCTTATGGTGGAGGTCAGATTCAGCGATGCCGCGGCATTGTCAACCTTTATGATGCCGCCCTTGTCGGTGTTGGCATTGATGTACTGGAGTCTGCCGAAGTTCAGCGCTGCTGCGCCGGTGTATTGGAGTGTGGCCGAAGGAGAAGCGCCGCCCAGCGGATCGCCAAGCCTGACGACCGACCAGGCTGATGTGAACACATCGGTGGAGAACTGTACGGTGCCTTCCTTGATGTCGAAGTAGTTGCTGCCGAGGTCCAGTTGCGCCTGCGGGTCCAGTATCAGGGTGCCGTTGCCCAGTTTCTGAAGCGTGTCGTAATACGACTCGATGCCCGTCTTTATCGTGGCGGTGGTATCGGTAACGCGAATGACGGCCGGGAACGTGAACCGCACGTATTCCGGGCTGGCGGGCGTCAGCGCATCAAGCACCCACGCCCCGGTGCTGCCCGGGGCCGAATCGAGGAAGTGCAGTTCCTTCATCTGGTGGAAGACCCCGCGCTGGTCGTAATCCAGAATGACGGTCTGCGTGCCGGTTACGTCGCCGAAGTCGGTGGGATCGCCGAAGACGGCCATGTCTGGCGGCGCAAGACCATTGCCGGGCACGCCATTAGGGTTCCAGTTGGTGGACGTGGACCATTTCTGGTCAATGCCGCTGGCCCCGGTCCAGTTGAAGTCATCCGCCGGTGCCCGCCCGGCCCAGAGCCCGATCCCGGCCACGGCCGCAGCCAGGATAAGAGCCCTCTTCCGCCGCGAGACCTTGCGAGCCGCACGACCGACCGTCACGTTGCCACTGTTGCTGGACATACGAATCTCCTTCGCAAGACGCTGTTACCGAACTGGACGCACCGCACAGCGCGCAATACAGCGACGGATGGCCTGCATCGGACCTTCCGACCTGGCCTGCCGTCGTCGTTCATGCGCAAACACCTTCGACGCGCTGCCGCACCTCCCCCGGAGGTCGATGCGCGCGTCGGGTTGAACGTTCAACTTCTTTCCTTCAGCACTCAGCACGCTCCTGCGCACCTGTTCGCTGGGACCCGCCTGTAACCGCCTGCCTGGCAAACGCATAGCGGATTGGCCGGTCTTTCCGGCGTGCGCATTTTTCAGATATGCACACATCGCGCACGCACGAGACTGCCAGCGCCCTCATGTGCCGATACGACGAGTATAATTTAACCCAGCTTGCGCGGAATGCCAAATAAAATCTCGTTTTTTGATGGCGACGGCAGAGCGATGTGCGGGAAGCGCGGCGTAAGGAAGCGGACCTGCCGCCGGAGAGCCAGTCGGACTACTTACCCATTCGGCCCCGTTTGCCGATATATCCTGGTTTCGCTATCTTGACAGGAAAAAGCGCGGCGAAATGGGGAGGACAAAAAAAGACAGCCCTCGACCTTTTCTGGGGTCGAGGGCTTTGAAAGAAATCGCTGGCAGTAACCTACTTTCCCGCTGACGCAGTATCATCGGCCCGTGAGGCTTAACGGCCGTGTTCGGAATGGGAACGGGTGTGGCCCTCACGGTATGGCCACCAGCGAAGACTCCGCGGGGCGTGTCCGCCGGGCGGAGCCGGATTTTCGTGAAAAGCGAGGTCGGGATGACCCGTTGAGCATCTTTCCGGGCATCGGAGCATTGCGCGCGGGCCTGTTGAGGCCCGCACGTGCGCCGCGATGCGCGCGACGATGATCGATAAATGCGGCCAAGCGGTCGACCGTTAGTACCGGTAACCTCAAGCGATTTCTCGCCTTACAGCTCCGGCCTATCAACCGGGTAGTCTACCCGGGGTCTCTCGCGATTACTCGCCTGGAACCCTCATCTTGGCATAGGCTTCACGCTTAGATGCTTTCAGCGTTTATCCGTTCCGGACATAGCTACCCAGCCGTGCCCTTAGCAGGACAACTGGTACACCAGGGGTCCGTCCTTTCCAATCCTCTCGTACTAGGAAAGGGGTGCCTTCAAGGTTCCTGCGCCCGCAACAGATAGGGACCGACCTGGCTCACGCCGGTCTGAACCCAGCTCACGTACCACTTTAATTGGCGAACAGCCAAACCCTTGGGACCGCCTTCAGCCCCAGGATGTGATGAGCCGACATCGAGGTGCCAAACCGCATCGCCGCTGTGGACGCTCGGATGCGATCAGCCTGTTATCCCCGGGGTACCTTTTATCCGTTGAGCTATGGCGCTTCCACACGCGACCACAGGATCACTTAGGCCGCCTTTCAGCTCTGCTCGTGCCGTAGCACTCGCAGTCAAGCAGGCTTATACCTATGCGCTCGCCGACCGATTGCCAACCGGTCTGAGCCTGCCTTTGCACTCCTCCGTTACTCTTTTGGAGGAGACCGCCCCAGTCAAACTGCCCATCTAGCACTGTTCCCCGCCCGGATGCACGGGACGGGGTGAGACGACGAATGCAAACAGGGTGGTATTTCACCGTTGGCTCCCCTCTGGCCGGAACCAGAGGATCAACGCCTCCCACCTATCCTACGCAGTTCTCACCCGGCATCCGTACCAGATTGCAGTAAAGGTCCACGGGGTCTTTCCGTCTTGCTGCGGGTAGACGGTATCTTCACCGCCACTTCAATTTCACCGAGTCTGCGGTTGAGACAGCGGACAAGTCGTTACGCCGTTCATGCGCGTCAGAACTTACCTGACAAGGAACTTCGCTACCTTAGGACCGTCATAGTTACGGCCGCCGTTTACCGGTGCTTCGGTCGCCAGCTTTGGGGCGAACCCCTGACCGGCTTCCTTAACATTCCGGCACCGAGCAGGCGTCATTCCGTATACATCCTCTTGCGAGTTTGCACGGAACTGTGTTTTTGATAAACAGTCGCCCGTCCCGATTCCTGCGCCCTTCTCCCTTGCGGGAGCGAGGGGCCCCTTATCCCGAAGTTACGGGGCTAGATTGCCTAGTTCCTTAACCGCAGTTCTCTCGAGCGCCTTAGGATACTCTCCTCGCCTACCTGTGTCAGTTTTAGTACGGACGGCCGTGTCGTCCCCGCGCGGTTTTTCTCGGCTCTTCCGCCACAGACTTCGGTAACAAATCGACCTCGAGTCGCCGGCTTGCGCCGGCGCCACCCCCCACGACTGACCGGGGGTACTGCCTTGGAAGAACGTCGCGCGCGGTTCAACCTTCACGACCGGTGCAGGAATATTAACCTGCTGTGCATCGACTACGCCTTTCGGCCTCGCCTTAGCTTCCGACTGACCCTGGGCGGATTTACCTTCCCCAGGAAACCTCAGGCTTTCGGCGGGCAGGATTTTCACCTGCCTTATCGTTACTCATACCGGCATTCTCACTTGCATGCGCTCCAGCGCTCCTTACGGTACGCCTTCAACGCCGCATGCAACGCTCTCCTACCGAATGCTGTTGCCAGCATTCCCGTCGCTTCGGTGCCCGGCTTATTCCCGATCATTTACGGCGCTACCCTGCTCGACCAGTAAGCTGTTACGCACTTTTTAAATGGTGGCTGCCTCTAAGCCAACATCCTGGCTGTCTCAGCAGGATAACCTCCTACCTAACTTAGCCGAGCTTTGGGACCTTAGCGGACGGTCAGGGTTGTTTCCCTCTTGACCGCGAAGATTATCCCTCGCGGACTCACTCCCGAGATAGTCGCGATGGCATTCGGAGTTTGGTAGGAGCGTGTAGCCGGGTAGGCCCACGTCTCCTTTCAGTAGCTCTACCTCCATCGCGTAGTTGCTCGAGGCTGCCCCAAAAGGCATTTCGGAGAGAACCAGATATCTCCCAGTTTGATTAGACTTTCACTCCTCCCCACAGCTCACGACAGAACTTTTCAACGTTCACGTCTATCGGGCCTCCTGCTCCTTTTACGGAGCATTCACCCTGGCCATGGGTAGATCACTGAGGTTTCGGGTCTAACGCCAACGACTCTGTCGCCATCTTAAGGCTCGCTTTCACTGCGGCTCCGGTGCTTGACACCTTAGCCTCGCCGCTGACGTTAACTCGCCGGTCCATTATGCAAAAGGTACGCAGTCAGCCATTGCCCCGAAGGGCCATAGGCCTCCTACCGCGTTGTAAGTGCACGGTTTCAGGTACTTTTCACTCAGCTAATAGCTGTGCTTTTCATCGTTCAATCGCCCTACTGGTCCACTATCGGTCATCGAGGAGTATTTAGCCTTGGGCGGTGGTCCGCCCGGCTTCACACGAGGTTCCACGAGCCTCGTGCTACTCTGGTACGCCTCTCGCCGGGGACCCGCCAATGTCGCGTACGGGACTGTCACCCTCTCTGGTCGGCCTTCCCAGACCGTTCTGCTATCAGCGGGTTTTGTAACCCCTCGAGGCGCCCGCAACCCCGGCCGAAGCCGGTTTGGGCTGTTCCGCTTTCGCTCGCCGCTACTGACGGAATCGATGTCTCTTTCTTTTCCTGCAGGTACTTAGATGTTTCAGTTCCCTGCGTTAGCTCCACGCCGCCTATGCATTCAGCAGCGGGTGACCCCGATTGCTCGGGGCCGGGTTTCCCCATTCAGAGATCCTGGGATCATCGCCTGTTTGCCGGCTTCCCCAGGCTTATCGCAGGCTACCACGTCTTTCATCGCCTCTCGATGCCAAGACATCCACCGTGCACCCTTAGGAGCTTGGCCACATTTATCGATCACCGTCATAACCGGCAGGGCGTGCCGGAGACGGCCGCAACGCTGTCGCCCGAACAGGTACCTGCCCGTCCGGACGACCCCGCCGCACGACCGATAACGTGCCACCGTCGCCGAAAAGGTGCTCAACGTACACGCCGGCCTGCAATCCGGCCCGCAGAGGCCGGATCGTCTGCCGACGCGACTCGGTCAACCTTGAACCTCGCTATTCACATGTCAAAGAGCCGTGCCGCCGCGCGCGCCGCCTGCCGGCGGCGCCCGCGGAGCACATTCGCCCCGCACAGAGGCGAATCGAATATCAGTAAACAGTCGGCAGCCGTCCGCCGGCGTCGCCGCCGGCGTCCTCGCTTGCGCGAACGAGCATGCGTTGACGTATTTTGCACTGCGAGATCGCTCTCGCGCGTGTTCTAAGTAATCCCTTAGAAAGGAGGTGATCCAGCCGCAGGTTCCCCTACGGCTACCTTGTTACGACTTAGTCCCAGTCACCGAGCTTACCTTAAGCACCTCCGTATTGAGGCGCTTTCCAGTCTTCCCGGCTCCCGTGACTTGACGGGCGGTGTGTACAAGGCTCAGGAACACATTCACCGCGGCGTGGCTGATCCGCGATTACTAGCGATTCCAGCTTCACGGAGGCGAGTTGCAGCCTCCGATCTGAACTGAGGGACGTTTTTTGCGATTTCCTCCGCCTCGCGGCATCGGTTCGCTTTGTCCGCCCCATTGTAGCACGTGTGTGGCCCTGGGCATAAAGGCCATGATGACTTGACGTCGTCTCCACCTTCCTCCGGTTTGGCACCGGCAGTCCCCTTAGAGTTCCCGGCATTACCCGATGGCAACTAAGGGCAAAGGTTTCGCTCGTTATGGGACTTAACCCGACATCTCACGACACGAGCTGACGACAGCCATGCAGCACCTGTGCCGGTTCCGCTCTTGCGAGTGTACCCCACTTTCATGGGGATAATCCCGGCATGTCAAACCCAGGTAAGGTTCTTCGCGTTGCTTCGAATTGAACCACATGCTCCACCGCTTGTGTGAGCCCCCGTCAATTCCTTTGAGTTTTAGCCTTGCGACCGTACTTCCCAGGCGGTCCACTTAACACTTTTGCTTCGACCACGAGAGCGTCAAACCCCCGCGGTCTAGTGGACATCGTTTAGGGCCAGGACTACCGGGGTATCTAATCCCGTTTGCTCCCCTGGCTTTCGTGTCTCAGCGTCAGCGTGTCCCCAGCAACCCGTCTTCACCTCCGGCGTTCCAGGCGATCTCTGCGCATTTCACCGCTCCACCGCCTGTTCCAGTTGCCTCTGAACAGCTCAAGACCGCCAGTATGCCAAGCAATTCCCCGGTTAAGCCGGGGGCTTTCACAAGGCACTTAACGGTCCGCCTACACACGCTTTAAGCCCAGTGATTCCGCCTAACGCTTGTGGCCTCTGTCTTACCGCGACTGCTGGCACAGAGTTAGTCGCCACTTCCTCTGGGGTTGATCAGAACTTTCTAACCCCTGACAGGAGTTTACATCCCGAAGGACTTCATCCTCCACGCGGCGTCGCTCCCTCACGCTTTCGCGCATTGGGGAAGATTCGTTACTGCAGCCCCCCGTAGGAGTCCGGGCAGTGTCTCAGTCCCGATGTGGCCGGCCGACCTCTCAGTCCGGCTACGCGTCGTCGCCTTGGTAGGCCGTTACCCTACCAACTAGCTGATACGATATCGCCCGCTCCCCAGGCGCCTTGCGGCCTTTGAGCACAGCAGGATGCCCTGCCGTGGTCTCATCGGGTATTACCTGCCCTTTCGAGCAGCTATCCCCGTCCTGAGGGTACGTTAGCGATACATTACTCACCCGTCCGCCACTGGGCGTATTGCTACGCCCCGTACGACTTGCATGTCTTAGCCACGCCGCCAGCGTTCAGGCTGAGCCAGGATCAAACTCTTCAATTGAATTTCGTGGCACGACCCGGTCCTTCCGCCCTCGCCGCCGTCACGGCGGCTTCGGTCGCGGAATTGCCCGGAACGTGTTATTCCTCGAAATGAGGTTGATCCTTTTTTCCGACACCAGCGCATCCGGCCTTCTACAGACCGCACCGCCGGCGCCGGGCAAGGCTCAAACACCTTCTGGCTCAAGGAAATGATCGAGGATCACTTCCTGCGCGCCACAAGGATGCTTGAGATCATGGATCTTGTCCCTCGCCGCACCGCCGCCGGCCTCGCGACCGACAGCCGTGCGCCGTCAGGGACACACATCCTCGCGGCTGTCCGACTGTTCACTTGTCAAAGAGCTACCGATCGCCCCAGCTCCCGCCGATGGTCGGCAGACGCTGAAACAACCGCTCGACAGGTCCCTGGACCCGTCGCAGACACGCCATGTTACCAGCATTCCCGGCCGTGTCAAGGACCTGGACACAGGAATCCCGTAACAAATAACGCGTGCCCTTAAGCCAATCGGTTTTTATCTGCCGGCCTCTATAACGCCGTCCGCAGTTAAAGCACCACAGACAAAGCCAGCAGCCGCTTGGACCGACGCCACCGTCGTCCGGCGTGTGACTGACGCACAGTATTCTATCGGCTCTCAGCCCAGTTTCAATAGCGCCGCAACACATTCTGAAAGATTTTTATAACCTTCAGCGCAATAACGCTTTAGCAACGCTACCGGCGCCGCTCAGAAAGATTTTTTTCGCCAAGTCGTTTTCGTGCGTTTCGCCCGCCGACGCAGCTGGCGACTCGTCCATTTTCAGGTGCGCCCAGCCAAAAAGGGGCTGACGGCGCTCTTAACGAGCACATCCTCGCTCCGGCGCTCGACTGTCATACGGCCCGTCGTTAGCATTCTGTGGGAAACACGTTCATTTTCTGTCACAACTTGTCGTCCTGCAACTCCTGCCGGCAGGCGGCGCGAAGTACGCTCAGGGCCGAAGCCGCATCGGCCCGTCTGGCGGCTCAGGCTGAAAAATGAAACCAAACCGCGTATCTGTGCTCGCTTCGGTGCAGTGCGGCTCGCGATGAACCGCAGGAACAACGCGATTCGGCTGGCGGTGCGCAAAAGGCCTGCCGCGCACAACAGGAACAGGTGTACACACGCCTTCGGACAACGAATCCATACCGCTGGAAGGCCGTCGCGGTAAAGGCAGAGCTCGCGGAATTGCGGGCGTTGCCAGGCGAGCTGCGGCCTTGAATCTTCCGCCCCCCTGCCCTCCGGTGCACGGTCCAGCGCACGCCGACGTTGAGGCGGCTTGCGCGATGCCGGCCGGCGATTTCGCAGACGTCGAACCGGCCCCCAGCCTGGCGCTTTTCTGTTGCCTCGAGCCCAACGATGTGTTAACATGCCTGCGGTTGGTTCGTCGAACGAGTTTGGCTCGGGACGGAAATCTTGTTCGTCAGTTCGGCCTATCTCAGTCGCCTTCCTACCGCTCAGGCCGGGCGGTCGGCCTCTTTCGATATGACCCCGAAAGTGAAAAGTGGGTCTGGATGCCCTTCTGCGGAGTCTAACGATGGGCACACGTCTGTATGTCGGTAATCTCCCGTATTCCGTTGACAGCGATGGCCTGCGCGAGTTGTTCATGCAGCACGGCGATGTGGTCAGCGCTGAAGTCATTGCCGACCGTGATACCGGCCGGTCCAAGGGCTTCGGGTTCGTGGAGATGGGCAACGAGGACGCCGCGAAGGCCGCCATTGCGGCCCTGAACGGCAAGGATCATCAGGGGCGCGTTCTGACCGTCAACGAGGCCAGGCCCCGCGAGGAACGCTCTTCCGGCGGGCGCGGCGGCGGGTACGGCGGCGGGCGCGGCGGCGATCGCGGGGACCGCGGTCGCGGCGACCGTGGCGGGCGCCGCTGAAACCAGCGGCCAGCATCGAAGAAGCTTTCTCGGTTCTCGTGGCCTGTGCGCCGGGAGAGCACAGGGGTTTTGTTGTCGCGGCTTAAGACCGTCAGCGCGAGCAGTCCGGATGGAGGAGGCATCGCATGTTCGGTAACCGTGTCGGATGGGGTATTTCGGCGCTGATTGTCCTGGCGGCGGTGCTCCTGCTGTGGCGCGTGTACCGCATAGGCACCGACTTCACGCCCCCCGGCCCGATCGGGCAGCGCGCCGCCCTGTGGACCATGCAGTTGCCTGTCGATCCGCGCTCCATCGCCACGTGGATGACCGAGGACGTTGACGCCATCGACCTCTACAAGCAGGTCATCGCCGAATACATGGCCAACCTCGCCTACGACGGATATCTCCGACAGGCCTCGGCAGACCCGGCCGTCATTCAGCAGATCAATAAGGGCATCGATCTGATGATCCGCGCCTCGACAGCAAGAAGGCCGGGCGTGTTCATAGACCGCCCTTCGGAGATCATCACCTACGACAGCGACCGCCGGCCTCTCAAAGCCCTGAAGGCGATGGGCGATGTGGGCATCCGCCTGGGGCTGATCCTCAACAACAAGGATCGCCCTGTTTACGACGCCACGCGCGCCAGACAGGTTTTTCAGGCGGTCTTCTCTCTGGGGCTCAAACTCTATGAGGAACGCCTGGTGTGGGAAGAGGCCGACTACGGCCTGAAACTCATGGCCACCTCGCGCTATCTGGACGACCCGGCAAGCCCCGGCCGAGCCGATCTTCTCCAGAAGTTCGACGACCAGCGGAAGCCTTTCTACTTCAAGTACATCGACCCGCTGTTGCGCCACATCTTCATCGCCAACCCAGACGCCAAGCGCTTCCCGCAATTCAGAAGCTGGGGCGGCGATATGGCGGCTCTGGCCACAAAGTGTCCGGAATACATGTGGCGCGTGGAGGCGATCTTCGCCCTGGGCCGCTGCAAGTTTCAGGGCAATACCATGGGCGACCAGAAAGGCGCCGTCCGGCTTCTCAAAAGCCTCTGCGAAGATTCAGACCCGCGCATCCGCATCGCCGCTCAGGCGGCCGACCGGCTCACAAGGGAAGACCTCCAGCGCCTGACTTACAGTTCAGACTGACCGCCCGCGAAAGGTTATCGCTGCCGGCCTCACCGCTGCGCTTCGGACGATGCGGCGACGCGCGCGGCCAGCTCGAATAAACGCCGATCCCGGTCCTGCCACGGCGACGATTCCAGCGCCCACCAGTGCGCCGGCTGTCCCGGCACAGTGCGCAGGTAATACCGCGCCCGCTCGTCCAACGCCTGGCGTATCTCGCGCGCCAGTTCTTCGCTCGCGTGCCCGGCATCGCACATCCGCTGAAGATAGATTATCGCTTCGGCCACCTGCACCCCTTCGCGGAACATCTCCAGACGCTCGTTGAACATCGCGCCCGCGGGCCCGGGACTGGTCATTGCCATGACGCTGTTCACCGGCCCGATGGCATGTTCGGCATCGCACATGGGCATAAACTCGCCCGGACGTTTGCCCGGCAGCGGCCAGAAGTCGCCGCCCACCCGTCCCAGCCCGCGCAGGTTGCCCTGAAGCGCTGCTTCCGTGATGAACCGGTACGCCGAAAGCGTCGAGTAGTCGCGGAACACGTTTATGAAGCCCACCCCCACCCGCGGGTTGCCCAGTTCGATGCGCTGCATCCCGCGTTTCCATGGACGGGGATACTCGCCGGGCTTGCCGTCGCGACCGGGAATATCGGGCCAGTAGAGCGTGCCGCATCCCCACACCCATTCGCTGTACGGGCAGGGCATTCCCCCGAACGCCGTCGGATTGCTGTGGCTGGCGTTCATCCATTTGCCGTCGGGCCATATGGCTTTATAAACGTTGACCACCTCGGGCTCCGGCGGCCAGCAGTAACTGGCGTAGCACACGGCCGTAACATCAAACCAGCCGCGTTTCTCCAGCCGCTTGCGCAGTTCCGTCAGAACCGGTTTCCAGAACGCCTCGTTCTCCGGCGTGCCATACGGAGGCTGCTGCATGCTGGTGGTGCTGCCGGAGGCGTCAACCACCGTCACCGCCAGAGGCGCCTTGGGCTGCTTGTCCTGCTTGCGCCAGTATCCCCATATATTCAGGCATATCACGCCCGGTTTGCCGGCGCTGCGCGCGTACACATCCAGATAGCGATCCAGCACGGAAAAGTCGTAAGTCCACGATCCGTCGGCCTGTTTCACCCAGCGCACCATGGACTGGCTGTTGCCCATGTTGGTGCCTTTCTCCACCAGGTTCAGGACGCATATCCGATTGCCGACCTCGTGAAGCACCTCCAGCGACCGTCCCACCAGTTCCCAGTGCTTCTCGCTCCACAGCGGCACCTTGTAGTACGCCGCCACCGTCTCGGGCGACTGGTACAGATGGTGATGCGTGACGAAGTCCTTCGGGTCGGGCAGCGTCCAGTCGCTGACCTCCAGCCGCACGGGCACGGTAATCTGCTCGGCGCCCTCGGCTTTTACCGTAACAGCACCCTCATATGTGCCGCCCTTCGCCTGCGCCGGAACGCGCACCGTTATCCACAGCGGCACAACCGCCGCCGGCGGCGCAGCGCTGCGCCGGTCGCGCGAGGGCATGGCCACGGGTGGAATCTCCGCGGGAATCTCGTTCAGCAGCCGCTCAAACCGCGACGGACGGTTCCATGTTTCTCCCGGCCGCGCCGGCTCCGCGCAGCGCACGCGCACGGCTGAGGCCGGTATCGCTGCGCCGCCGGCGGCGTGTTTCAGGTCGGATACCTCGGTTTTCAGATTCCGTATCGCCTCGGCCGAGCTCAGCACCACCTTGCCCGAAAACGTGCCATTGCGCGCCGCCACGATGCGGACCGGATACAGCCTTTCCGTCGGGTCGGCGATGTCGCCCGGGCCTGCGGAGTCCAGAGGCTGGGCATTGCACACTTCCAGTCTCGCCGATGGCCGCGTCGCCGGCACCACTCCCCCGTCGCCCTCAACGGTCAGCCGCAGCGAAAGGATGCCGGCGTGCGGAAACGGCGACATCGCCCCACGCCACGACGTCCCGGCCGACGGAGCCGTTATCATCTTCTCGCGCAGCGGCGCAGCGCAGGAAGCCACCGCCAGCACATTCACGCCCCTGCGCAATACCGATGCGGGGATGGTTGCGCCTTGGTCATCCTCGCGCCCGATGCTGCGCACGCGACACCTGAGCCTGTCGGCAAACTGTTTCTCGTCGCCTTCGCCGTAGCGCTTGCCATCCGGCCGCAGATACGCCTCGTCGGGATACGGTTCGACGCGCGCCTGCGAGCCGGGCGTCCCTGCGCCCATGTGGCCGCGGTAAACTTCCGTGCCGTTGACGTACACCACCAGCCCGCCGTGGTACGTCCCGTGCAGGCGCAGATTCTTCGTATGCTGCGGGTCGCTCACGCGAAACCTGCCGCGCACGCAGATCACATCCCACTCGGCCGGATTGCCGGGAGTCTCAACGCCAGCGTTGAAGTGCACTCCTACGATCACCGGCCCGCGCACACGCGGCCAGGCCGAATCGTCGAAATCCGCCGCCGTCCATTGCGGCGCGGGCCTGGCGCTGGTGATCACCGCAAGAGGCAGGCGCTGCGCCTTCTCCGATCCGCCCCGCGCCGGCTGAAGGACGGGTTTAAGAGTGCCGTCGTCAGCCGTCAGTTCGGGCGTCTTCCAGCCCAGAAAAGCGCGAAATCCGCCCTTCTCCAGGTCCAGCACCGTCGTCGTTTCGGCCTGCGCGATGCCCGCCGAACACAAGACCACAAACGTCGCCACAGCAGCAAATCCCGCTCGCATGGACCACCCTTTCCTTCCTTCCGTTTCGTTCCGCCGTCGTGCCATCGCCTTGACGCGGCCAGGGTCGGCCGCCGCCGGATACGCCGCGTCGCCCGCGGCGGATCGGAACCAGGTTTCTCACGGTTTCCCGAAAAACACCGCCTCGCCTTCGCCCGGGGGCGCCAGCACGTACTGCGCCCGTTTGCCGATCTGCACCGCAGCCGTCACGATTCCATCGGCCTGCCGACTGGCGATCTGCTTCACCGCGAACCGCCGCGTGCCTGCGATAACGCCGCCGAAGGCCGGCTCGTCGATGCCCTCGACCTCGTACAGCGCGTATTTCCCGCCGGCGTCCAGCCCCAGCCGCTCGAGCCGGAACGCTATTTCCCCGCGCCACGGCCCCTTGACGGCCGACGCGAGCGGCTCGGGAGGCTTGGCGCGAAACTCCCTGATCCGGTCGGATCCGACCACTATGGCGCCGTGATTGAAAACGGCCGCCCACGCCCCGGCGCCTTTGCGCCAGCAAACGTATTCGATCTGATCGTCGGCGGGTTCGAACCGCAGCGGCGCGCAGCGCGCTGCCAGCGCCGCAAGTACCAGCCGCAGCGCCGTCCCGCCTTCGTGCATCCACTGCCCCAGAAAAACGTAAACGGCGCCCTTGCCAACCGTTCTGCGCACGACGACCGGCCGGCCCGCCACGTCGGCAACCGTCTGCCAGCCCGCGCCCTTGTGCCCCAGAACCGTGCCGCTGAACACGGCGCCGCCGTCGCGGTGAAACTCGCCGCTCAGCGCGCCCTCAATTTTCGCGGCCGCGGAGGGCACGATTTCCAGGCCCATCGCCCGCGCATAGTTCTGCTGGAATATCCGGAAATGCTGCGCGCCCAGAACCACAGCGCAGCCGGCTTCGGCGGCCGCCAGAAGCTTCCCCTCCATCTCGCCGCGCACCGTGCCGCGTCCAAGCATGGCCAGCAGCCCGAACGACCGCAGATGCTCCGCCGATGCCCTGTTGCCGTAAACGAAATCGAGCGGCCCGTAAGGCGTGCCCGTCAGCAGCCGGGCGATGCGCGCCGTGCAGGCGTCGCCGTACTGCGGAAAGAACACATCCAGAAGGTCGTAACCCTTTATCTCGGGCACGGCATCGTACAGGTACGCCATGTGGCCGGTGGTGTTGAAGTTCCACTGGTTTCTTGAAGGCGGGGTCCACGGCTGCGGTTCCAGGAAGTTTGGCCAGGTAACGATCCGCCCCAGCGCGTGATCGTAATCAAAACAGCGCAGAAAGGTATCCAGATGGCCCAGCGGGTTGTAGGGCACTATCCATCTGTCGCCCAGCGTCCATACGATGCCCACCGGCACCACCGGCGCGCCCCGTGCCGGATGCACCATGGCGAAGCGCAGCGCCTGCACGAACGGAATCGCCCGTTCGGCGACGATTTCCCGCTCGAAGGCCGGGTAGTTCTCGGCCTCGGCGCCTATCCACGACCCGCCGCACAGGTAATACAGCAGACACGCATGCAGCTTGAAATCCTGGCTGGGGTCAGGGTAGTGCGTCTGCTCCCAGTAGAAGCCGAACGGTTTGCCGAATGTCCGGCCCGCCCCGCGCGCCATGGACATCATGATGTTGTATTGCGGGTCCTCCTCGTTCTTCAGCACCACCACATCGTGCCCGCGCTCGTATTCGTGGGCGCAGGTGAGCGCCGGACTGAACGGCTCGTATATCGAAACAACCTTTTCCGGGCGGCCTGTGGTCTTTTTCGCCTGTTCCAGCGCTGCGCGCTGCCTGTCCATGCTGGCGGAGTGAGCAGCCTCGCTGCCGGGCGCCAGCACGCCGTATTCGCCGCCGAACCAGTGGGCCTCCAGACCGGCATCCAGCACGGCTTTCGTGGCGGCCGCGTCTTTCATCGACGCCATGGCGCCGCGGATGTACGCATTGCCGCGATATGCCGCCAGGTCCGGTGCGCTCCCCAGTATGTTGCATCCTCCCCAGGTGGTCATGAACTGGTGATATCTGCCGTGTCCGGCGCCCTCGAACACGAACGGCGAGAGCCACAGATCGTCCACCGGATAGTCCGGACGGAAGTTCGGCTTCCACGCTTTGCGTATCTCGGCGAAACTGAGCCCCCGGTCGCCCCAGAAGTCCCAGTCGGCCGGAAACAGCCCGAAGGCGAATCGCTTCAGCGCGTCGGCCGGCGACTTGCAGTCCTCGGCGCCCTTCAGTTCCACGCGCACGCCCGGTTCGCCCAGGTAGTTGACGAAAAACATGCGAAAAGCCAGCCCCTTCACCGCCGGCGTGTGCGCTTCATCGACCACGAAATCGATTACCGGATCGACCGGCTCCTCGAGGGCGAACGGCACGACTATCCTGCCCTGCTGCACAGGGTGTCTGCGGCTGTCCCACACCCGCCGCCCGTTCACGATGATGTAGCTGGGGTGATAATCGCGCAGCAGGTTGTCGCAGCGAACGGTCAACAGAAAACTGCGCATGGGTTTGACCGCGCCGGCCTCCTTGTAGCGGCGCACGCGCGCACGGATGCCATACACCCGTCCGCCTCGCTCCATGACGAAATCGGCGACCTGGTTGTAGTACCGGAAAGGCTTCTCGTAGAAGAACTCCAGGTCCTCCGAGACATTGCCGTTGCAGTGCCCGCCGATGAAGGAGATGGACGGGAACCTGCCCGTGTACCAGTTGACAAACGGACCCACCTCCATGCCGTTCTGTTTGAGCAGGTTCACAACGGCCTGTTCCGTGCCCGCGCCGGCCGGCTCGATTTCCACCGTCCGCCGCCACTCCGCGCCCGTTCTGCCCGACAGCGACAGATCGTCAACCCACGCTCTGCCCGGCCCGGTCATCCACACCGCCAGATACAGCGGCTGAACGGGCGCCGACACCGTGAAGCGCTGCTCGAGCCTCGTCCAGTCGGCGGTGCCTGTGATCCTGGGAGTTGGCCTGACGTCGATGCGCGCCCCTTCGGGAACCGCAACGCGCAATTCCACGCCGGCGACATCCTGCGTCTTTACCCATGCCGACAGCACATACTGTTCGCCCGGCAAAAGGCGTATCGCGGGCTTGTGCCACCACAGCACCGTAATGTCGGTCGGCCCCGCGCCGCCGACGAGTTCCACGCACTGTCGGCCGCTGCGGGCCAGCGCTGCGGTGATGCGCCCGGGCTCATCGCTCCGCCAGCTCGCCACGGTGAAAACGCCCAGCCCCTGCTCGAAGCTCTCCCCCACTGCTGCGGGCGCTGTCGCGGGCTGTTCGCCCGCCATGTCTGCGCCCACGGACCAGAGCACCGCCAGTAGCACCTTTGCGGAGGTCGCCATGAACGCGCGCTGCATATACTGTTCTTACCCCGGAAAGTCCGCGTTGATGTCCGCGAGACTGCTGCTGACGTTTCTGCTGTTTACGGCCATGACCAGCTGTGCCCAGGCCGCCGTTGTCGATCTGAGCGTGACCGATGAAACTGGCTCCCCGCTCGCCTTCCGCGCGGAAATATGGCGCGATACCGGGCGCGTCGAACGCTTCTGGAGCGACGACGGCACACTCCGGTTAACCACCACGCCCGGTCCGGCGGTTCTGCTCGTGCGTCACGGCATCGACTTCGACGCCGTGGAAATGCCCGTCGATATCCCCGCCGGCACACTGAGCAGGAAGATAACGCTCCGCCGGCGTTTCGACGCCCGCGCGATGGGCTGGTGGAGCGGGGAAAACCACATGCACGTGCTGCACGGTCGCAAAGACCCGCCCGCCACCTTCACCGACGGCGCGCGCATCGCCGCCGCCGATGGACTGGACTACATACAACTCGCCGATGCGTGGGAACCCACCTTCTCATGGCTGTCGGCCGAACAGCTCAACCGCATGAGCGCCGCCGCCACCACCTCGCGCGTGGTCGTCGGCTGGAACATCGAGGGCCCCAAGTGCTACATGAGCGAGGACGACGGCGGCGAGAAAGGCAATCTCCACTGTTTCGGGCACGGCTGGACCATGGCCCTGAAGGACATCTCGCGCGGCTGGGCATTCTTCCATACCGGCCCGAATTATCCGATCATCCAGGAAATCCGCCGACAGGGCGCCGTGGTGGTATGCGCCCATCCCGTGAGGTTCTGGTTCAACAAGGGCAACTTCGTGTCCAACATGGCCAGCGAACTGCCGTTCGATTTCGTCGCCGGAGCCGCCTACGACGCCATCGATATCCTCAACGACTCCCCCAAACTCTTTCTCGACAGCGAGCGCCTGTGGTGGAACCTGCTGAACATGGGCTACAAGGTCGCCGGCACGGGCAACAGCGATGGCAATCTGGGCGGCGGGCGCGGCGTCGGCCGATATCGCACGTATCTGCGCATCGACGGACCGTTCACATGGGAGAAAGGCGCGCAGGCCATCCGCGATGGCGCATGCATCGCCACTTCCGGGCCTTTCGTGCAGTTCGATGTGGATGGAAGAACCTGCGGAGCGGAGTTTCCCGCCGACGGCGCCGCCCGGCAGGCGCGCATACGCGCCTGGTCGTCTCCGCTACCCGGCGAAACTCTGCTGGCCGTGCAGATCGTGCGTAACGGTGAAATCGTTCACGCCTGGGACCTGCGCCGCCAGCGGTTGCGCGAATGGTCGGGTTCGCTGGAACTGTCCGATACGGAATACGCCTGGTACGTCGTGCGCGTGCTGAGCACCTGCGCCGACCGCGTTTCGCTGCGCATGTGGGGGCCGCACGTTTACGAACTGGCCGTCGCCAGTCCGGTGTATTTCCTGCCGGCGGGCTTCCAGCGTCCGCGCCCCACCCCTGCCACCGTCACCCTCACCGTGCGCGACCAGGAGGGCCGGCCTCTGCCGGCCGCCGTGAAGGTTCTCGACGCCGGCAGCGAAATCGCCGCCGCGCAGATCGGCGCCGACGGACACACCGTGCTCAAAGTGCCCGCCACGGCAATGCTGGTCATCAGTTCCCCGGGATATGCCGACATGCGGCGCAGTCTGTACATGGATACGGAAATCTTCGACTATTGCCGCAACGTCGGCGGCTGCTATCCCAGTTTCTACACGCCCGAGACCTTCCGCAATCTGGCCGCCATGCTCGGCAGGCTCAAACTCGTGGTAACTATGACCAGACAATAGGCGCGGGGCACTGCCCGGGTCAGTACGGCGACGGCTCGCCGAGTATCGGCTGATTATCGGGATGCCGGCTTTCGTTGGCGCTGAACACGCGCACGGCAGGCCGGTCCTTGAACACGCACACGTGCTCGCATATGCCGCAGCCTATGCACCGCGACGGGTCCACGCGCGGCTGTTTGACCGTGCGCCGCGCGCCGTCGTGGTCCTGCACGACGGCGTCCACGAAGAAAATGGCCTTATCCGGTATGGGGCAGTGCTCCTCGCAGACCATGCAGTCGCGCCCGTAGGCATACGGTATGCAGCGGCGCACGTCGAACGCGGCAAGCCCGATGCGGACCTTGTGTTTTTCCTCCACGCTCAGCGCGGCGATCGCGCCGGTGGGGCAGACCTGTCCGCACAGCGTGCAGTTGTATTCGCAATGTCCGATCTGCGGCACGAGGCGCGGCGTCCACAGCCCTTCCAGGCCCGCTTCCCCCAGCGCCGGCTGGAGCCCGCCCGTCGGGCAGACCTTGATGCACATCCCGCACGCCGTGCAGCGCTGAAGGAACTCCCGTTCCGCCCGCGCGCCCGGCGGACGAACCAGAGACGGGTTGTATGTGTTGCCGCGCGCCAGGGGGCTGCTGCGCACAAGCCACAATCCCGCCAGTCCGCCGGCCGCCGACGCCACCAGCGCGCGCCGGCTGATGTCCAGACGCTGCGCTTGGGTGCGGGCCTGCCACGGCCAGCCCGCTGTAAACGCCAGGCCCGAGCGCCGGCATGCCTCGGTGCAGTTCAGACACAACATGCACTCGGCGGGCTTCCACGCCGCCGGCTCTTCCGTGGCTGCCGCCCCGTGGCATCCGGCGCTGCACAGATCACAGCCGGTGCACCGGCCGGCATCCACGCGCCGCCGCAACAGCGGTCTGATCGACAGCGCTCCCAGCATTGCGCCCAGCGGACATATATACCGGCACCACCACCGCCGGCGCAGCGCGTTCATGCCCACCACCGCCGCGAACACCACAAGTATCAGCCAGGCGCCTTCGAAAGATTGCCGCTGCACCGCGAATATGCCGTCGCGCAGGAACCGATATGCCGGCTCGGTTATGGCCGTCACCCGCGCAGAGCCGATTCCCGGGTCGGTCCGGTATATGACCGTCGAGGCCTCTTCAACGGCCCACTGAAAGCCCGGCAGCAGAGCCGCGGTTATCGAGCGGTAAAGCAGCACCAGCGGGTCGAATATGGTAACCCAGTGCGCGCCCAGCAGCGTCATGACGGCAAACGCCGCCAGCAGGTAGTACTTCGCCCGCTGCCAGCGCGAGAAGTGCTCATTCCCGGGGCGCTTTCCGCGGACGAAATCGATTGTCCGGCCGGCGATGTCGTGGATCGTTCCCAGCGGACAAACCCACCCGCAGAACACGCGTCCCAGCAGCAGCGTCGCCGCGACGGTCGCCAGCGCCAGCAGACACATCAGCGGCACGGCGTGGGCTGCCAGAAATGTGGCCGCCAGCACGAGCGGATCAAGCCAGAAGAAGAGCTTCACCGCTCCCGGCGGTCCTTCGCCGCCGCGTATGCGCGTTGCCAGCAGCAGCCCCACGAAAAGCGCCAGCGCCAGTAGCTGCACGACGCGGCGGATGCGCGCTCCCGTCAAACGCCAGCGGTTGCCGATCATGAAACGGCCATCTCCACCGGCGACAGGGCCTTATAATCCATTTTGCCCAGACCGTACTGCTCGCCCTTGACTATCGACGGTATGTCGGCGGGCTTGAGGCCCATTATCTCCGCACCCAGGGCATCGAGCGCCACGATGTCGGTACCGGCGGCCACCGTCATGGTCAGTTTCACGTCAGCCGGATTCCCGCCGGTCGGCCCGCGCGCGGTGAGAATCCGCACGGCGTCCATCACGCACAATCGCGGCTTCATGAACCGCGTCAGGTCCGCTATGCACGTGCCCAAGTCCTGATGCAGCGTGTTGCGCTTCTCGATCACCCCCATGTAGTTCTTCATGCAGATCGTCGTCTTCGCCAGCACGTGGTGCTTCACCACCGGAACATTGATCACCAGATCGGTCTCGATGATCTCCGGATACACCGGCAGCGTCTTGATCTTCTCGCCGTTGATGGCCATGTCCTTGAACCGGCTTTTGTCAAGAAACACCACTTCCGCGCCGGCCTCTTTCGCCGCGTCGGCTATGCCGCTGCTGGCATACGTCTTCTGCGCCGCATGGCAGGGATTATCGCCGACTTTCACCTTCTTGGCCCCCGCCGCCAGACACAGCCGCACGATCGTCGCCACCACGTCCGGATTGGTGTTGGCCGCCAGCTCGGGCTTGCGGTCCCACGCTATGTTGGGCTTCACCCACACCACGCTGCCGGCCGAGACGAACCGTTTCATGCCTCCGATCGCCTCGATAGCCTTCTCCGTCAGCCTCACCGCCGCCTGGCGGATTTCCTCGGGTTTGAGGTCCTTTCCGCCGGTCCACCGGGCGATGCTCATCTGAGCGCCCGCGTTCGCATCGGCAGCCAGCAACCCTCTTCCACCGCACGCGCCCAGCGCCGCCGCGCCGGCCGTCAACGCCATGAAATCCCTGCGCGATACCCGGGTCATACAGAAGCTCCTTTCTCACCCCCCATATACAGTCGATCATCACGCTTATTGCATCGCCTCGCCAGCCATCCGCGCATCACTTCACTTCGGCGCCTGCCCCCGCGCCCCGATGCCCGCGCGCGGATAGTCTCTGACCGTCTCCCACGCTATCCGTTGAAATATGCGCGCCTGCTTGTCGGTCAGCTGCGTCGTGAGCGCTGCCGCCTTGCCCTCGGCGCTCTGGCCGTAAATGCAGCAGTAATGAACCAGTGCGATCAGGTATCGTCCGCGCGGCGTCAGGTGAATGCCGTCGGCGAACATCTCCGCGAAGAAGTCCTTCATCCCCGGCACCTCGCCGCGGTCCATCGCCGTTTTCAGCCGCGCCATAGCCGGCCCGCCGGGCACGATGCGCACAGGCTTGCCCCGGTAAGTCTTGTTGATCAGGTCGGCCACCGCCTCGGTGTATGCCACGTGATTCGCCACCGCCTCCTGCCACGTCGAAGCGGGTTTGAGATTCAGGCCCGCCGCGGCACCCTTCCCGGCCGACCAGGCATCGTTGAATTGCGGCCCCGGCCACTGCACATACAGCCACGCCTGAACATCCGGGCTGTGCTTGCGGCAAAGCTCGAAGAACCTGCCGCTGTGGTCGGCTTCGTTATCGATGGACCTGTTATGGCCGGCAAATGGCTGCGTGAAGATGTGATCGATGGGCGCCAGCACGAAAAACGCCTCGGCATAGCGCGAGTCGCCGAAACCCGTGCCCGGATGGTTCCACAACCAGTCGGTGGGCGCGCCGGGAATGGTGAAGCGGTGAAAATCAAGCGACCGGCCGGCGCTGCGCGCCACCGCCACCAGCCACCCGTCCACGGTGTCGGTGAGGCTGTTGCCGATGTGATACGTGCGAACCGTTTTCGAGTCGGCCGCTCCCTCGCCAATGCGATAAGGCGCTATGACCGTCGGGCTGGCCGCGAGATTCTCGGCATATGCCACCACCGCCAGCACGGTGCCCTTTTCCACCTTCACCGGACCGCGGTAGATTTCGCCGGAGTCGCGCGAGGGCGAGCCGGAGTTCCGCGTAAACCGTATGGTCGCTGCCGACGTGGAGCACGTGATGGTCACCGACTGCGTCGTCGGATACGCCCCCGGGGGCGGCTGAAGCTGCGGCGCGGCCGTCTGCACCGCTGGGCCGAGGTCCAGCCCCACGTACTGATTATGCGGCTCGGCGCCGTCGAAGAACGTATCCACGTTTCCGTCGAGAGCCTTTGTAAAATCGTTGCCGCTGTTGTCGCGCGATCCCGTCGTGCCGAACGCTTCGCCGCGTATTTTCGCATCGCCCGACCAGAACTCGATCTCCGCCACATTGCCCCACCCGTTCAGCGGCGATTCATATTTCACGTAGCGGTATCGCACCGGACGCCCGAGGCGGATCTCCGTCCATTGTCCTTCCGGCGGCGTTTCTCTTATCTCGGCTATGGTGCGGAAATCCGTGGTCCGGCCGTCGTCGGACCCGGTAAACCTCCCGCGGAGCATCCTCTGGGCGTGTCCCTTACGCGGGAAAAAGCGGATGTGGGTTATGGCCGGGCACGTGACCGGCGTTTCGCCGGCCAGCGCCGGGGCCGCGCTGTCAACAACAATCCATCCGAACAGAGCGATGCCGCAGGCGATTATGGAGCATTTCATGCCACAGTTTTTCGCATCAGCCCGCCGCCTGTGCAAGCGCCATCACGCTGCTGCGCGGCCCGGGGCGGCGCGGCGATTCGGGCAGTCCGCGTTCCTTGCGCCGGTCGCTGAGGGCCTTGCGGAACTCGGCCCAGCGCGCACGGAACTCGGGCGGGATGTTCTCCATGCGGTTCTTCATGCGTTCAGCGGTGTTGCCGCGCCCGCGGCGTCCGGCGCCGTCGCCGCCGCCAGGAGGCGGACCGTCTTGGCGCGGGCCCTCCGGGCCGCGCGCCATGCGCTCGCCCTCCGGACGGGCAGGCTGCGTGGCGCGGCGGGCGGCCCATTCCTCGCGCCGCTTCTCGCTTTCGTCTATGAGCTTATCCAGATACGCCACGCGCTGCCGCCCGAGAGGCAGAGCGAAGTAGGCATCCACCTGCTCCTGCATCCGCGACATGAAGAAGTTTTCCATCAACTGCCCGCGCTGCTCGTCTGGAAGACCGCTGTTGCGGACCGCCTCGAAAAACTCGCGCGGATTGGTTCCCAGTGCCTCCAGATAGGGCTTCTTCTGCTCCGTCGGCATGGCGGCAAACTCAGCCGAAGCCACGAACTTCACCAGCTCCTTCTTGTCGGCCGTGGGCGGAGGAACGCGCTTCGGGCGCAGCGCGACAAACGCCGCCACCACAACCACCGCCGCCGCCAGGGCTACCGCGCCGTACAGCCATTTCGGACTACGCGCTGCGCCTCCGGCCACGGTGGCCGGCCGTGAAGGTGTCGTGTCTATCGTGTAGCGGGTCATGTCGATTTTCTCCTGCGGTTGTCAGTTGACGTCGAGAAGGTCTCCCACGTGCATGTCGGCGAACAGATGGTTCATCGAACCGTTGGTCCCCTTAGGTCCGTGAAACGATTCGAAGTCGCTCAATATGGGCAGCAGGCTCTGCTTGCGCTCCTGATACAGCCGCGTATCGTTGATCTGCATGCCGGCATATCGCGTGGCCAGGTTCTCGTTATACATGTAACTCGTGCCCTCGCGCTCGAAATACGTCACATAGCCCGCCGGCGCCGCCGCGCTCGGCAAGGTTATGCGGTCCGCCGGACAGCGGAAAACCTTTCCCTCGCCGCGATGATAGGGCTTGAGAAGCTCCACTATCGAAGGCGCATCGTTCAGCGGCGGCTTGAGCGACGGTATCGGATTCACCCGCGGCAGGCGGTTCTTCGAATCGGTCAGGTACATCTGAAATTGCGCTCCGATGTCCCGCAGATGCGCCCGGCATGTGGTGCGATAACTGGACCGACGCACGGTCGTCAGCACGGGCATGAGAATCCCTACCAGCAGGGCTATTATGCCCACCACCACCAGCAGTTCGATGAGCGTAAATCCTCTGTTCCTCACACAACGTA
>Ga0123519_10004380_pt1 | contig 22960 bp, 22 predicted proteins | sample YelNatPaOPRAMG02_FD_87396 | JGI IMG/M metagenome (GOLD analysis project Ga0123519, IMG submission 87396) | Hot spring microbial communities from Yellowstone National Park - Yellowstone National Park OP-RAMG-02 (version 2) | ecosystem: Environmental > Aquatic > Thermal springs > Hot (42-90C) ...
TACCCATGGGACCTCACCTCCAGGGTGTTTTTGGTGGTGTTACACCAACAAGACTTCTCCCATACTCTGGATGGTGAGGTTTGTTCTTTCAGGTTGGAACCCCTACGATGAATTTACACTAACACTCCCGGTGTGGCCAAACTCAAAACACCCTGCTCTGCGATGTCACTTGCGGAGGCTCAGGTGGGGCAATACGCTGCGCTCAAGAAGAGGTCTCGCCCGCGGAGGTGAGAGGCCCTCAGGCACAACGGGCAAAAACCGCACCTGGTGCGAGAGGCGGGAGTTGAACCCGCACGGGCTTTCACCCACTGGATCCTAAGTCCAGCGCGTCTTCCGTTCCGCCACTCTCGCAGAGGCAGAAAAAATTATAGGGTCCCTTCCCGCTGAACGTCAACTGCAATCTCTACCCCTCAACCTTTGCGCGAAGAATCCCAAAGAGGGCAAGAATTTTCTGTTTCCAGGTGGCCTGGATTTCGAGGAATCGAGAGAATTCCTGAGCTTCAAGGGCAGCCCGGGCCTCTCTAACGTAAGCGGCAAGACCAGCCCTAAGGTACACCCCAAGAAGGCAAAAGAGTACAATCCAGGAAAGCGCAAAGACCAAAAGCACCTTTCGCATTCCCTACCCCCTCCTCAAACGAAGCTTTTGACTCCGCCTAAATTATGCCTCAAGCCCGGGATACAGGAGACAGTCCTCAAGCGGGGAATTCGGCAACCCTTGACATCCTCTGCTCCTCATAGTATATTTACCCTGTCCGGTGGGCCGTTAGCTCAGTAGGTAGAGCACCGGACTTTTAATCCGGGTGTCGCAGGTTCGATTCCTGCACGGCTCACCAGGTTTTTCAAGGCTTCCAGCCACCCGGTGGTCCTGCGAAATCCCCTTATTCCCTCTGACGTCAGGAACCCACCGCTCAAGCCTATGATGACCGGCGAACGCATCCCTACATCCACGACGGCGAGGGCAGACTCCAGGTTCCAGCACTCAAAGTACCCCACCGCATACCGTTTCTCCCAGGCATCCCGGACAATCTCCTGCATGGCCATAAGAATGCCACTATCTTCCTTCAGGAACTCTCAAGCCTCCTCCACAATCCTCTCCACGGAGGGAATGACATACCGTTCCATGACCGGGGAGAAGGGGATGGGAACGTCGCAGATGGCCACCCACTTCACCGGGGCATCGAGAGTGACCTCGCGAAAACAGCCTCCTGCCCTCGCCGGCTTCTCAAAGGACTCTTCGAGATGATGCCCAGAGAGCACAAAAGCCCCGGGAAAGAACTCCCCGGGGCTTTTGTTGACCCTTCACACCTGGAATACGGCCACCGTCTCCTGGAGTTCCTGGGCGATTTTGCTCAGGGTCTCGACGGCAGAAGTGATCTCCTCAAGGGAAGCGCTCTGCTCCTCGGTGGATGCAGAGACCTCTTCACTTGAGGCAGCGTTCTCCTCAGCAATGGCGGCAAGAGCAGCCACCTGCTCGGCAATGGCGGCGATGTTCTCGGTGATTGATGCCACAGCCCTGGCAATGTCCCCGGAGAAGCGGATGGCCTCGTGCTGCACCCCCTCCATGTCCTTCCGGGTCCCCTCAAGGACATCCCGGGAGGCACTGATCCGGCCAATGGCTTCCCGGACCTTTCCGATGGCGTCGATGATGTTCTGGAGCCCCCGGACCACGTTCTGGGCCTGGGAGACGCCCTCTGTCACCTCAGCGCTTGTCCGGTCCATGCGGTGCACGGCATCCTGGGTGTCCTTCTGGATTTCGGCGATGAGCTGGGCAATCTGCTGGGCCGCCTGGGCTGAGCTTTCGGCGAGTTTGCGCACCTCTTCGGCCACCACCGCAAAGCCTCTTCCTGCCTCTCCGGCTCTGGCAGCCTCAATAGCAGCATTGAGGGCGAGGAGGTTGGTCTGCTCGGCAATCCCGGTGATGACGTCCACAATCCGTCCAATCTCCTGGGAGCGGCCCTCGAGCTTGGCGATGCTCTGGCCCACCTCCTGGGAAATCCGGGCAATGCGTTCGATGTTCTCCACGAGGAGGTTCAAAGCTCCCCGGCCTTTCTCTGCCTCATCGGCAACGCTTCCACCCTCACGCACCGCCTCCTCGATGTTCTTCGTGACCTCAGCAAGGGCTTCGGCGTTCTTTGTGATTCTCTCCCGGAGTGTCACCTCAAGGAGGTTGAGGTTCTTCTTCGAGAGTTCCTCGATGTTCTTCGCCTCATCGCTCACCTCATGGACCCTCTCATTGAGCTTTTGGAGCTCCTCTCCCTGGCGGTTTGCTCCATCAGCAACCTGGGCAATGGTTTTGGCAATCTCCTGGGTTGCCCGGGAGACCTCGCTCACTGAGGAGGTGAGCTCTTCGCTTGAGGCGGCAAGGGTCGTGGCGTGGCTCACCACGGTGCCGACGACGCTCCGCCACCGCTTGACCATCTCGGCAAATGTCCGGGCCATTACCCCAAACTCATCCCTGCGGCGCAGGTGCGCTTCCTCCACCGAAGCGGTGAGATCCCCCTGGGCAAGGCGTTCAAGATATGCCACCATGCGCTTCACGGGGGCCACAAAGCTTCCGCTCAAAAAGAAAGAGAAGAACGCCACGGCAACACCCACAACGGCAAGGAGGAGCAGGGCAAACCGCATCTGTGCCCGGACGGGGGCAAGGATTTCCTGAACGGGGAATACCCCCACAACCCGCCAGTCCTTCCAGTTATCCCCCGAGAAGTACCGGTAGGGCTCGACTTTCGCGAAGACCCCAAATCGTTCCACTCCCTGGAAGGTGTACCGTACGGTCCCTCTTTCTCTCTGCAGGGGCTCGTTGAGGAACCCAAGGCCAAGCTCCTCAAGGGTCTTCCCGATAAGGGACTTATCAGGGTGGGCAACGATGTCTTTGTGCTTTGCGCAGTACACATACGGGTACCCGGTTTGGGCAAGGCGAACACCCTGGGTGATTTCCTCGCTGATTTTCGCGACATCAAGGCGCAGGGTGACGACGCCGGCGAACGTCCCGCCGCTATCGTACACGGGACAGGCCACGTTCACGACGTACACTCCAAGATCCCGGGAGAGGCGGATATCGCTCAGGTACGGTTTCCCTGTCGCCTTGGGGACCTGGAACCACTCAAGGTCGCTCTTGTCCTCACCCACCGCTCCACCTGAGTCGGCAATCTGGATGCCCGAAGCGTCCGTCAACGATGCGGAAAGCGTGAGGGGGTGGTCTTTCACGAATGCGGCAAGGACCCGGGACTTCTCTTCGGGGGAAACCTCAGGAGAAGTGAGCGTGCGGTCTTCTGCGAGAAAGAGGGCGTACTCGATGTTCCTCGAGAGGGTTGAGGCAAGCTCCTCGGCGACCCTCTCGATGATGACTTCGGCATTCTCAAACTCCCACTCCATGAGGGTGTCCTGAAAACGTGTGGTGCTGAGCCATGTGAGAACGGCAAGGGGAACAAGGGACACAAGGAGGAAGAACGCAAGGAGCTTTCCCCGGACACCAAGGGCAAAACGTGCTTTCTTCTCTGGCAATAGGCAACCTCCTCCTTTCTACATACTTCCTACCTACCTATATCGTCACCTCCCCCAAAACCTTTAGCCTTCCCTGTGCTACAATACCGCCATGATTGAGCGGAAAACTCTCCTTGCCGATTTCGCCCTCCTTGGGGTAACCGTCATCTGGGGAGGAACGTTTGTGACCGTGAAGCACCTCCTTGCAAGCACGCCTCCCCTGGCCATACTTTTGTGGAGGTTCCTTGTGGCTTTTGGGGTGCTTCTTGTCTTTTCCCGACCGAGGACCTTCAGGGTGCTCTTTGCGGGGACGCTCCTTGGGGGAGCGCTCTTTCTGGGGTACCTTTTCCAGACCCTGGGACTCCTTTACGTCACCCCGGCGCGTTCGGCATTCATCACCGGGTTCTGCACGCTCATCGTGCCGATTTTCGCCCTTGTGATGCTCCGGACACGGCCAGAGAAGACGCTTCCTGTAAGCATTGCCCTCGCCCTTTTTGGGCTTTTCCTTTTGACCAGTGGGAACGGAGAAAAGACACCACTTCTTGTGGGAGACTTCCTGACTTTCCTCGGAGCGGTGGCCTATGCGCTGCAGATTGTCCTTGTTGAGCGGTTCGCAAAAAGCAACGACGCCTTTGCCCTGGCGACCGTCGAAATGGGGGCGGTAGCGCTCTTCAGCGCACTTTCTGGGGTTCTTTTTGGGGAAGGACATATGCTCCCCCGGGGGCTTTTCGCCTGGGGGAGCATCGTGTTCCTTGGTGTTGTGGCCACGGGAATCGCCTTCACCGTGCAGAAGGTTGCCCAGCGCTACACCTCGGCAAGCCACGCAGGGATTGTGTTCGTTGCCGAGCCAGTCTTCGCCGCACTCTTCTCGTACCTTCTTTTTGGGGAACGCCTCACAGGACGAGGCGTTGTCGGATGCAGCCTCATTCTCCTTGGCATCCTCACAACACAGCTACGCCTCAGTCCTGGCGTTCCATCTCCTCGACTTTTAGCTCAAACTCAAGACCCTCAAGACAGAGAAGGTCGATGATTTTCTGCAAAAGCGCCTGCTCCTCGGCCCGACTCAGGGGGCTTCCCTTTCGCTTGAATTCCGAAAGTATAATCTTCATGCCCTCTTTCCTCCCCGTCTGAGCTTTTTCAGGGCTTCCTCAATTCGGTCCATGGCTTTCGCAAGGTTCTCAAGAGAGTTGGAGAACGAAATCCGGATATACCCTTCCCCGTAATCTCCAAAAGCCGTCCCCGGTACTGTGGCAACCCCGGCTTCCTCGAGGAGATAGCGCATCATCTCCTGGGAGGAAAGCCCAAAGGAGGTGATGTTCGGGAAGATGTAGAAAGCGCCCCGGGGTTTCACAAAGGTCAGGCCCTCGATTTCTCGCATGCGTTCCACAAGGAAATCCCTGCGGCGGCGGAACTCGGCGACCATCTTCCGGACGGCGTCTTCGCCGTTGAGGAGTGCCTCCACTCCCGCCATCTGGGTGAAGGTGCAGGTGCAGGAGTTCGAATTCGTCACAAGGAGCGCAAGAAGGGGGGCGAGTTCTCTGGGGAGGACCGCGTACCCCAGGCGCCACCCGGTCATAGCAAAGGTTTTTGAGAAGGCGTCAAGGAGAATGGTGCGCTCTTTCATGCCGGGAAACTGAAGGATACTCACATGAGGCTCATCGTAGATGATTTCGCTGTACACCTCATCGGTGAACACGAGAAGGTCCTCTTCCTCGGCGATACGGGCGATTTCCGCCATGTCCTCCCGGGTCAGAACCGACCCTGTAGGGTTCCCGGGGGAATTCAGGACAATCATTTTCGTTTTGGGAGTGACCAGACGCCGGAGCTCTTCAACATCCACCCGGAAGTCATTCTCCTCCCGGAGACGAAGCGGAACGGCTTTTGCGCCAACGAAATCAATGATCGAACGATAGGCAGGAAAACCTGGGTCTGGATAGATGACCTCGTCACCCTCTTCAAGGAGCAAAAGGAAACTCAGGAAAATCACCGGTTTTGCCCCGGGGGTGATGATGACCTCTTCTGGAGAAACATCAACACCCCGGCTCCTTTTCATGTACACACAGACCGCTTCTCTGAGCTCGTCTATCCCGGCAGAAGGGACATAGTACGTGTGTCCCTCACGGATGGCCTGAATCGCCCGCTCTTTCACGTTCTCTGGGGTGTCAAAGTCTGGCTCCCCGATTTCAAGATGAATAATGTCCTTCCCCTGCTTTTCAAGCCGTTTCACAAGCGCCAGAACCTCGAAAGCTCCCTCCCCCCGGAGCCGGCAAACCCGATCCGCCACGCAAGCCTTGAGATTTGCGACCTTCTTGATACCCTCTGCGATTCTCATGCCCTTCACCTGCCCTGTTGGCAATACTTTACTGGGCTTCATGGGCTTTTGCAAGACCTCGCGGCGATTTTTCTCACCTCTGGGTGAGGAGCGCAACCGTCTCAAAGTACGGCGTCTGGGGAAAGAGGTCAAAGAATGCCAGCTTCATAAGGTCATACCCCCGGTCTCTAAAAAGGGCCACATCCCGAGCAAAGGTCCCAATATTGCAGGACACGTAGACCACCTTTTTTGGAGCAAGGGAAGACACTCGCTGGACGACTTTTTTGTCAAGGCCTGCCCGGGGAGGATCCACAATGACCACATCCACATGGAAGCGCGAGGAGGCGAGAAGCTTTTCCACCCTTCCCGGGATACAGGTGAAGTTCGTCCGGCCGTTTTTTCTTGCATTCTCAAAGGCATCCTCCACAGCCCTGGGGTTCTCTTCCACCCCCACGACTTTCTCCACCGCATCGGCCACAAAAAGGCCAATACCCCCTCCTCCACAGTAGAGGTCAAGAGCAGTCGTCACCGGACCATCGGCAAGGGTATACTCCCGAACTTTGGTGTACAGCGCTTCGCAAAGCAGAGAGTTCACCTGGAAGAAGCTCTCGATGGAGACCCGGAAGCTCAAGTGGCCAACGCTTTCAAAAAAGTAAGGTTCTCCCCAGAGAACGTGCTTCTCTTCAAAAATCAGCGCGCTGGCAGGGGAATTGTTGACGATATGCACAACCCCCCGGAGTTCCGGGAACATTTCCCGAAGCGCCCCCACAAGGAATGCTCTCTCCGGAAGGTCGAAGCTTGTGGTGGCAAGACCTACAAGGAGCTCGCCGGTTATTGGACTGTACCGCACAAGGAGGTTCCGCAAAACCCCCGTCTTCTGCACTGGGTCGTACCCAGGGATCCGGTGCTTCCTCCCGTATTCCCTGGTGAACTCAAGGAGTTTCTCCACAAGGTCCCGCCTCATAAGGAGACATGTCTTAAGGTCCACAACGTCCCAGAAGCGGTTGGCCGGACGAAGGCCAAGCACAAGCTCGCCGTCTTTCTCTCCGAAGGTGAACTCCATTTTGTTGCGATACTCAAAAGCCCGGGGCGAAGGCACAAACTCTTCACAGTGAATGCCTTCCAGAGCAACACCCCCAATGCGTTCGAGGACGTTCAGGGCGTGCTTTCTCTTCAAACGGACCTGCTCCTCGTACCGGACAAACTGCAGCTGGCATCCCCCACACCCTTCAAGGAAATGCGGGCAGGGAGGAGCAACACGGCCAGGAGAAGCCCTGAGCACCTCAAGGGCTCTTCCTGTGGCAAAGCTCCGCCTCACCTTTTCGACCTCTACCCGGCAGAATTCACCCTCAAGAACAAGAGGGACGAAGACCACGAAGCTGTTCCTCTTCAGAACCCCTTGGCATTCCGGGAGCGCAAAATCGAGTACCTCTCCCTCGAAAACATCGCCTTTCCGCACACCGAGCTCCTTCACCGCACCGAAGCCTCCTCATCCAGCCAAATTGTCTTTCCGATGCACGCGCATCACGACGTTCTCGCAGGACGATTCCTTCGCCGAATCACCTCGTAGAGCGCAATGCCTGCGGCCACAGAAACGTTGAGAGAAGAAACCGGTCCTTTCCCGGGAATCCGCACCGTATAATCGCAGAGGGAACGAACAATCCTCCGGATGCCCTCATTCTCCCCACCCACCACAAGGCCAACTGGAAAGGGACCGGGGTCGATATCCCAGATGCACTGCTTTCCATCCACCTCAAGACCCACGATGACAAAACCTTCTTCCCGGAAAGCACGCACAATTTCTGTGAAGTTGTTCACCTGGATGACTTCCGCAACCTCCAGGCCCCCTGCGGCGGCCTTCACTGCTTGAGCGCCAAGCGGCGCCGAACGAGCTTTGCTCACCACAACCCCATCAACACCGAAGAAGGCAGCCGTCCGAATGATGGCTCCGAGGTTCCTCGGGTCCTCCACCCGGTCGACAAAAAGCACCAGGGCATCTCGCCGATTCCGGGTGCTCCCAAGAAGGTCCTTCCAGGAAAGGCCTTTCTTCTCCCCACAAAGGAGCACGACTCCCTGATGGACGGCGTTTTTCCCCACAAGGTCCTCCAGAACCCCGTGTTCCACCCGTTCCACAGGGACGCCAAGACTTGCGGCAAGGCTTTCGATGCGCCGCACAAGGTCCCCATGGGTATTCTTTGCAAGGAGAAGCCTTTCAAACACCCGACGTCGGGCCCGAAGGGCCTCAAAGACCGGATGCCGCCCGTAAATGTACTCTGTCACGTTCCCTTTCCCTCCTGCCTGTACCAGCGGGCTCCAAGAGGGGTATCCTCAACCACGTACCCCAAAGCTCTTATGCGCTCCCGCAAGGCATCGGCCTGGGCCCAGTCCTTTGCTCTTCGGGCCCTCTCGCGCTCCTCCACAAGTTCCTGGACTTCCCGGTCCTCAGCCCCCACCTCCTCCCAAGGGATGATGCCGAGGATTTCCTCCACAGCGTCAAGAAAAGCGGCCATTGCTCCGAGGACCTCCTGACTCCATCGCCCCCGTGCTGGGAGAAGGTACTGGTTACCAAAGCGCATGAAATCCCCCACAACCCCCAGGGCCTGGGGCGTGTTGAAATCGTCAGCCAGCGCCCTGGAAAAAAGCAAAAAGAAGCGCTCGACTTCTCCAACGACGTCAGCTTCTCTTTCGGCCTGCCACCGCGGGTTCTCCTGAACCTTACGCCGGATGAAGGCAAAATTCCTCAGGAAGTTCTTCATCCGCTCCAAAAACTGCGCGGACGACTCAAGAAGCGCTTCGTCGATATTGATGGGATTGCGGTAATGGGTGCCGAAAAGCGCAAGGCGCAGAGCTTTGGGGTTGTACTTTTTTGTGAGCTCGCGTACCGTGATGATGTTCCCCAGGGATTTGGACATTTTTTCGGCGTTAATGGTGACGTACCCGTTGTGGAGGAAATACCGGACGAAGGGCTTTCCTGTGGCCGCCTCACTCTGAGCAATCTCGTTCTCATGGTGCGGGAAGATAAGGTCCACCCCTCCGGCGTGAATGTCCAGCGTCTCTCCGAGGTACTTCATGGCCATTGCCGAACACTCAATGTGCCAGCCAGGGCGACCCTTTCCCCAGGGACTCTCGAAGCAGGGCTCACCGGGTTTTGCGCTCTTCCAGAGCACGAAGTCCGCCGGGTTCCGCTTGGTGTACCGGGCTTCCACCCGGGCACCTTCCTGGAGTTCCTCAATGCGTTTCCGGGAGAGCTTCCCGTAGCGGGGAAAGCGAGAAACGTCAAAGAGGACATCCCCATCGACCACATAGGTAAAGCCCTTCTCTTCAAGCTTCCTGATAAGGGCAACGATTTCGGGGATGTGGTCCGTGGCCCTGGGATGCACCGTTGCCCGCCGCACTCCCAGCGTTTCGGCATCGCGCCAGTACTCCTCGATGTACTGCTCGGCCACCTCTTTTGGGTCTTTTCCAAGTTCCTGGGCTTTCCGGATAATCTTGTCATCAATGTCGGTGAAGTTCTGCACAAAAAGTACCTCATAGCCCACCTGTTCCAGGAACCTCCGGAGGGCGTCAAAGAGCACGAAAACCCGGGCGTTCCCAATGTGGATGAGGTCGTACACCGTCGGACCGCACACGTAGAAGCGAACTTTCCCTTCCTCAACCGGAACGAAGATGTCTTTTTCAAGGGTCAGAGTATTGAAGAGTCGAATCTCCATGGCCACTCCCTACTCTTTGGGTGAATTTCTCAATGCTCTCAAGCACTCTCCTTTTCCCCAGAGCCCAGAGGAGGCGGTGGAGTTCTGGCCCCTCTTCCCGTCCTATAAGGAGAACCCGCAAAGTACGGTAGAACATCCGGGGAGGGATACCGCTTGCTTTCTGTGCCCTGCGGAGCTCCTCTCGAAGGCGCGTCTCGTCTGCAAAGGCGTCCTCAGGAATCCTGGAAAGCACAAGAGAAAGCGCGGGAAGGAGGGCCTCGTTTTCCCCTGCCGGGGCCTTCGTCTTCCCAAGGGCAAGGGAAAGAGAGCGCACGAGGTCTTTCAGGGTCGAGGCTTCCTCCTGAAAGAGCGCAAGGAGTCTGAGGAGACGTTCCTCTCCAAGGGTTTTCTCCCAGGCTTCCCACATTGCCCCTGCAAAGGCCCGTACCCGTTCCCTCAGAACTCCCAGGGGGAGTTCCCGCAGATACACCCGGTTCATCCAGGTGAGCCTTGCAATGTCGAAAACCGCATTGCTTTTGCCAATTCTCCGAAGGTCAAAAAGCGCGACGAGTTCCTCCCGGGGGAAAATTTCTTTCTCCCCGGGGAAGGAATGCCCAAGGGTCAGGAGGTAGTTGAAGAGCGCCTCCTCGAGAAAACCCTCTTCCCGGAAAAAGCGAAGACTTACGTCTCCATATCGCTTGCTCAGCTTTGCCCCATCCGGGGAGAGAATGATGGGAACATGAGCGAAAAGGGGAGGGGAAAAGCCCAAAGCCTCGTACAGGAGCACCTGGTAGGGCGTATTGGGAAGGTGCTCTTCCCCCCGAAGAACATGAGTGATGCGCATGAGCGCATCATCCACCACGCAGGCGAAGTTGTACGTGGGAAGACCGTCTGATCTCACGAGAATGACGTCGGTGAGCGTATCGGTGGTGAAGCTCACCCGCCCCCGCACCAGGTCCTCGACGGTGACCGTTCTCCCCGGAGGAACGCGAAAACGCCACGAAGGCTTCCGACCCTCCCTCTCAAGAGCCCTCCGCTCCTCTGGGGTGAGGAAGAGGCAACGGCGGGAATACCGCGGTGGTCGACCTTCCTCAAGGGCCTCTTCTCGTTCCTTCTCCAGTTCTTCGGCGGTGCAGTAACAAGGGTAGACATACCCTTCCCTCTGGAGCTTCCTCAGGAACTCTTCATAAATTGCCCCTCGCTCCGATTGACGGTAAGGTCCAAAGGGCCCTCCCTTGTCGGGACCCTCGTCCCAATCCACCCCAAGCCAGGCCAGATCCTCACATATGGCCTGAACGAATTCTTCCCGCGAGCGAAGGGGGTCGGTGTCCTCAATCCGGAGCACAAACGTCCCCTTCGTCTTCCGGGCAAAAGCCCAGTTGAAGATCGCTGTGCGTGCTCCCCCAAGGTGCAGAAACCCCGTGGGGCTTGGCGCAAAGCGGGTCCTCACCTTTTCTTCCACCGAATCACCTCGATACGGACACTGTTCACCCCTGCCTCTTCAATCCCTAGGGCCTTCGCCGCAATAAGGGAGAGGTCCACCACCCGGTTCTTCCGCCAGGGGCCGCGATCGTTGACCTTCACCACCACACGCTTCCCGTTTTTGGGATTGGTCACAAGGAGCACGCTCCCCAGAGGAAGGGTTCGATGCGCCGCAGTGAAAGCGTATGAGCTGTAGACCTCGCCTGAGGAGGTCTTCCGTCCGTCGAATTTCGGGTGGCAAAAAGAGGCAAGGCCGGTGAATGCCTCCTCCGCCTCACACGTTCCTTCGGACACCCCGTAGAAGGCCATCTGGACTTCGTTCAACCACAGGATGGCAAGGTCCAGCGGGTTAGAAGAGTTGGAGCGAGCATCTTCTCGAAAAACAGAAAAGAGCCTTTTCCCACCGCAGAACGCACTGAAAGCACCACTTTGCTCTCGCACAATACGAAAAGTGGGAGGACTTTTCCATGAAGCGGCGAACACCTCCTGGAGCCGCCTGAAGATGGCCTTTGCCCGCTCTTCGCAGGAAGCGTAAGACCCGCGAAAGCGAACACGCAAAAGCACCCGTCCATCGGCGAGAATGACGAAAACGCCCCGTTCCTCCACAAGCGAGAGCTTCGGTTGCGCCTGCACAGTCGGTACTGCCACAAAAACCCCAAACACCACAAGAAGCAGAATCCCTACGGTTTCCCTTGCACCAGGAGACTGACGGCAAAACAACACATTCCTTCACCCCTTCCAATGCTCCCGAGGCCCTCGTTGGTCGTGACCTTGAACCCAATCCGCTCTTGAGGCACACCGAGAACCCGCGCAAGGTTCTCCCGGATGCGGGCCACAAAGGGAGCAATTCTGGGTTTTTCGGCAACGAGCATGATGTCCACGTTCCCGATGTCCCACCCTTTTTCCCGAACCCTTGCCACCACATCTTCGAGGAGCCTCATGCTCTCTGCATTCAGCCATTTTGGGTCCTGCGGTGGGAAGAACTCCCCTATGTCCCCAAGACCACAGGCCCCAAGGAGACTGTCCATGAGCGCATGGCACACCACATCGCCGTCGGAATGGCCCAGAAGTCCCCGCTCAAAGGGGATAAGCACACCCCCAAGGACGAGTCTGCGCCCCTCAACAAGAGGATGGATATCGTATCCTAAGCCTACCCGGTACGGGACCATCGCACTCTGAAGCGGAGCATCTCCTCGGCCAGAAGGAAGTCCTGAGGAGTGGTGATTTTCAGGTTCTCCTCTGACCCCAAAACAAGGTGCACCGGAACCCCGAGACGTTCCACAAGCGAGGCGTCATCGGTCCCCTGGAAACCCTCTCTCCTGGCCTGCTCAAAGGCCTGAAGGATAAGGCCCACGCGGAACGCCTGAGGCGTCTGAGCCCGCCATACGGTCCTGCGGTCCAGGGTCTTCTGCACCGTCTGCCCATCAAGGGAGAGTTTCAGGGTATCCACAGAAGGAATGGCCACGCACACAGCCTCGTGTTTCCTCAACCCCTCCACACACCGCCACAGAACCTCTTCCCCCACCAGCGGCCGCACCCCATCGTGGATGAGGACGAAATCCTCGGGATGGTCCCGGTACACTTTCACTCCCTCGTACACCGAGTCCTGGCGCGTGGCGCCACCAAACACGTACCGCCTGACCTTGCGGAAACGGTACCTCTCGAGAACCTCCTGCTCGAAAATCTTCTCGTGCAGGGGGTGAATGACCACGGTGACCTCGGTAACAGGTTCAAACCGCTCAAAGGCTTCAAGGGTGTGTGCCAGAACTGGCTTCCCAAGGAGCGGAAGATACTGCTTGGGCAAAGTGGCATTCATCCGTTCTCCAATTCCTGCTGCCACCACCACAGCGAAAAACGACGAACCCAGAGGCCTCACCCTTTCGTTTTTAGGCGGGCAAAAATCATCCGTCCCGCAGGAGTTTGCAGGACACTGGTGACGACCGTATCCACAGTGGCATTGATGTACCTTTTCCCTTCCTCCACCACCACCATCGTCCCGTCATCAAGGTAGCCCACACCCTGGTCTGCCTCTTTCCCCTCCCGAATAATCTGGACCCGGAGTTCCTCACCCGGAAGGACATAGGGTTTCAGGGCATTGGAGAGCTCGTTGATGTTGAGGACCTCCACACCTTCAAGCTCGGCAATCTTGTTCAAGTTGAAATCGTTGGTGATGACCCGTGCCCCCATGATTTTCGCCAGCTTAATGAGCTTGGCATCCACATCCCGGATATCGGGGAAATCTCGATCGATGATGCGGATGTTGACCTTCTTTTCCTTTCTCATTCTATTCAGGATGTCAAGACCGCGCCGGCCACGGTTCCGCTTGAGAGGGTCCTGGGAATCCGCAACCTGCTGGAGCTCCCGGAGCACAAAGCGAGGGATCAGGAGTTCTCCCTCGAGAAAGCCCGTTCTGCAGATATCCGCGATTCGCCCATCCACAATGGCACTGGTGTCCAGGATTTTCCCCGTTGCCCCCTGGCCTCGTAGGAACCGTACTCGGGGAAGACCGGTGAGGAGGGAGACAATATCGTCCTTTCGCAAGAGAAAAACCGCAAGACCAAGAGCTCCACAGATAATGGTCACCACAAGCGGTAGTGCCGCGTTCTTAAAGGGCAAAAAGGATATCGGATAGGTGAGGAGCACTCCGATAACCAGTCCGACAATGAGCCCACCAAGGCCGACGAGGATGTCGACCGCCGAAGCCCGGGATAGCACCCCTCCCACCACGGTGAAGGCCTTTTCCAGAGGTTTCACAAACCGCATGCTGACCACCATCACCCCCAAGGCGGCAAAAAGGGCAAAGAGCGTATCCCACAGACGAGAAGACCATGGAGCAAGAAAGGAGAAAAGCATGAAGACACATCCTGCCAGCAAGGCACAGAGAACCAGGGAAGCCACCTTCCCCATACCCAACACCTCCACCCCACTTCTTGAAAAACCCGCATCCCAACATCACGAAAAACCTCCGGAAAAAGACGCTCCTTCCTCCATTATACCAATTTTCCCCAGAAAACAAGGACCTCAGCACCAGAGAGGACACAGAGGGAGGCAAATTACGGTTTGAGCCCTTCTCTTTCAAGGAGTTCAAGGATGTGGCTACAGAAGACGCAATCGATGCCCGCAAGGCGGAGCGGAACTTTCTGATTCCGCGCCAGGACGGCCCGGCGTATGCCTACCCGAAGCGCTTCCTGAAGGCGCAGCTCAAGAAGGGGGACTGACCGCACCTCACCCCCAAGCCCAACCTCACCGCAGAACACGGTGTCCTTGCGGACCTCTCTCTCCAGACGGGAGGAAACGAGGCTGACGCACAGGGCAAGATCGAGACCAGTCTCGAGAGCGCGGATTCCCCCAGCGATGCTCACGTAGACGTCGTGCCGGGAAAAGCGTATCCTCGCGTTTTTCTCCACCACCGCAAGGAGGAGGTGCAACCGGTTGAGGTCAATACCCAGGCTCACCCGTCGGGGAAAGTCGAAAGAACTCGGATGAACGAGAGACTGAATCTCCACCACCATGGCCCTTTTCCCTTCCGCAAGAACCGTTCGGGCCACCCCAGGACAAGACCCCTCACCGTCAAGGAGGAAGTACAGAGAGGGATCGCTCACCTCCACAAATCCTTCCTCCCCAAGCTCAAGAAGTCCCACTTCCTGGGTAGATCCAAAGCGGTTCTTCATACCCCGAAGCATCCGCAGCGGGCGGTTGGGGTCCCCTTCAAGGTACAGTACCACGTCCACAAGGTGTTCTAAAGTCTTCGGCCCGGCAACCACGCCCTCTTTGGTGACATGGCCCACAAGGATACAGGCAATGCCGCGCTTTTTGGCGATTCCCATGAACTGGGTGCTCAGCTCCCGCAACATCGCCACGCTTCCAGGAAGGAAGTCGCTCTCCTGCCGGGAGAGGTTCTGAATGGAATCGACAATCACAAGATGAGGAGAGAGGGTATCGATGGCGCTGAGAATGTCCTCAAAAGTGTCAGAGGAGAGGAGAAAAAGGTTGGGCGTCCTGGACAGGCCGAGGCGGTTCACTCTCAGATAGACCTGGGCAAGGGATTCCTCGCTGGAGACATAGAGCACCGTTTTGCCCGCCCGGGCGACGTTCTCGGCGATCTCAAGGAGAAGAGTGGATTTCCCAATACCCGGATCCCCGCTGAGGAGAATGAGCGACCCTTCCACAACTCCTCCTCCAAGGACCCGGTCGACCTCTCCGATACCGGAAGAGAAACGGCGGTACTCCCGGAGATTTGCCTCGTTCACCTCGGAGAGGCGCACAGGGACAACTCCTGGAGGGGATGCTGATTTTTTAGGTTTTCGCTCTGTTTTCTCCTCAAAAAAAGTATTCCACCCCCCACACTGGGGACAGCGCCCCATCCAGTTGGGAGTGGAATACCCGCATTCACTGCAGAGATACCTCATCGTCAGGTCTGCAGGGACAGCTCAAGGGGTGCGAACTTCGTGAAGGAAATCTTCCCATCCTCAAGCGTCACAATGATGCGGTCGCCTTCCTTAAAGGTCCCGCTCAGAATGAGCTCCGAGAGCGGATCCTCCACAAGCCGCTGAATGGCCCGGCGGAGTGGACGGGCTCCGAAGTTCGGGTCGTATCCCTCCCGCGCAATGAAGGCACGAGCCTCCGGGGTAAGCTCGATGTCCATTCCGTGCTCTTTCAGACGGTTCTTCGTTTCCTTCATGAGGAGCTCCACAATCTGTTCAATCTCCTTCTGCTTCAGCGGACGGAAGACGATAATCTCATCAACCCGGTTCAGGAATTCCGGAGTAAAGACCCGCTTGACCTCCTCCATAACCCGATGCTTAATCTCCTGGTACGAGAGTCCTTCTTCTTTCTTGTCCCCAAAACCAATGCCCCCCTGGGAGGCAATCATCCGTGCACCAAGGTTTGAGGTCATGATGATGATGGTGTTCTTGAAATCCACAACCCTCCCCTGAGCATCGGTGAGTCGGCCCTCTTCCATAATCTGGAGGAGGATGTTGAAGATTTCGGGATTCGCCTTTTCAATCTCGTCGAAGAGGACGACAGAGTACGGCCGTCTCCGCACCTTCTCGGTGAGCTGTCCACCTTCTTCATACCCCACATACCCTGGAGGTGAACCGACAAGGCGCGAAACCGTGAACTTCTCCATGTACTCAGACATGTCCAGAGTGATGAGGGCGTCTTCTCTTCCAAAGAGGAACTCTGCGAGCGCCTTGGCAAGCTCTGTCTTACCAACGCCCGAAGGACCGAGGAAGATAAACGAGCCAATGGGGCGGCGCGGGTCCTTCAACCCAGCCCGAGAACGACGAATGGCCCGGCACACCGCCTTGACCGCCTCTTCCTGACCCACAATGCGCTTGTGGATTTCCTCCTCCATGCGAACGAGTCTCTCCTTTTCCTCCATGGCAAGGCGCGAGACCGGTATCCCGGTCCAGCTCGAGACCACTGCGGCAATGTCTTCTTCGGTGACAAGCGGCCGTGTGGCGTCCACCTCGCGCAGCCAGGCCTCTTTGCTCTCCCGGTACTTCCGTTTCAGGCGTTCTTCCTCATCCCGGTAACGGGCAGCCTCTTCGAAATCCTGATTCCGGACCGCTCGCTCTTTCTGGCGACGAACCTCTTCAATCCGCACCTCAAGCTCCTTGAGCTCTGGGGGGAGCACTGTGGCTCGTAGCCGCACCCGGCTTGCCGCCTCATCCATAACGTCGATTGCCTTATCCGGGAGGTACCGGTCTGAAATGTACCGCTGGGAAAGCTTTGCCGCCGCCTCCAGGGCTTCATCAGTGATGCGTACCTTGTGGTGCTCCTCATACCTTTCCCGGATACCCCGGAGAATCGCAATGGTAACCTCCACGGAGGGTTCATCAACGTACACAGGCTGGAACCGCCGCTCGAGCGCTGAGTCCTTTTCGATGTACTTCCGGTACTCGGTGATGGTCGTCGCTCCGATGGCCTGGAGCTCTCCCCGGGCAAGGGCAGGCTTCAGAATGTTGGCCGCGTCAATGGCTCCTTCTGCTGCTCCAGCTCCCACCAGGGTGTGCACCTCGTCAATGAAGAGGATGACCTCCTTGGTCTGGACGATTTCCGAGATGATTTTCTTCAGGCGTTTCTCAAACTCTCCGCGATACTTGGTTCCGGCAACCACTGCGGCGAGGTCAAGGCTCACCACCCGTTTCCCCTTGAGAATTTCGGGAACCTCACCCCTGACAATCTTCTGCGCCAGCCCTTCCACAATGGCGGTCTTCCCCACTCCGGGCTCTCCGATAAGCACGGGATTGTTCTTCGTCCTCCGGCTCAGAATCTGGATAACCCGCTCGATTTCCCTCTCCCGCCCGATGACCGGGTCGAGCTTCTTCTCCAAAGCCAGCTGAGTCAGGTCCCGGCTGAACTCGTCAAGAACAGGGGTTCGACTCTCCCGATGTGATGGGGGTGAATCGGGGAAACTCTCCTGAGAGGAGGAATTTTCGTTGAGGAATTCGTAGAGTCTGTTCCGTACCATCTCAAGGTCAAGACCAAGACGGCGGAGAATCTGGGCCCCAACGCCTTCTCCTTCCCGAAGAATTCCAAGAAGGATGTGCTCCGTGCCCACGTAGTTGTGCCCCATGCGCCGCGTCTCATCGAGGGCAAGCTCGAGAACCCGCTTCGCCCGAGGAGTGAAGGCGACCTCCCTTGAACCCTGGTACTCCGTTCGATCCACCATGTGCTCAAGTTCACTTCGAACGAGCTCCAGGGTGATATCGAAGCTGTCAAGGATTTTCGCTGCCAGGCCTTCCCGCTCTCGCAAAAGACCGAGGAGGAGGTGTTCTGTGCCGATGTGATTGTGCTTTAAGCGAACTGCCTCATCCTGGGCCAGAATGATAACCTTCCGTGCCCTCTCGGTATACCGTTCAAACATCGTCTCGTATCCTCCCCAAAGACACTCCTAAAAATTCCAGTATATCCCCACACACCCCTCGCAGAGGAATGGTTTCCAGCCGCTCTGCCACCCATGTCCCAACGCTCATTCCATTACAACCCCGCCTCTGGGGAAATATTCCCTCTTCCTGCCCGAAGCGGAGCAACGACAGGAAGTCCAGCATCTTCTTCCCCTTTATATCGCCTTCCCGAGCGAGATCTTTACCCGCTTCTTGCAGCTTCTCAAGCAGAGTCTTGCGGTGAAGGTCGGAATTCCGAAGGACTTCCCGGATACTCCGTTCCCACCGAACCACCTTTCGCTCAATCCAGGACATTCCCTGGAAAATCTCTTCCTCCGTCACCCCCAGAGTGTAGCGGTTCGTGATTTCGAAAACGTGCGCCACGGGCTCCTTCGTTCCACCATACCCTGAGACAACAAACTCCTGACGTTCCCGGAACCACTGGAGGACCTGGTCCTCACCGTACACCAGGGAAAGGGCGGGCAGGTGGAGCCACACAAAAATTTTGAGGCCCGTTCCCATCCACCGAGGGGAGGTCGTGAGATACCCCCACTGAGGGTCAAAGGCGTAATCGAGGAAACGCTCAAGCCACCGGTCAAGTCGTCGTACCGCCTCGAAGTCGGCGCGTTGCAGAGGAGCCATCCTTTCTGAAAAGATTCGCAGGTGATCGCCGCTCCCGAGCACCACCCCGAACTTCTGTCCCTTTCGTTCCCGGACGAAGGAAACCGTTCCTTCCCCGTTGTGTCTACGGAAGAACCCAAAACCCCGACCTTCCCTGCAAATGACCTCCGTGACCCTCCGTTCAACCTCCTCAGAGAAAAGGGGGCGGAAAAAGCGCGACGATGGAAAGGGAAGGCCCTCGAGGTTCCGGGCAAGGACAATCTGCGTTTTCTCCCGCACCACCCCAAGAGAGGGAAGGGCTTTTTTCCAGGGAACACATACCCTCATAGGAGCGACCGCAACCTCTCAATGAGCCTCTTCAGGCGCTCGGCCTGCTCATATCGCTCTTCAGCCACACATCGCTCAAAATCTCGCAGCGCCTGAGAAAGGCTCTCCTGAATCTTCCTTCTCCGAACAAAGCGCCAGGGCATACCGCCCCGGTGGTGATTTCCTGCCTGTTCCTCCCGTGCCCACCGTTCTATTTCCCGGGAAAAGGCGCTGTAACAGTAGGGGCATCCCACAAACCCACGCTCAAGGACCACCCGCAAAGGCAAAAGACAAAAAGGACAACGCTTCCTCTGACGACCCAGGGTTTTCTCTTTCTGGATTCGACCGTTCCGGAGTCCCGTCTCAAGAAGGTGAGCAACGGACACATGCATCGCGCACTTCCGGCACAGAAAGAGCTTATCCCCTGATCCTGCCCGTTCCTGGGCAAGGTACACCACAATCGCCGCCTCACGGTGTCCGCAGAAATCGCACCTCATCTATTTCCCCCAGCTCAGAATCTGCAGGAGCATTTCCTTCAAAATCCTTGAGCGAAGCTGGTTCCGCTCTGCCCCGGGAGGAATACCAAGGTCATCGATTTTCTCTAAAGCCTTAATCATCGCCGCCTTCATGAGCTGACCCTCGCGGTGCGTGATGAAGTTCTCTCGCTCCAGCCAGCTCAAGAGGTCCTCAACGTCACTTTCTTTGAGTTGCCGCTCATACTCCTCAAGATAGGCCACAATCGGCTCGATCCGGTCGATAGGAATCTTCCTGATCCGGACGTAGCCACTACCCCCCCGTCGGCTCTCCACAATAAAGCCCCGAAAAACGCTGAAACGGGTGGCAAGAACGTAGTTGATCTGGGACGGAGCACAATCGAATTCACTGGCCAGCTTCCCCCGCTGGATGACGACCACCTGATCGGGAGAGTTCTCGATAAGGCGCATGATGTATCGCTCTATAGTGTCACAGAGGGAATACATGGCCTTCCCTCCTTCTTGCCCCCTTTTGACCATAACTGACATTTTTCATTATACCCGCCTGAGGGGCTTTGTCAATCTCCGGCAGGGCGAAGGAGGGGGAAGAGGATAACCTCTCGAATGGAAGGAGCATTGGCAAGGAGCATGACCAGCCGGTCGATCCCAATGCCCAGTCCCCCTGTGGGAGGCATTCCGTACTCCAGCGCTTCGAGGTAGTCCTCATCAATGGAATGCGCTTCGAGATCACCCCTCTGGCGCTTCCGAGCCTGCTCTTCGAAGCGTCTCCTCTGTTCGAAGGGGTCGTTGAGCTCACTGTAAGCATTCCCGACTTCTTCCTGCCCGATGAAAAGCTCGAAACGCTCAGCCAGGCGGGGATCGTCTTTCTTGGCCTTGGCCAGAGGTGAAATCTCTACCGGGTAGTCAAGCACAAAGGTTGGATGGATGAGCTCAGGCTGCACAAAACGCTCAAGAAGTTCGTTCACGAACTTCCCCCGATCCCAGTGCACTTCCCAGGACATCCCCAGCGCGTCTGCCTTCTCCCGCATGATTTCAAGAGAATCCTCAAGGATGTCGATCCCGGTTTTCTCTCGGATAGCCTCGGGCAAGAACACACGCCTCCAGGGCGGGGTGAAGTCGATGGCCATCGACTGATAGGTGATGGTATACGTTCCAAGAACTCTGAAGACCACAGAGGAGAGGAGTTCTTCGCAGAGGCGCATCATGGTCTCGTAGTTCCCGTAAGCCTCGTAGAGTTCGAGCATCGTGAATTCCGGATTGTGACGGACTGAAATCCCCTCATTCCTGAAATTCCGGTTGATTTCGTAGACCTTTTCGAACCCCCCCACTACGAGACGCTTCAGAAAGAGTTCCGGGGCAATACGGAGGTAAAGCTCCATCCCCAGGGCATTGTGGAACGTCTTGAAAGGACGGGCCAGGGCGCCTCCGGGGATGACTTGCATCATGGGAGTCTCAACCTCCATGAAACCCCGCTCGTCAAGAAAGGCCCGGATTTCCCGGATGAGGCGGGAGCGAAGGAGGAAGATATTCCGGACCTCGGGGTTCATGATGAGATCAAGGTACCGTTTTCGGTATCGAACCTCCACATCCCTGAGCCCATGCCATTTCTCCGGGAGGGGACGGAGGCATTTCCCAAGAAAAACGAAATCCTCAACGAGAACGGTGAGCTCCCCGGCATGGGTTCGGAAGACTTTCCCTTCTACTCCCAGAAGGTCTCCGACGTCAATCGCCCGGAAAACCTGAAAACGGTCATCACCCAGGACATCCCGCTTGACGTATATCTGAATTCTCCCCGTATGGTCCTGAAGGTCGGCAAAGAGAGCCTTACCATGCCGCCGAATGGCCATGAGCCTTCCAGCAGTTCGAACCTTAGTCTCACTTTGAATGAGCGCTGCTTCACGGTCACGGATTTCAAGGACCGTATGAGTCTTCTCAAAACGCCCGTTGTAAGGCTCTATGCCGAGATTCCTGAGTTCCTGAAGCTTTTCGAGTTTTTCGCCTGTTTCGACCTCCACGGGGTCACCCTCCACAAGCCTCAGTCTCCTTGTTCCACACCTTACGGAAAGAGCACAAAAAACCGCCCCCCACTACGTCGCTTTTGAACGAACTCTACCCTCAATCCTTACTCTTCCTTCCTGCGAATGTCCACTATGCGGTACCGCACAACCCCTGCTGGAACCTTGATCTCCACGACTTCGCCCCGGGTGCGGCCGATGAGTGCCTGGGCAAGAGGGGATTCAAAGGAAATCTTCTGCGCCGAAGGATCCGCTTCCACCGAGTCCACGATGGAATACTCCACAATCTTCCCCTTGTCAAGGTTCTCAAGAACAACCCGCACACCCAGCCGGACACGGTCGAGGTCCTCTTCGGCATACTCTTCTTCGTCCACGATTTCTGCCCGGCGGAGTTTCTCCTCAAGCACCAGAATCCGCCCTTCGATGAACGCCTGTTCGTTCTTCGCTGCCTCGTACTCTGCATTCTCGCTGAGATCTCCAAAGGAGAGGGCGTGGCTGATTTTATCGGCGATTTCTTTCCGCTTCACCGTCTTGAGGTACCGGAGTTCTTCCTCAAGCTTCTGGTATCCTTCTCGAGTCAGTCGAATCTTTCCGTCCTCTTTCTTCTTTTCCATACGTTACGCCCCCACATCCGAAAGGCCCGTTACTTTCCCAATAAGGATATAGAAAGGCCTCCAGGCTGTCAAGTTTTTTCGGCACCTTCGGTGCCGCGCAAGGCCGTCAATCCCTAAACCCTCCCGGGGAGGCACCCGGCTTATCCCCTGTTTTCCTCCGCAGAGCTTCATTCCTCACAAGCAGCATCCCCAGATACCCCACCCCAAAACCTGCGGGTACCGCCCACAAAAGCAACACGGGGAGATAGAAAAGCAGAGCTCTACTTTGAACGTAAAGGAAAGCTACAACCCACTGCCCCAGGTTGTGGAACACTGCGCCAAGGAGACTCGTCCAGAGTGGGGAGACGTTCTTCTGGCGAAGGGCACCCATGATGCCAAGGCTACTAAGACCCCCGCCAAGGCTCAGAAAGAAAGCAACGCCAAGAAGCGTTCCGGAAAACAAATTCCCCAGGGCAATGCGAATGAGCACCACGTAGAGGGCTTCCCGTCCGCCGAAGAAGAAAAGCGCCACCAGGGTAACCACATTGGCCAGTCCCACCTTGATACCAGGAAGGGGCAGAGGAGGGGGGAGACATCCCTCAACCATGTGGAGAACGACCCCAAGTCCGGCAAGGAAACCGACAGCCCCAAGCGATACCGTCCTGCGAATGCCCAAAACCTCCTGCTCTTCAAGGTACCATACGAGGAACACTTCCGCAAGCAGAAAACCACCCGTAAGGGAGGAACGAGGGGAAACCTGGGGATGTTCTACGAGGCAAACAAATGGTGGAGATGACGGGACTTGAACCCGTGACCTCCTCGTTGCGAACGAGGCGCTCTCCCCACTGAGCTACATCCCCATACTTTGAAAAAACATGGTGGGCCTATCTGGATTTGAACCAGAGACCTCACGCTTATCAGGCGTGCGCTCTCACCAACTGAGCTATAGGCCCACATCCTGCACCTTGAGAAGAAAATATTCCGCCTACTTCCCTCTTGGCTCCTTAGAAAGGAGGTGATCCAGCCGCAGGTTCCCCTACGGCTACCTTGTTACGACTTCACCCCAATCATCA
>Ga0123519_10004381_pt1 | contig 22956 bp, 19 predicted proteins | sample YelNatPaOPRAMG02_FD_87396 | JGI IMG/M metagenome (GOLD analysis project Ga0123519, IMG submission 87396) | Hot spring microbial communities from Yellowstone National Park - Yellowstone National Park OP-RAMG-02 (version 2) | ecosystem: Environmental > Aquatic > Thermal springs > Hot (42-90C) ...
ATAGAGGACAACGAATATAAGAAGTTTAGGGAATATGTGAGGTCTTTGAATGATAGATACAGGGAGATGACAGGTCTCAAGACAGACATCTTTATACCAGAATATGTGGGGAGATATAGCGCGAGGCTATATGTCCCTGCCGCCCGCCTTGCTGTAGTCAAGGCCCCTCAGATCCAGAACCCGGCAAACGCGGTTGGGGCGAAGGATATCCTTGCCACCATCGATAAGGCAGGTGGTGCAAGGGTAGTGACGCCCATCTACTATAGCGGCATGAAGCTCCAGAATTATCAGGTTATGGAAAGGCGCCCTGTCTGGTCAAAGAATATGCTCAAAGACGCGGTGGTGCTACCTCAGAAAGAGATGTTGGAGAACATACAAGGCGTGTTTGACATCAATCCCTCCTCTGTGGCTAGCGATATAAAATACGAGAATCCATACGGATCACATTATGTCCTCGGTGGCACCACAGAGATTGCCTTCCTGCCGCCTCCAGAAGGCGCGGTACAGGCAGAGCTTGGCAATTCTAGTATATTGACGTCACCGGCGATAGTTGCGTTCCAGGGTGTTGCCGGGCTGGATGGGTGTGCCTGGGCAGCAGAAGGGTGCGACGATCCGGTGCCACCTGATAGAAAGTTAGACCCAGAGGCAATCCTAAACATAGTAGAAAAGAAGGTGGAATCTATAAGGAGCAAGGGCGGGGTCGTGACGCCAGATATCATCAATGAGGCCCTGAAGGAAGAAAGGTGGGATAAGACAGGTTACCTTGAAATGCACTTCGATCTTGTCCAAGAGGGGAGCTCCCTCGAGAAGATGCTTTCAAGCAATCTCCTCTTCTCAGAGACTTCAGCGAAATCCATCTCCCTGCCGCCAGCAGGGGAGACGGGAGACAAGTTCCAGGTCAAGGCCTCTGGAGATCAAGATGTAGCCCGAGTGGTGGCTTCGAATATAGCAGATATGAAGGAAAAGGGCGCAGGATGCACAGGACTTACACTCCTTGTGGTGCCCATGGAGCTCGGTGTAAGTGGAAGCAGCTGTAATTGCAACATCATGAAGAGAGGGCCTCAAAAAGAAGATATCCTCGCCCTGCTGATTGGTGTAAGTTCACTTGCCCTGTTGTACTTCATAAGGCTAGAGGCAAGGCGTCGCAGCTGACCCAAGGCTTACAAAATCTGCTTGACCTTACCTCCTTTTATACATTAAAAGACCTCCAAAAAAGGAGGGGAGATGGGAGAGGATCTCTTGATAGTAGTTTCTAAGGTAAAGGAATACATAAAGAGCAAGGGGTGTCAGACCTCGGCTGAGGCTATCCCTGCGCTGAGCAAAGAGGTGGAAAAACTCCTCGACAAGGCGATAGAGAGGGTAAAGGCGAACGGACGCCAGACAGTAAAGCCGCAGGATCTCTGATTATTTGATCCAACTGTCGTCTACTCGATCTGTATGACCTCTTTTAGCGCCTCTTTGAGTCGCTGATAGGCTTTTTTTTGTTCGGAGGTTAGGGGTACATCTCTTAGCCTTGCCATGATCTCGGTGAGGCGTCTTACTTCTTGTGGGCTGTATTCACCCCTTCTTATATCCTCTGCAAAGAGTCTTACATCGCCATCGTCTAGACGTCTCTCCCTACACAGGATGAGGTCGTTGCAGCTCCCTATGTCCTCGAGACACCTTTCTATAAACGCGGCCGGCGGTATCTCTTTCGAGAGGAGGGTATGCATGGAGGACCTGTAGAGCCCTGAACCCTCAAAGAGCGAATATCTCTCCGTGATCAGCTTGTTCTCCATCGGTTTTATGGCTATGTATGCAAGGATGGATGGAACAGAGTCTACACGGGCAACTGCCTGTATGAACTTGCGCGGGATAGCAAGTGTAAATTCGCGGAGGGTGAGACCTTCCCAGTAGTTCTTTAGATTTGCCCTCTCGAGAAATAGGCCAGTTGGTACAAAGATGGCGCTATTCACAACCCCACTCGTGGTTATAAAGCCGCCTATTGCCCTGAGCGCCGGGATGGGATGCTGGAGCCTTGTGCCAAACATCGTCTCCCTTTCGGGGAAGAGCCTTCCCCATCCCTTCCATCCAGGCCCTCCGCCCCATAGATACCTCATAGGTCCCAATGTAAGTTGTGCTGCAGTGTTTCCTCCCCATGTCCTAGACCAGTCCAGTTCTAGGAATGAGACCCCATTGGATTCCTTTTGTACTATATATTCCGATATAATATGGCCGGTGGTAAACACGAGCGCTGGTATATTGGAGAATCCAAAGAGCCGTTCGCCTATGATATATGTGATGCCGAAGTTTCCATATACCCCTAAGAACGTCCGCGCACCTTCTCCCAATATCCCCTCAAGTGGGAGTTTCGCCTTCTCGGACTGCGCACCTTCTGTCATGTGTGTTGCTACATCTGCTACGGCTGCAGCCCCATAGAGCGTAAGCCCAAGTTTGTTCAGGCCAGAGAGGGTGGCAGTAGGGACGAGCCCTATCTTTTCTAGGGGTGCTAGCCCCTCTATCCGTGTATTTGCCAGTTTGGAGACGAAATTGTAGAGGGAGAGGGTGATTGTATCTATTGGCTTTAAGAGGCGGTCAATTGCCCCACCTATGCGACTCCCCCCTAGTCCCACAATGCCAACGGCACTAGGTATGGCGGCGCCCAGGGCCTCTAGCAGCGCGCCTAGGATGATGGTTCCCTCTGCTACGGCGCTTATGGCGGCAACACCAAATGCCCGTTCCTTTACGGCCTCATATCCCTCTATATCCGTCTTTAGACGGGCATATTCGACGGAGTTTAGGGCCCCAAGACATAGGGAAAGCCTCTCCCCTGAAGACAACGCCGCCTCCCTTTCCGTCCCGTCTAGCGCCTTCTTGAGATTTCCTAGTTCTTGTTCTATACAGTTCAGATTTACAGACTGGATCCTGTCTTTCTTGTAGGAGGGGTGCTCCTCTTTGTATTGACTTAGAAACTCTTGTGAACGGGCATAGAAATGCCCAAGTCGCGATATCCACTTGTCGTTTATCCCTTCGGACATAGATAAATGTACCCTATACTATTTTCGGCATTTATGCATAGAAGTTGCCTTGTTATAGTTTATAGATATTTTCCGCGTGTTTTTACTTAGCCATTGATGCGGGAAAGGATATATTGTGCCCTCCTAGTCCATCTAAACCCCCTTTTACCGAGCCTCTCTGGATTTGGGAGTATGGATGCGAGGAAGGCAGCCTCTTGCGGGGTGAGGTTGGCTGCGCTCTTTTTAAAGTAATACCTTGAAGCCGCCTCTGCGCCGAATACAAGGGGTCCCCATTCAACTAGATTGAGGTAGAGCTCAAGTATCCTCTCCTTTGGTAAGACAAAATCGAGTATCAGGGCAAGGACAATCTGGCGTCCTTTCCTTATAAAATCCCTTGAAGGGGAGAGGTACAGGTTCTTTACCAGCTGCTCAGAGATGGTGCTCCCGCCGAAGACGATCCTCTTCCTTTTTATATCTACCTCCGCCGCGTCTATTATTGCATCCCAATCTATCCCCTCATGTTCATAAAACCTCTCATCTTCAGCTACGACGACGGCCTTGCGGAGGTAGGGCGATATCTTTTTTAGGTCGACCCACTGATATTCTATCCTTTTGAACGGCCTCAAAAACGACTTGTACTCCATAAAGGCGGTCCTCTTTGGATTTTCAAACCGGAGGAAGAATATGTCTGATATAATAGGGAGGTGAAATAGGAAAAAGAGCCAGATCGCAGAGGCCTGGATAGAGAAAAAGAGGATGAGTCTCTTCCGCCTTTGCATAGCGCCTTTTTAGTAAAAATGGTGACAAAGTCAATTCAAATTAGACCCCTTGTTAGACCATCTCTTGTCAAGCCCTCAAAATACTTTACAATAGGTGAGGGTGGATGTATGGAAGTTATCGTTGGATCTATTGGAGTTATAAGGGAGGTTTATATGAGTTTTATCATCTCTGCTACAAGGACCCCAATAGGGGGATTTTTGGGGGGTCTTTCGTGCTTTGGCGCCCCAAGACTCGGTGCATTCGTAATAGAAGAGGCCGTAAAGAGGAGTGGGCTTGGGTCTAGTGATGTAGGGCAGGTAATTATGGGCTGCGTCATCACTGCAGGCCTTGGTCAGGCGCCCGCAAGGCAGGCGGCTATATATGCAGGCCTTCCATACGAGGTAGGCGCCCTCACGGTGAACAAGGTGTGTTCCTCAGGGCTATTTTCTACTATACTCGCTGATATGTACATCAAGTGCGGTTTTGCGGATGTGGTGGTGGCAGGTGGGATGGAGTCTATGTCTAATGCCCCATACCTTCTCTCAGGTGCTAGGTCTGGCTACAAGATGGGGGATGCGAAGATAGTAGACTCTATGATCTACGACGGGCTATTTAATATATACAACTCTATGCATATGGGGGGATGCGCAGAGCTATGTGCCGAGAAGTACAAGATCTCGCGCGAAGAGCAAGACGAATTTGCCATCAAAAGTTACAACCGGGCGAGGGAGGCAACAGAGGCGGGGAGATTTAGAGATGAAATTGTCCCTGTAAAACTATCCTCCAAGAAGGGTGAAACGGCTATCTTTGACAAGGATGAGGAGATATACAAGGTGGACGAAGAGAAGATGAGGAGACTAAAACCCGTATTTAAGGAGAATGGGACGATAACAGCGGCAAACGCCTCTTCTATAAGCGATGGCGCCTCGGCCCTACTCATTGCCTCACAAAATGCCGTAGCAAGGTTTGGGTTAAAGCCGCTTGCGCGCATAGTCGCTTATGAGACCTATTCAACCGAACCGGAGTGGTTTACGATGGCACCAGTGGGCGCAGTAGAGAAGGTCTTAAAGAAAGCCGGTCTTAATAAAGATGATATATCCTTGTTTGAAATAAACGAGGCATTTTCGGTACAGGCCATTGCAGTCATGAGGGAACTTAAATTGAGTGAGGAGAGGGTAAATGTGAATGGAGGTGCAGTGGCACTAGGGCATCCAATAGGCGCATCGGGCGCAAGGATACTTACTACGCTCATATACGAACTTAGGAGGAGGGGAGGGGGATTTGGTCTAGCCTCACTATGCAATGGCGGCGGTGAAGCGTCTGCGGTGATAATCGAGGCGGTATAAAGCCTTAGGGAAAGGAAAATTGATATGAATCTTTTGAGCAGGATAAAGGAGTATATAAATGTTGTACGAGAACGCGATCCGGCTGCCAGCTCGACACTGGAGATACTCCTCTGTTATCCAGGCCTAAAGGCGATCTTCCTCCATAGGATTGCAAATTGGCTTTGGCGCCATCACTTAAGGCTCCTCGCCCGCCTCATCTCGGAGTTTTCTAGGTGCCTTACCGGCATTGAAATACACCCTGGGGCAAAGATAGGGAGGAGGTTCTTTATAGACCATGGGATGGGGATCGTAATAGGTGAGACCACCGAGATAGGGGACGACGTGACTATATACCAGGGTGTGACCTTAGGAGGGACGAGTTGGACAAAGGGGAAGAGGCACCCTACTGTAGAGGATCAGGTAGTGATAGGTGCGCACGCCGTTCTATTAGGGCCGATTACTATAGGGAGGGAGAGCAAGATAGGTTCAGGTTCAGTAGTCATCCACGATGTCCCTTCGCACTCCACAGTGGTTGGGATACCGGGAAAGGTCGTACACAGGAGGGAGCCATCAGATCCTGAGGCTAGGAAGCAAGACTACCTAGCGCATGGGACCTTGCCAGATCCATTTGGCGATGCCTTGAGGGACCTAGACAAGAGGATCTCTGAGATAGAAAAGAGGTTAGCTGGAGGAGACTAAAGGATTTATTTAAGGAATGCTATAAAATACTTTAGGTATTGCTATCAACTTATTGTTTTATAATATAATTTGTTTTGGATTTAGTTTTTGATAAGACCCAAGACCATGGAATAGACCTTACATAACTAACCTTATGCGTTACACACACAAGGGCAAGATAGCCGTTGCAATGTCTGGCGGCATAGACAGTTCCGTCTCTGCCATGCTCCTCAAAGAAGAGGGATTTGAGGTCATAGGGGTGCACCTAAAACTCTGGCGTTGTCCAAGCGGCGTAGCAAAGAGGAGTTGTTGTGGCCCAATGGATATGGAAGATGCAAGGAGGGTGGCAGAGACATTGGGTATCTCATTTGTTACGCTCGACATGACGGAGGTATTCAAAGAGAAGGTGATCCTCCCATTTGTAAAAGACTACTCCCGAGGGAGGACGCCAAATCCATGTATCCTATGCAATGATTATATAAAATTTGGGGCACTGATTGAATGGTTGGAGAGTGAGCTTGGGGTCTATAGATTGGCAACAGGGCATCACGCAAGGATACAGGAAGAAAACGGCAGGTATCTACTGCTCAAGGGTAAGGATCCTTCAAAGGATCAGAGCTACTTTTTGTTTGATATAAAGAAAGAGATATTACCGAAGCTCCTTTTTCCCGTTGGTGGATATACAAAGGAGGAGGTTAGAAAGATAGGTTCGCGCCTCCATGTTGCAGAGAAGAGGGAGTCCGAAGACATCTGTTTCCTTTTAGATGGTGACCCTGCTGCCTTTATAGAGAGGTTCTATCCAGAATACGCAAGGGAGGGTGGCGCCTTTCTGGATGAAAATGGCAAGGTCTTGGGAAGGCACCGCGGTATACACGCATTCACCATAGGGCAGAGGAGGGGGCTTGGGATGGGGTTTGGAAAGAGGACGTATGTCAAGGAGATACGGGAATCTGGTGAGGTAGTGCTTGCGGATGATGCGAGTCTGTATAGGGATTCATGCACGATAGAGAAGGTAAATCTCCTCTCCGATGTAGGTACCGAATTTGATGCGGATGTAAAGATAAGGTATAGGACCGCTCATGTACCTGCGCGCATCTCTCTCTTCGAAGGCGATAATGCCCGCATCGATTTTTCTAAGAAGGTCAGGGCTATCACACCCGGACAGGCAGCGGTCTTCTATATAGGGGAAGAGGTCGTTGGTGGAGGATGGATAGTGTCATGAAGTTCTACATCTCTACACTCGGTTGCAAGGCAAATCAGGCGGATAGCGACAGTATCGCGTCGTTTATCTCTTTTGTAGGGGGTTTGGTAGTAAAGGTGGCGGATGAGGCAGATATTGCAATAGTCAATACCTGTGCAGTGACCTCAAAGGCGAGTTATCAATCCAGACAGATGATACGGCGTCTCACGAAGAAGGGGATTCGGGTGATTGTTATAGGCTGCGATGTGAGATACGAGAAAGATGCAATAAGCGTATTAGAAGGCGTAGAGGCCTTTGAAAATATAGACGAGACATTTAGATACATCTCCTCATTGGTCAAAGAGGATAAAGATAGGGATAAAAGACCTAAGGGCCCTAGTCGCGCGAGACCATTTCTCAAGATACAAAATGGCTGCGATAGTTTTTGCTCTTACTGCATAGTTCCATATCTAAGAGGCGCCCCCTCCAGTCTCCCTCCTCACGAAGTCATAGAGAAGATAAAAGGGTTTGAAGAGGACGGCTTCTATGAGGTAGTGCTTACCGGTATACACATAGGTAGATATGGAAGGGATATGGGGCTAAACCTTGCCTCACTCCTTAGATCTATACTATGCGAGACCAATATTCCGAGGATACGTTTGAGCTCTATTGAACCTGATGAGGTGACAGATGAGATCCTTGAAATAATCTCATCCTCAGGGGGAAGGATCTGTCCACACCTCCATATCCCACTCCAGAGCGGATCAGACAAGATACTAAGACTCATGAATAGAAGATATACGAGCCAAGACTTCTATTCTCTCATACACCGCATAACAGAGAGACTGCCGAGTGTATCTATTGGAACCGATATAATAACCGGCTTCCCAGGCGAGACAGAAAAGGAGCTAGAAGAGACTTATGACATGATTGCACAACTTCCAATATCATATCTGCATGTATTTACATTTTCACCAAGAAGGGGTACATTGGCAGAAAGGCTGCCGGATCAGGTACCGGAGAGGATAAGGAAGGAGAGGACGCTTTTGTTTCGGAGTCTGTCTAGGAGGAAAAGGATTGAGTATTTGAGTAGAAGGGTAGGTGGCATCGCAGATGTGGTGTTTGATTTGGCAAAGGGAGATACGAGTAAGAGAGCAAGGAAGGGCGTATCTGAAGACTATATCACGGTCCTTGTTAAAGACCATGGCGGTCCTTTGGAAAACCACGCCTTGGTAAGGCTAGAGGAGATAAGTGGAGAGTGTGTGCTTGGGAGTATACTTTAAGGAGAAGGAGGTATATGAATATCAAGTTGGATAAGGAGACGAAGAAGAGGCTTAAAAATCTGGAAAAGAACCTCTCCTATTCATTCAAAAAGAAGGAGCTCCTCTTTTTGGCACTCACACATCGCTCATTTGTCAACGAAAAGGGCAAATCAATAGGTGACAACGAGAGGTACGAATTTTTGGGAGACGCCGTACTTGAATTGGCAATCAGCCATCTGCTCATAGATATGTTTCCCGATTACTCTGAGGGGGATCTATCTAAGATCAGGGCGGCAATGGTCAATGAACGGGAGCTTGCAGAACTCGCGAGGAAACTTGGGCTTGGTATGTATCTGAATCTTGGGAAGGGAGAGGAGCTAAGCGGCGGCAGGGACAAGCCTTCCCTCCTCTCAGATGCGTTAGAGGCTGTATTGGGGGCGATATATCTCGACAGGGGATTTAAAAAGGCAAAGGGGGTTATATCTGTATTGTTTGCGCCGATCTTAAAAGAGGCGGGCAACAAGGATTTTTGTAAGGATTACAAGACTAGGCTCCAAGAGATATCACAGGCACGTTTCAAGACGACACCGAGATATAAGCTTGTTTCGGAACGCGGTCCTGATCACAAAAAGGTCTTTGAAGTGAATCTCTTCGTAGGCGATACATTACTTGGAGTTGGTAGAGGATACAGTAAAAAATCTGCTGAGCAGGAGGCGGCGCGACTTGCCCTAAATGCATTAGATACAGAGGAGAGCCATGTTAAAAAGAACGAGGTAGATGGATGAAGTTTGGATATGTCTCAATACTTGGGCTTCCGAATAGCGGCAAGTCCACACTACTCAATAGGATTGTGGAAACCGAACTTTCTATCATCACACCTAAACCGCAGACTACTCGACACAAGATAGCCGGCATCTATAATTCCAAAGATGCGCAAATTGTCTTTTGGGACACGCCTGGCCTACACAAATCCACCAAAGAGATAAATAAATACATGTTGGACACCTTGAAGGATGCGGTTCGCGACTCTGATCTGGTTTGTTATCTCCTTGATATAGACAGAGAGGTGGCTGGAGTGGCAGATCTGGATTCTCAGCTGAAGACCTTAAAGGAGTGGGTAGCAGATGTAAAGGATATAAACGGTAAAGAGGTTGCTGTAATAAACAAAGTTGATCTAGTCATAGATCGCCCTTGGACCTCGCTTATTGAAGACTGCAAGAAGAGATGTGGCATGGAAAGGATATGCGCCATCTCTGCAAAGACCGGTTTTGGTGTCGCCGAATTTATAGAGGTAGTAAAGGAGATGACTCCTGAAGGATTGCCACTATATCCGGATGATACATACACAGACAAGACGCTCAGGTTTTTGGCGGCTGAAATAATAAGGGAGCAGGCAACCCTCCTACTTCATGAGGAGCTTCCATATTCTCTTGCTGTGGAGATAGAGGATTACAAGGAGAAGGAGGGAGTACATGTAATCAAGGCGGCGGTTATCATAGAAAAAGAGTCGCAAAAGCCGATAGTGATAGGAAAGGATGGAAGGATGATAAAACGGATAGGCGAACTCGCGAGAGAGAAGATGGAGAGGTTATTTGGTGTAAAGATATATCTTGAACTCTTTGTAAAGGTAGAGAAAAACTGGACAAAGGACGAGCGAAAGGTGAGGAGTATCCTTGGGTAAAATAGGAGGATACATGGCAACAGGTTTTGTATTTGAAGAGATCTACCTAGAACACAAGATGGGTGTGATGCATCCGGAGTCGCCAAGGAGGCTTGAGGCAATAAGAGAGGTGCTCTCAGAGATTGATGCTACGAAGCTTGTAAGGATACCGGCAAGGCCTGCCAGTATAGAAGAACTTAGGCTGATACATACGCCGGAGTATATAGATTACATTGTATCTACAAAAGGTAAGAGTGTCATGCTGGATCCTGATACCTCCACATCGCCGCTATCTTATGATGCAGCAGCGATGGCGGTCGGCGGCACAATAAAAGCGATAGATGCTGTGGTAGATGGAAGAGTAAGGAACGCATTCGCATTTGTAAGGCCGCCTGGGCACCATGCGGAGAAGGAAAGGGCAATGGGGTTTTGCATATTCAACAATGTGGCAATTGGCGCAGAGTATGCGATACGAGTAAAGGGGCTTAAGAAGGTGGCTATATTGGACTTTGATGTCCACCATGGTAATGGAACCCAAGACGCCTTCTATGACCGGAGCGATGTCTTGTATATATCAACACACAGGTGGCCATTCTATCCAGGGACCGGTTCAAGGGAAGAGAAGGGGGAGGGAGATGGGTTTGGCTATACTGTGAATATACCATTCTCTCGTGGGGCAGATGATGCAGAGTATAAGAAGGTCTACTCTGAGATAGTGTTTCCGATTCTTACAGAGTATGCGCCTGATATGATACTCGTCTCCGCCGGATACGATGCGCATGTAGATGACCCCATTGGAGGCATGAATCTTACGACCGATGGATTTAATTGGATTACTGAAGGTGTGTTAGATATTGCCAATAAGACATCTGGCGGGAAAATCATCTTCGTGTTAGAGGGTGGATACAGCACATCTGCACTTAAGGAATCTGTAAAGGGTGCCTTGGAGATAATTAGCGCTGATGCGCATTAGAAGCCGCTTTCCTCTTCAAAGAAGTCAACGCCCCTGTTTCTTACGTCGCGGGACACGCCAAACCACGCTGCGCTAGCTGGCTTTGATGCGCCCGTGTAGTAGACAGCGGAGCCACCTGACAACTCTGCAAGCATAGACGGCTTGAGTCCTCCTATCTTTTCAAAATCGAGTGGTGGCATATCCTTAGTGGCCTCTTTCATGTATTCAAGGAATATAGGCGCAGCAGTTCTTCCTCCCTGTTCGCCGCTCCCAAGTGGCGTCCTGGTGTCGTTTCCGACCCATACTCCTGCAGCCAACTGCGGTACAAAACCTATAAACCACGTGTCTGCCTCGTCATTACTGGTACCCGTCTTGCCAGCAACGGGTCTGCCAAGCGCCTTTACCCGCGTTCCTGTCCCCCTCTCCACAACACCCCGCATGAGACCTAACATCAGATAGGCCGTTTGCGGTGTTATCACATATCCATCTGGTATGACACGCCCATATAAGATCTTAATCTCCTCGTCGGACAGTTTTAGTCCATCCTTTTTTATCCATTCCTTATTTGCATCGTAGAGGGCGCTGTTCAGTTCGCCTGCCTTTAGATCTACACTCTTGGCATATTCAAACGCCTCTTCTGGGCTCATGGGCGGAGGTGGTGGAGTATATTCTTCTATGACCTTGCCATTGGAGTAGACGACCTTTTTTATCATAACGGGCTTGGGCAGGACGCCATAATTTGCAAATGTAGAGAATGCAGTTGTCATCTCGCTTAGGTAGACGCTATTTGCACCAAGCGCCATGGAAAGATATTTGTAAAACTGGTTTGTAAGCCCCATCTTTCTTGCATATGCGGTGAGATAGTGTGTTCCTATTGATTCCACTATCTTTACTGTAGGGACGTTTCTGGAGTAAACCAAATCGCTTTCGAAAGTGGTGTCACCCGCGTATCCACCGCCATAATTCTTTGGTGTCCAGATTTCATCTCCAACTTTGTATGAAACTGGCGCATCCAGTATGTGAGTAGAGTAGTTATATCCTTTGTCCAGGGCCGCAGCATATATTATAGGCTTAAATGACGAGCCGGGTTGTCTAAGCGCCTGCGTTGCCCTGTTGAACTCTGACAATCTAAAATCGAAGCCTCCTACCATCGCCCGTACGAAGCCGGTCTTTGGTTCCAAAGAGAATATAGCACCTTGCGGTTTTGGCACCTGTGCAAGCTTAAAGATACCCTCTTTGTCGGTAGGCTCCACAAGGATTATATCGCCCTTGGAAAATGCAGACGAAGGACGTCCCTTTATGTAAGTGGCGGCCCAACGGTAGCCATCTTTGTCTATAACTCCGTTTGTGTATCCGACCGCTACTTTTATACTTGTCCCATCCTCACCAAAGCCGGTTACAACAGCGCGCCAATATCTGTTTTTATGCAGCGGGGTTGATGTAGGTGTCGATGCCTTCTCCTTATTTGTTGCAGATATTTGGATGCTTAAGACTCCTTCCTCCAGCCTTGCTTCCCTGTCCACTTCCGCTAAGAATGATGGTATCTCATCTTCTGAGATGTGCCCTATAGGCCCTCGATATCCGTTTCTTCTATGGTCAAGATCCTCCAGCCCATGTCTTAGGGCGGTCTCCGCAGCTAGGTTCTTTGAAAGGTCTACGGTAGTGTATATCTTCAAACCGCCCTCATAGACCACCTTATCTCCATACTTTTCAAGCAAGATCCGTCTTACCTCTTCGGTGAAATATGGTGCATACCTGGCGTTGAACTCTTTATCCAGACTGGCCACATATACGGTAAGAGGTTCATTGTACGCGGCGTCCGCCTCCTTTTTGCTTATGAAACCGAGTTCAGCCATCCTGTTTAAGACATACCTCTGCCTCTCTTTTGCGTTCTTTGGATTGACTAGCGGATTGTCGACGCTGGGGGATTGGGTGAGGCCTGCCAGCATTGTCGCCTCTGCAAGGGTAAGGTCCTTCAAGTCCTTGTGGAAATAATTCTCAGCGGCCGCCTTTATTCCATACGCCCTGTTTCCCAAGAACACGTCGTTCATGTATATCTCTAGTATCTCCTCTTTTGAGAGGGTTCTGTCTATCCTAGTGGCAAGTATTGCCTCTTTTATCTTTCTCTTGTACGACCTCTCACGTGAGAGAAACATAGATCGCGTAATCTGTTGTGTGATAGTAGAACCGCCCTGTACTATATGGCCTGCCTTTAGGTTTTCATAAAATGCCCTGACAATACCCCTTATATCCACACCCTTGTGTTCAAAGAACCTGGCATCTTCCGAGGCGAGGAAGGCATTGATGACGAGCTTCGGTATCTCATTGTACTTTACCGGTATCCGCCTTTGTATCCAGAATTCACCTATCTTTGTACCGTCGTCACTAAATACCTCGCTGACGATAGGCTGCTTGTAGTCATCTATTGATTTGAGGCTGGGGAGGTCGTGCGCAAAGTAAAAGTACACACCGCCTATCAGTATGGTGGCAGATATCAGGACAAAGAGGGAGACGACGATTATAAATTTTATCAAGCGAAATAGTATTATCATTCCCTCATAGCTAGCACAGCCGACTATTTTATTCAAGACCTTAAAGATCTTTGGTTCGCAAGAGTCACACTAGGGCTGTTTTCCTTCAAGGCCTTTATATGGCCAACGTGGCGGTGGTGTAAATTCGCCTTTTGGTTTGTATCGGATTCGGAGCATAGGACGATGTACAGAATAGTCATTGTCAAGGTAGTTGTAGTTTATGCTCTTGAACCATATAGATATAGTGGCATCGGGACAAGGTTTCCCGTCTTCACCTTGGATACCTTCGGCTACTATGGCAATCCCGTTATTGACATGTTCATCTATCCAACTCCTTACTGCATTTGTTATATCCCATGTGTAATATCCTATATCCTTCACCTTTACTTTATCTCCTATAGCCTGTTCCCGGCACGCTGGCAGCAATTTGGAACCATCCTCCCACCACTTTTGTCCTTTGCCTTCGCAACCACTTTCACACCATTTACATCCTTGTCCGACCATATAGGCCTGGGTAATTATTGAACAATTACTATTACTATTTGAATTTTGAAAGGCAAAAAGGTATAGGTATGCATCTACTACATCTATGTCTTTCGGCAGATCTTCGAGGTTAAACTTTATGAATGTGGCTGAATAGCTATTTCTTCTTCCGGGTACACAATTATAGCAGAGCCGGAGATTGTTACCCTTGGGAACTACTGTGTTATATCGATCATCATATGGATCAAGCGTAAGGGATACATCCTCTCCATTCCAACCCCTAGATGGAGAGACCCAGATGGTTCCATATGGCGGATAGTGCGTGGAAAGGAGAGTTGCCTTCTCATTCTTGTAGTAATCCACTACCTCATTATATAGATCAACCTCATTATATAGATCAGCATCCAACTTCAATGTCTCTGCTACCAATCTTATTAACTCAACCCTTGCATTGTGGAAGTCCTCTGCACGGAGCCTACGATTCCTCAGATTGAGGTATGAAAATGGTTTTAGTACCCGGTATACATCCTGCGGATCACCTTTGTAATTATCGACAAGCCATTCTACTAGTCGAAGGTCATCCACACCCTCCCTAAACCCTTCGGATTGTAATGTAGGAACAAACCCGTCTTGCGAGAGATAAAATGTATTATATGGCTTTGTGTATCGGGAGGTGCCCTGTTTCGTCATCACCTTGAGATCTTCGTGGTATGGGTAACCACAATCGTTGTAGGTGTCATGCTTTAGGAGGGAATCTACCTCGGCAAGTCTTTTTTGTTTTTTGCACCGGCAAGGATCTTCTCGATCATTCTGGAATGCATATGTCGCAAATGGCATAACACCATCAAAGCCGCTACGATAGAGGTAAAAACCGGTGAGGGCACGGTTCTGTAATGGATCTTCTTCCCAAGACTGCCAGTAGTAGTATTTTTTGGGTATCTTTTCTAACAGCTTTTGAAACCGCTTTTCTCTATCGATTATTTGTGCCCACTGTTCCCCCTGTCCATCGGCATCGGGTACTTGATATGTTTCCACCAGCTCCATTTCTGTGGTTCCATCGAACTCCTCAGGCATGGAGGGTTCGGTCGCACCTTGTGGAGAACACATATATGGACGGTCACCACAGGCCGGCGTAACTGTCTGCGATAGAATGAGGAGGTCTGGGAGGCAATTGCACTTATTGTAATCAACACCATTACCACCAGCGTTACAATCTACATAACCATCACTATAAAAAACTGGATTGTGCAGTGTACCCCTATACGTAGTCATTGCAACCAATCCCCTATTCTGTTTTATGCCGGCACACCTCTCTTTGTATACTTCTACATACTCATCTTGAATCCCCAACTCATCCGAGGCAAGGACATATGGGTCATAACCTATACTCTGTGCAAGTTGTATTGTAGATTTATTATATTCATCGTCATAATTCAGGATAATTGGACCTTTAAATCCCGCATTTTTAACCTTTTGAAGGGCATCCTTCAATCCACCCCAACCATAAGTGTCATATATCAAAAGGGCATCCATCCGCATCTCATTCTTGAGGTAACTGAGGAGGTTTTGATAAATTCCCTCATCTGTTACGAAGTATTCTGTGCCGGCAGCACCTTTTTTTAGTCGCGAGCGGAACATTATACCGATATCTTTCTTGGGTTCTCCAAGTTGACATGGCATAATAACTAGCTTCACAGGGAGGATTCCCACTAACTCACCATTGCTTGTGATCTGCAAGTTCCCGGTATAGACCCCTTCGGATTGGTCCCTGTCTATCTTAAATAAGACCCAGAATTGTTTGGTTTCTCCAGGTTTTAGTTCGGTCTCTACATCTTTTGGAAACGCTGGCGGAACATATTTATTATTGTCCCCAGAACAATTCCACCCCTCATAAGGGTCATGGATGTCGTCTGTTACGAGGAGCTCAGGTATTGGCGTATATGTCTTTATGAGTTCATCCGGAGTATTAAACTGATACCCATCGGCTCGCACAACCTGTTCCCACACCTTTACTACACGGATGTCTATGTTCCCTTTTTGAAACACCTTCTGTAGGTCGTTGGAATAAAGGTCACCCATCGTCACCCCTACCTTTTCCAAATCCTTCTCGCTCACCACTGCGAATGTAGCGGGTTCCTCTTCGTCTTTGCATGCAACTACAGTTAGGTTATATATATCTTCTTGGAGTTTGGTTGTGGGGTAGACTAACTCAAAGGGGATTACCCTTTTGAAGGAGACCTGTGATTGAAATTGCGCTATAGAGGATAGAAATGGGCGCAAGAAGTTAACTCTCGTGATGATAGACACATATCTAAAGGGAGGTAGTTCGAAAGGAGGTATCTTTCCTATGGTAGTCCCACCATTATCTCCTGGAGGTGTCACAACTGTCCCTTCGTTGCCACCCCCAGTCACTGGTTGCTGTACATTTGTCTCTCCTGGTAGATTGTCGGTAGCTTTATTGTTAGGGGCCTCGCACCCAAATAGTAATGGGATTACCAAGACCGCCGCTATAGATCTCGCGGCGCTACCTATCCTCAGATACCAACCGGTTGTTTTTTGAACCTTATCCATCAGATACCTCCGTGTTTGAAAAAAATATAACATAAAGCCGATGATGAGAAAAGTAAAATTAAGGTCGTTGGTATGGATTTAGAGCGGCCAATGGTCTAACGAATCTTTTTGATTGGCATGAACATGAAGTGGCTTAAATAAACACGAAGTAGGCCATATGAAAACGAAGCAAGTAGCTCAAAGGTATTGCAATAATGCAGCTTATTTAGTAAGATGTATTTCGTGAAGACCAGTGGAATATATAAGATACCGATATCTATCTTGGGCGATGCCCCAATACTACCGAAGGCTACCTGTGGGGAGAACTTTTATCTGGTTGCAGAAGGGAGCGGCGAGAAGGAGAGGTATACAATGATCTTTCAAACGAGAAACGGGAATGCCGTATTCGAGGGTTCATCTAGGGAGGCATATTTAAGGTACTGGAGGATAAGTGATGGCATACCTGAATACACAGATGAGATTCCGGTAAGTCCAAGTCTATTTCAAGGTGCGTTGACCCTGTGTCTTTCATATATCAACAATGCGGAGAACGAGAACAGCAAGAAGAGCAAGAAGAGCGGCTGAAATTTGCTTGACAATAGCCTTTGTTTATATATCATCCCTAACAAACATAATGAAAAAAAGGAGGTAGTGAGATGAAAAAGGTATTGGCAGCAGTGATAGCGGTACTAGTCCTTGCAACAACCGGTATAGCCTGTAAGAAGGCCCCAACTACTAGTGGGGCAAACAAAGGTGCAACCACTGGGACCGTTCAGCCTCAGCAGGTTCAACCTCAGCAGGCCCAACCACAACAAGCCCAGCCACAACAAGGTGGGGAAGGCTCTAAGTAAGTAAGGAGATAGGGGGCTTAAATCCGGATATAGTCTCTCGTCGCAGTGCGACGGTGGCGTTTATTTTTTAGATGCCTGTCGCATTGGTGTATAGGTGTGTCTTCTGTATAGGTGCATTTTATGTGGGCGGGAGGGGATTTGAACCCCTATGAGATTGCTCTCACTAGCTCCTGAGGCTAGCGCGTCTGCCAATTCCGCCACCCGCCCGAATGCTGGTCTGTGTATTCTATATGTATTCTAGACGAAATCTTCTTCAAAACTCGTCAAGGTCGCTGTCGTCGTCTGTTTCGTCCAAAGAGTCTATATCGTCCTCGTCTTCAAATTCATCTTTTTCAAAGACATCCAAATCGTCATCCTCATCCGTGTCCACGACCGCTCCGCAATTGGGACATATCCCATCGTCTCCTACCGGCTGCCCACAGTTCGGGCAACGCTCTTCATCTAAAAAACTAGGACACATATGACCTCCCAGAATAGGTTGTTATTATGAACGCCCTATATTATAATGTTTTCCTTTTGCAAGTAAAAATTTGAAGAAAGGAATAAAGTATGTCTGAAACAATTATCGGAAGATTGGATGTTACCTTTGAAGGATATGGCTTTGTAACACCGAATACGCGCGGCATCCCTGATGTATTCATACCTGCGCAAAAGGTAGGAGACGCGCTCCATGGAGATATAGTAGAGGTGAGGGTTATGACCGGCAGGAATGGAAAGAGGGAAGGGAGTGTAGTGGATATAGTAGAGAGGGGGACTGATAGGCTGATCGGAAGACTTGAGATATCAGGAAGGTCTTATGTGGTCATAACAGATGATTTTAGGGTCAGAAAGGTAGTGGTGATACCTAAGGGAAAAGAAGGTGGTGCGCGTCATGGCGACATTGTTTTGGTAAGGATTACAGAATATCCCAGATTCGGTTCGCCGATCAAAGGCGAGGTGATAAGGAGCTTTGGTAGGAGACGTGGTGATTCAAATGAAATCGAGATACTTATTGCAAAGTATGGCTTAGAAAGGGAGTTTCCACCTGAGGTCATGAGAGAGGCGGAGGAGGCGGCAAGGAGATTTATGGACGCCGCCCACACGAGACTAGATCTTACGAGATATCCATTTGTCACAATAGATGGAGAAGACGCAAAAGATTTTGACGATGCCGTCTTTGGAAGGATGCGGGAGGACGGAAGCGTAGAGGTCTTCGTATCCATTGCCGATGTGAGCTGGTTTGTAAGGAAAGGGTCTAGACTCGACGAAGAGGCAAAGAGGAGGGGTACATCGGTGTATCTCCCAGGAGAATGCATCCCAATGCTTCCACCTGTCTTGTCCAATGGAATATGCAGTCTAAACCCTGGCGAGGAGAGGTTTTGTTTCACGGTAGAATTTGTGATAGGCAAGGATGGTAAACGTAGATCAAACAAATTCTATAGGAGTATCATAAAAAGTGCCTACAGGATGACCTATACGGAGGCAAACGAATATCTTACAAATAAAAAAGAGATAGGTGTCTCGTCAGAAATTCGAGAATCATTAGATGCCCTAAATGCTGCCGCTTTATATTTTCGGAATCTACGGGAAAGGAGGGGGAGCATCGACTTCGACCTACCCGAACCTGACGTGATCTTGGATATGATGGACAGGCCGATAAGTATCGTGAAGGCAGAGAGAAATATAGCGCACATGCTGATAGAAGACCTAATGATAGCCGCAAATGAGGCGGTTGCAGAATTCTTGGTACAGCAAAGATCCCCATGCATATTTAGGGTCCACGACAGACCAGACCCGGAAAAACTCTTCGAGTTCAAAACTATCTTAAAAAATCTCGGCTTTCACGCCACATTTAGTCACACGCCATCACCTAAGGAACTTGCGGATATAGTAAAAAGGGTAAAAGGACATCCCGAAGAGAGATTGTTAAATACACTCCTTCTAAGATCGCTTGCACAGGCTGAATATGACACAAAGAACATCGGTCACTTTGGGCTTGCCTCGAGGTGCTACTGCCACTTTACATCCCCTATCAGGCGTTATCCAGACCTCATGGTACATAGGCTACTTTCAAACATAATCTACTCAGAGAGGTCGCGGGATATCTATAGCGAAACGACCTTAAAAGAGATAGCCTCGCATTCGTCAAGGATGGAGAGAAATGCCATGGAGGCAGAGCGAGAGGCAATAAAGCTCTATTCTATGATGCTTATGAAGGACAAGATAGGAGAGGTGTATGATGGCTTTGTGTCGCACATCTCAAAGAAGGGCGCATTTGTAGAGCTTGTGGATTTCTTTATTGAAGGTCTTTTGCCGATCGAAGGAATTGAGGGCGATTTTTTCAGATTCTCAAGTAGTGATTTTTCGCTTACCGGGCGAAGGACAGGCACTAAGATAAAAATTGGCAGCCGCATCAAGGTGGTTGTTAAGGATATCAGCTTAGAGGAAAAAATGATATATTTTGGCATGGCCTCACCACTTACAAAACCTCATAAACAGCAACATCATCGTAGAAACCAGAAATCTAGAAGGAGGAAGAGGTGGAAAACATAAAAGATATTTCACTGGAGAGACTTAGAGAGATACTGAGCGCCCTAGGTTTAAAGCCTTATGCCTACAAGCAGGTCTACCACTGGTTATATAACAAATGCGCATCCTCATTTGAAGAGATGACAAATCTATCCAAAGAGGCAAGGAGGCTTCTCTCGGAGAGATTTTATATCCAGAGGTTAGAGATTAAAGATGTAACTGAAGATACAGACGGCGTAAAAAAGCTCCTGTTTGGACTGAGCGATGGCATGCAGGTAGAGTCCGTCATTATACCTAGTGAAAATAGGCTTACGCTTTGTATCTCTTCCCAAGTAGGTTGTAAGATGGGGTGTAGATTCTGCCGCACTGCAAGGATGGGATTCAAAAGAAATCTAAACGTCTCTGAGATATTGGATCAGGTGATAGAGGCAAAGAGGTTCCTTACGGCTTCAGGTCTTGAGATAACAAATCTAGTGTTTATGGGGATGGGTGAGCCGCTAGATAACTACGACAATGTCAAGGCGGCGATCAATATACTAAAAGATGAGGGCGGGCTCGGAATAGCAAAGAGGCGGATCACGCTTTCAACATCAGGATTGGCGGATGGGATACTAAAGATGGCAGAGGACAAATTAGGCGTCAAGCTTGCGGTCTCTCTAAATGCTACAACGGATGAACAAAGGCGATACATTATGCCCATTGCAAACGCCTATACTATAGACGATATATTGAGGGCATGTCTCAAATACACACCCTTTGGTGGGAGGTGGAAGACCACCTTTGAATATGTAATGATAGATGGGTTCAATGACTCCAAGGAAGATGCGACGCGACTTGTGTCTATTATGAGGAGGCTTCCGTCAAAGGTAAATCTCATACCATTTAATCCGTTCGATGGGTGTGAGTTTAAAAAACCGCCAGATGAAAGGGTGTTGGCCTTTTACGAATTCCTTACAGAGAAAGGGATACAGGTAAATATAAGGATAAGTCGGGGCGTGAATATCATGGCGGCCTGTGGACAGTTGGCTGCAAGCCTTGATTAAGAGGAAAGTGGCGCCCTTGCAAACTACTGCAAAGTTTGATAAGGCTAAACGCAGAAGGAGGTAGAGATGATAGGGATCATTGGTGGCAGTGGACTTTATCAGATAGAGGGCGTGAAAATCACCAGGGAAGAGAGGCTGGAGACGCCATTTGGTTATCCATCCGACTCTATCTTTGTGGGCGAGATGAATGGAAAAGGCGTGGCATTTCTACCAAGGCATGGAAGGGGGCATATCATAAGCCCTTCCAAAATAAATTACAGGGCAAACATATATGCCATGAAGATGCTTGGTGTAAGCAAGATAATATCAATAAGCGCGGTAGGTAGCATGAAGGAGTCGCTCCATCCAGGGGACGTTGTGATCATAGATCAGCTTATAGACAGGACCAGAGGTAGGGTTAACACATTTTTCGATGAAGGGATAGTTGTGCATATCTCCTTTTCCGATCCAATCTGCGAAGAGATGGCTCGCATACTCTACGAGGCAGCTAGCAAGGTTGGGGCCAGAGTCAAAAAGGGCGGGACATATGTCTGTATAGAAGGTCCCGCATTTTCTACCCGCGCAGAATCCATGCTCTATAGAAGCTGGGGGGTAGATGTAATTGGTATGACTTGTTATCAAGAAGCAAGGTTGGCAAGGGAGGCGGAAATCTGTTACGCAGCTGCCGCTATGATAACTGACTATGACTGCTGGCATGAGACGGAGGAAGATGTAAATATCCAATCTGTGCTAACGGTACTAAAGAAAAACACCGAAGTTGCAAAAGAGCTCGTAAAACAGGCAGTATCTATGCTAGATGACTCTAGCATGTCATGCAGTTGCCACAGCGCCCTAAAAGATGCGATTTTGACGGATCCGGCCTATATATCAAAAGATACAAGAGAGAGACTTTCACTTTTGTTAAACAAGTACATTAAATAAGACTATGGTCTCGTCTGAATCTATTGTTATATCCAAGAGGGAGTTTAATGATGCGGATCTCCTCGTTGTATTCTTAAGTAGCCTCCATGGACGGCTTACTGGCGTTGCAAAGAACGCAAAGAAGTCCAAAAAGAGATTTGGCGGTTGCCTGGAGAATGGATATGTACTCCTCCTAAACTATGAACGGAAACGTGGCGACCTTGTTACCATCACAAGCGCCTCCCTTGTCTCTCCACTTAGGTATCGCACTTATTCACTCCATGAGTTGTATATCATGCATTTCGGGCTAGAGCTGGCGCTAAGATTCATACCGGAGGGAGAGGTTGACGAGAAACGCTACGAGCTCCTAAAGAGATTCCTTATAAGTATTCACGAGGGGAGGCTTACAAGGGGGATCTTTATTTATTTTTTGTTAAGGTGGTTCAATCTATCTGGCTTCCTTCCAGACATATCCTCCCTTGGTGCGGATTCAAATCTTGAGGACAGCACATTGGAACGCCTCCAAAAGATTCTCAAAGGATCTATAGAAAGCGAAGTGTCGGATGAAGAGATGCGTAAGATTTTAGAATTCATTACTGGATTTTCGGCACACATACTCGGCACCCCACTGAGATCAGAGAGATATATAAATGATATGATAAAGGTATAAGAGATTATGAAAGATAAAAAGGACGTAACCTTGTTCGATATAGCGCTTTGGGTTGCTCTCTCGCTATTGCTGCATTTCTTCTTTGCCGCCATGATTTATCTCTGGTCTAAAACCGAAATAGCTAGCGCAGATCGTCCTAAGGAAAATGTAGTTGAGGTGGATCTAAAGGATGAGGTCAGAATAGCCGACATACTGCCGCCAAAGCAGGAGGAACAGCCCAAAAAAGCAAGATATGTTGGGGTATACAACTCCAAGGTGGAGGAAGAGACAGTTGCAGCGACAAAAGGGCGACCAGCAGGGAGGCCGGTATACAGAGGTGGCAAGGGCGAAGAGGCGCTAAAAAAAGTATCAGGCGACTGGAGCGCCTTCAAATATGAAGAGAGGAAGGAGAAGGTGCAAAAGAGGGCAGCTACGGAGGATAATGTTATACCAGAAGACTTCTACCCAGATTACAAGATAGGAGAACACACGTACCTAAATGTCTTGAAATACCCAGACATAAGTTACTTTGTAATGCTAAAGAGGGTATTCAAGCTAGCGTGGGATCCAACCGAGGTCTTGATGCGGCGGCGCATGATGGGCGAGGTGAGTAGAGGAAGTATAAAGGC
>Ga0123519_10004386_pt1 | contig 22937 bp, 18 predicted proteins | sample YelNatPaOPRAMG02_FD_87396 | JGI IMG/M metagenome (GOLD analysis project Ga0123519, IMG submission 87396) | Hot spring microbial communities from Yellowstone National Park - Yellowstone National Park OP-RAMG-02 (version 2) | ecosystem: Environmental > Aquatic > Thermal springs > Hot (42-90C) ...
CAGCAAAAAGTAGTTAAAGCAGGTTACATAGTTTATGTTCCTATAGGTGTTAAGCATCAGTTTAAATCACTAAGTGATAATTTTACATATATTTATGTAGCAACATGGCCAAAATAAAAGGAGAAAAAGATGTCTATATTTGATTTAGATATTATTAAAGAAGTTTTAAAGGATAAAGAAAATGCAAGACAGTTATTGCTTAAGCCAGAAAGAAAAATAATACTTAATTTGAATGTTTGGTTGGATGAAAAAACATTAGTTGTAACAGATGGATATGTAGTTTACCATAATACAGCAAGAGGTCCAGCAAAAGGAGGAATAAGGATAGATAAAAATGTTACTTTAGAAGAGACAGTAGATTTAGCAGAGAGGATGACTTTAAAGACTGCTTTAACTGGTATTCCTTTTGGTGGGGGTAAATCAGGTATTAGATTAGATAATTTGAAGTTAAATTCATACACTAAAAGAGTGATTCTTCAAGAATTTGTTCATATGATAAGAGGCGATTTAGTCTCAGGGATGTATATTCCTGCTCCTGATTTAGGAACTTCCCCTAAAGAGATGGCTGTTATATATGGTGAACTTCATATTCCAGAATGTGTTACTGGTAAACCACTTGGAATTGGAGGACTTCCAGGAAGAAGAGAAGCAACAGGAAGAGGTGTTGCATTTTCCACTTTTTATTCTGTGAAGAATATATTAAAGAGTGATATTAAGAAAATGAAAGTAGCAATTCAAGGATTTGGTAATGTTGGAAGTTGGACTGCTTATTTTTTAAGTAAGTTAGGTGCAAAGGTTGTTTCAGTATCTGATATTACAGGCGGGATATATAATAATAAGGGATTGGATATAATAAAATTAATGGAGCATGTTTCTAAGAGTAAACCACTTTTAGAGTTTGAGGGAGATAAAATTAGTAATGAGGAGTTGTTAACTTTAAATGTTGATGTTTTAATACCTGCTGCAGTAGAAAATGTTTTAACAAGAGAGGTTGCTTTAAAAGTAAAAGCAAAAATTGTAGTGGAAGGTGCTAATGGTCCAACAACAGATGAAGGTGATGAAGTCTTAAAGGAAAGAGGTATTCCTTTAGTTCCAGATATTCTTGCAAATAGTGGGGGTGTGATTGCCTCATATATAGAATGGAAAAGTGCAAAATCAGGAAGTATGACATCATCTGAAGAAGTTTATGAATTTATAGACGGAACCATAGAGAAGAGTTTTGATAAGATATTAAAGTTGGCAAAAACAAGAAAAATTTCGTATAAAGAAGCTGCTTTATCTTTGGCAGTAGAAGAGGTTATTAGTGCAATGGAAAATAGGGGATGGATTTAAAATTATACAAGGAGGTTAATATGGCAAAAGAATATGAAATGAAAATAAAAAAGATAAAAAAAGTTAACACTCCATTTAGAAGAATTGTTTCAACAAGTTTTCCTGTCCCAAAGTCTATACCAATATTAAAAAAATTAAGAAAGTATGAACCAAGATCTATGACAGGTCAGCCACTTGCATTATGGGACAAAGCAGAAGGTGTTAATGTTTATGATAAGTTTGGCAATAAATGGTTAGATTTTAGTTGTGGAGTTTTGGTAACAAATGCTGGTCATGGTAATCCTGAAATTAAGAAAGCAATTATAAAACAAGTTAATCATGGTTTACTTCATAATTACTGTTTCCCTTCAGAATTAAGAGCAAAATTAACTGAAAAACTTTCAAAGTTGGCTCCATACCCTTTAAAAAAGGTGTTTTTATTAACGACAGGTTCTGAGACAGTGGAAGTAGCATTGAAATTGGCAAGAACTTGGGGGCAAAGAGTTGCTGATAAGAGAAAAATAGGTGTAATATCATTTGAAAATGCTTTTCATGGAAGAACATTAGGTTCACAACTTTTAGGAGGTATACCTGCTTTAAAAGAATGGATAGTTAATTATGATAAAGATATTAATCAAACACCTTTTCCAAATTGTTTTAGATGTCCATGGGGAAAGGCATCTTATCAAAATTGCGATGATGAGTGTTTTAGCAATTGGACAAATTATGTTAAGAATGAATTAAAAATTGATGCTAAGTCCCAGTTAGCAGGGGTAATTTTGGAAACATATCAAGGTGGTGGAGCAACATTTGCTCCAAAAGGTTTTATGAAAAAGTTACGAGAATATTGTAATGAAAATAATATTCTTTTAATTATGGATGAAATACAAGCAGGGTTTGGTAGAACAGGTAAATTCTTTGGATTTGAGCATTATGATATTGTTCCTGATATTGCTACATTTGGTAAAGGTATAACGAGTTCTTTACCATTATCTGCTGTGATAGGACGAGCAGATGTTATGGATATATATGATCCCAATACAATGACAAGTACTCATACAGGTAATCCTGTGTGTATTGCAGCAGCAATTGCGAATATAGATTATATTATAAAACATAAACTTGTGGAAAATGCTCGTAAGGTTGGTAAAGTTTTAAAAGAAGAATTGTTGAAGATAAAGGATAAGTATTCAGATGTAGTTGGAGGGATTGATGGTGAGGGTCTTGTATATGGAATGCATATAGTTAAAAAAGGAACAAAAAATCCTGATGGTGATTTAGCCCATCTTATTGTTGGTAAATGTGTAGAGAAGGGTTTAATGCTTTTTGCCCCGGTTGGAGTTGGTGGTGCTACAATTAAAATTTCACCTCCATTGGTAATAACAGCAGCTGCAGTTAAAGATGGGGTTAGTTGTTTAGATGAAGCAATATTTGAGGCAAAGAAAGAGATGAACGATAAATAGTATTATATTTTTAAATTTTTGAATATGTAAGTATAAAAAAATATTTAAATGATTTAATTAAATGTTAATTGACGGTATAAAAAAATTTGTAGAGCATTTAAGTAAAGATATAGAACATTCTAAGAGTTTAGTTCATATTCATTATATACCACCAAAGAAAGGAAAGTATTTTCCATTCCCATCTTATTTAGCAGAGCCTTTAGTAAGTTATTTAAAGAGGAATGGATTAAATCAACTTTATTCTCATCAGGTAGAAGCTCTTGATCTAATAATAAATAAAAAAAAGAATGTATTAACTATAACACCTACAGCAAGTGGTAAAACTCTTATTTATAATTTAGCTGTTTTAAATGATTATTTAAAAGATATTAAAACAAAGGCACTATACATTTATCCTTTGAAAGCATTGGCTCAGGATCAATTTAACACTATTGTGGAATTTAAAGATGCACTAAATAATGATAAATGTTTCTCTATAGCTATATATGATGGTGATACACCAAGTTATGAACGGCAAAGAATAAAAAGAATCTGTCCTAATATAATAATGACCAATCCTGATATGCTTCACTTGGGAATACTACCTTATCATAGCAACTGGAAAGATTTTTTTAAAAATTTGAAGTTTATTGTAATTGATGAAGTTCATTCCTATAGAGGTGTATTTGGCTCGCATGTATCTCATATAATAAGAAGGCTTAGAAGGATCTGTAGATATTATGGAAGTAATCCATTATTTATTGGTTCTTCTGCTACTATCTCAAATCCGCAGGAATTTATATTTAATTTAACAGGGTTAAATTTTGATATTGTTAGTGAAAGTGGTGCTCCCTCACCGTCAAAGTATTTTTTACTTTGGAATTCTTATGATAGTCCGTATGTAGATGCAGCGCATCTACTTAGAGAATGTATAGATAATAATATGAAAACTATTGTTTTTACAAAGGCAAGGAAAATCACTGAATTGATATATCAATGGATTTCATCATTAGGTGGAAGATATAATAAGAAAATCAATGCTTATCGGGCAGGTTATTTGCCGGAGGAAAGACGGGAAATAGAAAAAAAACTATTTAATGATGAACTATTGGGTGTGATATCTACTTCTGCGCTTGAAGTTGGAATAGATATAGGTGGACTAGATGTTTGTATATTGGTAGGATATCCAGGAAGTATTATGAGTACTTGGCAAAGGAGTGGAAGGGTTGGGAGAACTAACGATGCAGTAGTAATCCTTTTAGCATTACAAGATGCAATTGACCAATATTTTGTTACACATCCATTGAGATTCTTTAAAAAGGAGTTTGAAAAAGCAATAATTGATACAAATAATAGTGTGATTGCAAATGCTCATTTAACTTGTAGTGCTTTTGAACTTCCTATAAGTGAAAATGATAAGGAAATTTATGGAGAGAATTTAATATCGTCCCTTGAACTTTTAGTAAAAGATGGGAAGTTGCAAAAAAGTGTAGATAATCAATATTTTAGTTTTATTCGCCATCCTGAAAGGCATATAAGTATCAGGTCTATAGGAGATTTATTTTTAATAATAGAAGAAAGCAAGAACAATATTATAGGAGAGATAGACTATCCAAGAGTTTTAAATGAATGTCATCCTAATGCTATATATCTTCATTCTGGAATTCAATATGAAGTAAAAGAGCTTGATATTATTAATAGAAAAGTAAAAGTGAAAGAGGTTGATGTAGATTATTATACTGAGCCAAGGACTACTGAAGAAGTTGAGGTTTTAGAAGTTTTTAAACAAAGGAAGCAAGGTGAGGTTATACTTAAGTTAGGAAGAGTTAAGATTACTGAAAAGGTAGTAGGTTATGTTAGAAAGAATATTTATAATCAAACAATTTTTGATGAACATACATTAGTTTTGCCTCCTCATGTTTTTGAAACAGTATCTATTTGGTTTGAGATACCTGATAGTATGAAAAAAGTTATAGATTATGGTGCAGGTAGTTTCCAAGGAGGAATTCATGCAGTTGAGCATTCTATAATCTCTGTTTTTCCACTTTTTGCACTTTGTGATAGGATGGATTTAGGAGGAGTATCTTATGATTTGCATTACCAGTTAGGAGTTTCGGCAATATTTATATACGATGCACATCCTGGTGGTATTGGACTTTCAGAAAAAGCATATAGTATTATTGATGAATTAATAGAAACTGCCTTAAGTTTAATAAAAGATTGCCCATGTGAATTTGGATGTCCTTCTTGTATTCAATCTCCTAAATGTGGAAGTGGAAATAAGCCTTTAGACAAGGGTGTTGCAATAGAATTATTATTTAATTTTTTAAATAGGAAAGATAAGAAATTATCATCCGAATCTGTATTTTTTGATAGTAAAGATAAATGTGTTAAAGTAAGTAGCTTTAAGAAATTAAAGGAAGCAGATTTACTTGAAAGATTAAAAAATAAAAATATATTATTTTTTGATCTTGAAACTCAAAGAAGTGCTGATGAAGTAGGAGGTTGGGATAATAAACATTTAATGAAGATGGCAGTAGGAGTAATTTATTCTACTAAGGATAAGGAATTTAAAATTTATACTGAGAATAAAATAAAGGAAATGATTAACGAATTTTTAAAGGCAGATTTAATAGTTGGGTTTAATATAAAAAGATTTGATTGGAATGTTCTTTCTTTTTATACTAATATAGATTTTATGAAACTTCCAACATTTGATATATTAGAAATGGTTCATAGGAGATTGGGTTTTAGATTGAGTTTAGACCACCTTGCGTTAGCAAACCTAAAAAAAGGTAAAATAGCAAATGGATTGCAATCCATTCAGTGGTTTAAAGAAGGTAAAATAGAAGAGATAATAGAATATTGTAAGCATGATGTATTACTGACTAAAGAATTATTTGAATTTATGTTAGAGAATAAATATTTGCTCTATGTAAGCAAAGATGGTAGAATATTACAGATACCTATAGAGTTAAATATTTAATAAAGTTCGTTTTTATTGCATTGTGTGATATAAGGAGGATAGATTGATTTCTAAAGCAGAAGTTATAACAGTAGGGACAGAATTACTTTTAGGTCAGATTGTAGATACTAATTTTGCTTATATTGCTTCTAAACTATCTGAAATAGGTATTAACCTTTATTTTAAAAGTTCGGTTGGTGATAATGAAAAAAGGTTACAGGATGTTTTAAGAATAGCATTATCTCGTTCTAATGTTATAATAATTACAGGAGGTCTTGGTCCTACAGTTGATGATATAACTAAGTCAGCAGTAACTAAAGTTTTAAATAAAAAGTTAATTTTGGATGAAAAGGTTTTAGAAAAAATTAAAAGTTTCTTTGAAAAACGAAAGGTAAAAATGCCACAGAATAATGTTTCTCAAGCATTAATACCGGTTGGAGCGATAGTTATTGATAATGAGAATGGTACTGCACCTGGTCTTATAATTAAAACAAGTGATGATGTATCTTCTCTACAAAAGAGATACGGTTCTATTGATACTGAAGATAAATATGTAATTTTACTTCCAGGTGTTCCTAGAGAGCTTAAACCAATGATGGAAAATAGTGTTTTGCCTTTTTTAAAAAAGACTTTTAGTACTGAAGGAGTTATTAAATCAAGAGTCTTGAAAGTTTTTGGTTTAGGAGAATCAATGATAGATGAAAAGATAGGTGATTTATTTAGAACATTAACTAATCCGACGATTGCATTACTTGCATCACATACTGAAGTTAAAATTCGTTTAACTGCAAAAGCAAAAGATATTGCAACTGCTAATGAAATGATATCTAAAGTTGAGGATGAGATAAGAATAAGACTTAAGGATAATATCTTTGGAGCAGATGATGAAACAATGGAAAAAGTAGTAGCGGTATTACTTTCTATGAAAAATTTAACAATTTCAGTTGCTGAATCCTGTACAGGAGGGTTAATTTCAAATAAACTTACTGATATTAGTGGATCTTCTTCTTATTTTAAAAGAGGGATTATAGCATATTCTAATGATGCTAAAGTTGAATTACTGAAAGTTCCAGAGGAAGCAATTAAAACCTTTGGAGCAGTTAGTCGTGAAGTTGCTGAAGAAATGGCTAGTGGAGTAAGAAGGTTAAGTAAGACAGATTTAGGACTATCAGTTACAGGTATAGCAGGACCAACAGGTGGAACTTTGCAAAAACCGGTTGGATTAGTTTATGTTGCAATTTCTTCTGTAGAAAGGACATTATGTAAAGAATTTAGGTTTAGTGGAGATAGATTAAAAATAAAAGAACAAACAGCACAATCTGCATTAGACTTTTTAAGGAGGTATTTATTAACAGAATGAGATTATTTATAGGTATAAAATTATCTGATTTGTTAAAAAAGGAAATAGCAAGGGTTTGTGAAAGTTTAAAAAAGTTTAATTCTGATGTTAAATGGGTTGAAATTGAAAATATTCATCTAACATTAAAATTTTTAGGAGAAGTTAAAGAGGAAGAATTAGTAAACTTAGATTGTATTAAAGAAATTAGTCAGAAAAATTTACCGTTTATTTATGAGATACAGGGTATTGGTGGTTTTCCCAATATTAAACATCCAAGAGTAATTTGGATAGGAATAAATAATGGTAAAGAAAAGATTATTGAAATTTGTAAGAGTTTGGATGAAATTTTATGTAAAGTAGGATTTAAAAAAGAAGAAAAGGGATTTAATCCGCATATAACAATTGGTAGAATAAGAAGTAATAAGAATTTGTCAGTTCTTATTAGTAATATTCAGAGAGTAACTGTTTCTAATTTAAAAGAAGAAGTAAAGAGTATTTATTTAATAAAAAGTGTTTTAACTCCCTCTGGTCCTATTTATACAGATATTAAAGAATTTAATTAGAAAATAAATTAACTATTTTTTTAATATCTCCGATAGGATTTTTTGTGCAATAGGTGCAGCAACGTCCATTCCCATTCCAGCTTGTTCGCAAATTATAGCCATTGCTATTTGAGGATTATCACTAGGTGCAAAGCATATAAACCATCCATCTAATCCTTTTTTAGTGGTTTTTGAAGTTCCTGTTTTTCCTGCAATTTTAATACCTTCTATTTTTGCTTTTTTACCTAATCCATGTTCAACTGCATCTATCATTAATTTTGTTAATTTTTCTGCAGTTTCTTTACTTATGGAATTTTTTAAAACAGTAGGGTTTTCTTGATAAATTGTTTCGCCCCTTATATTTTTTATTTCTTTTACAATATAAGGTTTCATTAAAACGCCGTTATTTGCTACAACTGCAGCAATTAAAGCAGCATTTAAAGGAGTTATTCTAAAATTTTTTCCTAATCCATTTGAACGCTCTGCTATATCAAACTTATCTTCAACTTCTAAAGGTAAAGTGCTAGTAGATACAGGTAATTGTAGCTGTATTGGAAAGTTAAAACCGAATTTATTGGCATATTCATATATTTTATCATTACCTAATTCCAATCCTAATTTTGCAAATGCTATGTTACAAGATTGGTCTATTGCTTCATCTAATGTTTTTATAATACCATGTTTGTGCCAACACCAAAAGCCTTTGTTTTCAATCATTGTTACTCCATTGCATTTAACAGGAAATATATTTTTAATATTTATATTGCTTTCAAGAAATGCTGCAGTTGTTATGATTTTGCATATAGAACCAGGTTCATATAAGCTTTCAAAAGCCCTATTTAAAAAAACATCATTTTTATTAGTCTTATATTTTATCCAATTTTTTTCAATGTTGTTTGGGTCAAATCTTGGATGGCTTACCGCAGCTAGGATTTCACCTGTTTGTGGCTTTATTATAACAACTGATCCTACTCCTTCTAATTTTGCAGATGCTATTTTTTGTAAATTTAAATCTATTGTTAATATAATTTCATTCCCTGGTATGAAGTCTTTAAGGTTATATTCTAACCCTAATTTTTTATATTTTTCGTTGTTGTATCCTATTATTTTATCCGTATATGGCCCTCCCGGATATAACATAGTATTTCTACTAATTGATTTTTTTAATAAAGGTTGCAAATTTCTGTCGTATATATAGGTAATTGTATCATTATCTTTTGAACTTTTAGCCTTTTCTAAAAGTCTTTGTATTTCGGGATTTTTAGGATTTAATTTTTGGGATTTTTGATATATTTCTATTGCTTTATTAATTTCACCTAATGCATGAAGGCTTAGTCCTAACCCTATAAGTCCCTGTAAATCATTAGGTTTTAATTGGTTGTAGTGTTCGAATTCAATTAAGGAAAGGTTATATTTCCCTTTTGAAATGTAATCAAAACCAAACTTTTTATGGTCAAAAATTTTATTATATTTTAAACCTTTAATTCTTGCTATATTATAGTTTTCTTTTGCCGCTTCAATTTCACCTTTAATAACATTTAAAAATCCAATTCCATCGTATATTATAGGCTCTTCTGGGTTTATTTTTATTGCTTTTTTATATTCTTCCATTGCTAAATCAAAATTGCCTTGTAAACATAGATTTTTTGCATTTTTTACATAATTATAAATTTTTGATTTTTTGCCAAAGAGTGTTTTAATACCATATAAAAAGCCAATAAAAATAAGGATTATTAATATTGTTTGAAACCATTTATAATAGTGGGTTTTTGTTCTAAATAAAGGATTTCTTTTTATTCTCATATAGCCTCCACGCTTATTTTACTTGAAAAAAATACAGGTTGTCAATAAAAAAAATTAAAAAAATACTTGACAAAATAAGAATTTTACTATATAATATTTAATGATAGTAATAAAGTAGTATAAAATTGAAAGGAGGTGTTTAAATGGCAAAGACTGATATAGTAGTAAAGATTGCAGAAATTGCTAAGATAAACAAGGCAGAAGCTGGTAGAGCGTTAGATGGTTTGATTTCTTATATAGTTTCTGAACTAAAAGCAGGCAATAAAGTAAAGATTGCAGGTTTAGGAACATATGTAGTGAAAGAAAGACCTGCGAGAAAAGCTAGAAATCCAAAGACCGGTGAAATGGTTGATGTTCCAGCAAAAAAAGCAGTAAAATTCAGAGCAAGTAAATCTCTTAAACAAGCAGTGTTATAGGTTGTTATAATTTGGATTTTTTTTAAGAAAGCTCCCTTGAAATAAGGGGGCTTTCTTTTTATAGTATGTATTAAATCTTTGAGTCACAATATATAGTATGTATGATGTAATTTGTATAGGAGCAGGACCTTCAGGTTTGACTTTGTCTTACCTTTTGGCTAAAAGTGGTTTTAATATACTTCTCCTAGAAAAATCTTCAGTTCCTTATGAAAAGCCATGTGGAGGTGGATTAACTCCAAAGGCAATAAATTTATTAGATAGTTTGGATTTTATTTCATATACAGAGTTTTTGGATGATAAGAATATTAAGAAAATAAAGGGTTTAAAAGTATATTATTTGAATAAAGCAGTAAATTTAGACTTTCTAGATAATACTTTTGGAGTATGTATAAGAAGATCATATTTTAATAATATATTGTTTCAAAAGGCCTTAAAAGTGGGTGTAAAGATTCTAAATAGTTCTTTAGCCTGTAAGCCAATAATTGATAATGGTTATATTTGTGGAGTGAGATATTTATCAGGTAAAGATTTAATAGATGTTAGAGGAAAGATTGTAGTATATGCTAATGGACCTTTTTCTAAGTTTGGAGGGACTAGTAATAAATATTATAAAACAATAAATACTATATGTGAATTAAAAGGTAGTGATATTGAGAGTGAGTATTTTGAATTTTATTTTGATAAGTTGATTTTTCCAGGTTATTTTTGGAAGTTTCCTTTTGTAATAGATGGTAAGAACTATTATAATATTGGAATTGTAACAGAAAAGAAAGTCGATTTATTAGAAATTTTCCAAGTAATATTTAATAAATATACAAATAACTTGGAAATTATTGAGAAACCACGAAAGTGGTTCATACCTTATGATTTTATGTCTAAGAAATTATATGGAAATGGTTGGCTTTTAATAGGTGATTCAGCAGGTGTTGCTAATCCTTTAACTGGGGAAGGTATATACTATGGCATTTTAAGTGCTAAAATTGCAGAAGAAGTTATTAAAGATGCGCTAATCAATAATGAATTTTCAGAAAAAAACTTAGTAAAATATAAAATTTTAATTGAGAAAATGCTTAAAAAAGAATATAATTTATTTAATAAAATAAAAGGAATATTACCATTTGGATTTTTAAGATTACTTTTGAACTTAACTCCTAGGAAGAAAAATATGATAGAGAAGTATATTAGTAGTAGTTCACTTTATAATATTAATTTCGTAAAGATAGTAAAATCTTTGATTTTTAATTTTTTATTTTTGTTATTATTCTTTGGATGTGCACCAACTCAAAAAGTTCTTAAGGTAGAAAATGCAGTTAAAAAAATTGAATGGCCCTCCAGTCAAGCATTTTTGCATTATAGTAGAGGATTGCTTTTAAGCCAAAATTTACTTTTTAACGAGGCAATAGAGGAGTATAAAAAAGCATTGGAATATGATCCAGATTCTTTAACTATATGTGAAAGTTTGGTAAATGAGTATATAAAAGTAGGTAATACAGAAGAAGCAATAAGAGTTTATAAAAAAATTGCTGAAATTAAAAATGATATTAATGTTAGGATAAATATTGTTAAATTGTACATTGATGAAGGAAAGATGGAAGAAGCGATTAAAGAATGTAAAGATATTTTATTGTTAGACTCTAATAATATAGATGCATATTTTTATTTAGGGAATATTTATTATAAACAGGGTAAGTATGATGATGCAATTGATTATTATAAAAAAGTAATAACTTTAGATCCTAACTCAGAAACTGGTTATTTTAATTTAGGATTAGCTTTTAGTAGAAAAGGTGATTATGCTAATGCAGAAGCGTCTTATTTAAAATCAATAGAGATTAGTCCAGATTATTCAGCACCAATCTATGCTCTTGCACTTTTGTATCAGATTCAGAATAAATTAGATTTAGCCTTAGATCAATATAAAAAATTGATAAATATTACTCCTTATGATAGTAGAGTTTATTTGAATTTAGGTTTAATTTTTACCCAAGAGAAGAAGTATGAAGAAGCAATAGAATGTTTTGAAAAAGCAATAGAATTGGATCCCTTTGATACAGAGAGTCTATATAGATTATCTTTAATTTATTATCAGGAAAAGAGGTTTGAAGAATCTTTGGAGATAGTCGATAAAATATTAGAAATAGAGCCCGATAATTTTGAGGCTTATCATATAAAGGGTGTTATTTTAGTGGAAAAAGGTGAATTAAAAGAAGGTATTGCTTGTTTTGAAAAACTAATAGAATTAAATGAAAAAGATGTAAGTGGTTATTTATATCTTGCATATATTTATGGCAAAGAAAAGCAAAATGAAAGAATGGTAGAGGTACTTGAAAAAGCATCATCAGTGATACCAAATAATAAAGAGATTAAACTTTATTTAGGGGAGGCATATTTTGAATTAAAAAGGTATGAAGATGCAGAAAGAGTGTATAAAGAACTTATTAGATTAGATCCATTAAATGATAAGATTTATTATTATATGGGAGCTATTTATGAAAAGATGAATAGGATAGAAGATGCTGTTAACTCGTTTAGGAAAGTTATTGAGTTAAATCCCAAAAATGCCGATGCATATAATTACATTGGTTATATGTATGCAGATAGAAATATTAATTTAAAAGAGGCATTGGAACTAATAAAAAAAGCACTTGAATTAGAACCTACAAATGGTGCTTATGTAGATAGTTTAGGATGGGTATATTTTAGAGAAGGTAAATTTGATGAGGCTTTAATAGAACTGGAAAAAGCATGCAAATTGTTAAAAGAACAAGGAATAGAGGATGCTACCGTGTATGAGCATTTGGGAGATGTTTATATTAAAAAAGATATGATAGAAAAAGCAAGAGAGATGTATAATAAATCACTTAATTTGAATAAGGAAAATGAAAGTTTAAAGAAGAAGATAGATGAAATTGAAAAAGCAATTCGTTAAAAATTTATGTAGGTTTTTTGTTTTTGGTTTTATATTATTATTTATAGGGTGTGCTGTTAAACATATAAAAAGAGAAGCAGTAGTTTCCTCTATTAAATCTGAAGTTTTAGTATATTTTTCAGGTCATAATAATAAATTTAAAAAGAGAGCATTGATGGTTGTTAAATCTCCTGATAAGATTAGATTTGAAATTAAAGGATTCTGGAATGAACCGTTCTTCATATTTGTTTATAATAATGGAGATACTAAAATTTATTTTGTGGGAGAAAATGTTTATTATAAAGGTAGTATTTTTGAAAAAGATTTTAATCCAGTAGAATTATTTCTTGGTAAAACAAATAAAATGATTTTTAATAAGGAAAATATCAATGTGGATATAGAAGTTAATTTTTCAAATTACGAAGTTATTAATGGAATAAATTTTCCATTAAATATAGAAGGTGCTTTTGATAGCTATAGATTGCAATTTAGATATATTAATCCACTTATTAATATAGATATTCCGGATGATATATTTGAATTTACTATACCGAAATCTGCAAAGCAGATCTCAGAGAATGAGATTACTGATATTATTGAAAGATGGTCAAAATAGTTTTAAAATCTTATGCAAAGGTAAATTTGTTTTTGGAAGTTATTGGTAAGAGAAATGATGGTTATCATAATATTAGAACTATTTATCAGACTTTAGATTTGGCAGACGATATTATTTTAGAGAAAATTAAAAGAGGAATAGTTGTAAAGTGCGAAAATATTGATATTCCCTTTAATATTGTTTATAAAGCAGCAAGCAAGATTCTAAGTTATAGTAATATTAAAGGGGGTGTAAAAATTACTATAACTAAAAGAATTCCACTGGCAGCTGGTTTGGGAGGTGGAAGTAGTAATGCTGCAGTTACATTAAAAGGTATAAATACACTCTTTAATCTTGGTTTATCATTTGAAGAACTTTTTAATATTGCAAAAGAATGTGGTTCAGATGTTCCATTTTTCCTAAAGGGTGGAACAGCATTAGGAGAGGGAAGAGGAGAAATTCTTACTTATCTTCCTTCAATAAGAGGACTTTATTTTATTTTAGTAAAGAATTCAGAAAAGATTTCAACGAAAATAGTTTATGAAAATTTAAAAATTAAGTTGACAAAAAGAAATATATTTGGTAATAAAATTAGAGAATTTTTAAGTTTAAAAGAAATAAAAGGAGGTGATGTAGCTAAGATTTTACATAATGATTTAGAGAGTGTTGGGATAAAATTGTTCCCTAACATTCTAAATATTAAAAGGAAACTAAGAGAGGAGGGTGTATTAGGTAGTTTAATGTCAGGAAGTGGACCAACAGTTTTTGGTTTGGTTGGAGAAAGAAAGAGAGTCTATCAAATTTATAATAGAATAAAAAATTTTTATCGCTGGGTATGTGTTTCAAAGTCAATTATCCCAGAGTAAGACAAAAGGAGGATAGAGCCAATGGAAATTACAGAAGTTAGGATACATTTAAGGAATGAAGAAAAATTGAAAGCATATGCTACAATTACTTTTGATAAGTGCTTTGTAGTAAGAGATTTGAAAATAATTCAAGGTAACAACGGTATGTTTGTTGCCATGCCAAGTAGAAAAAGGCCAGATGGAACATTTAAAGATATAGCCCATCCTCTGGATAATGATACAAGAAGGAAAATAGAAAGTAAAATCCTGGAGGCATATAAAGCAGAATTACTTAAACTTAAAGATCAAGTTCATAAAGTTGATGAAGCCGCAATTACAAGAACCCAGGATATGAATAAGAAATTATCTGATATTGAAAAATCAATTGAAAATAAAATATCAGGATAGATTAAAAAGCCCACCTTATTAGTGGGTGGGCTTTAGTTTTTTATTCTTTTCTTTAAATAAAATAAATAGTAATCCTAAAAAAAGTATGAAGTGTCCAATAAACATTCCAGAGTAACTCTGTAGTTCCTTGTTTAAGCCTGTAGAAGTAAATATGGCTGTAGCAAGGATAGTATATTTAAGAATATTTTGATTTGTTTTATTATAACCTTTTGAAAGTATATAGTTTATTGATACATAGTATGCAAATAGAGCACTAACATAATGATTAAGCCAAGATGATGGTGATATAAATAATATTAAAAGAAACATAATAGCAAATTCAAATTTGAGAAGATGTGGGTTCTTTTTAAAACTATTTGTGAATGCAAAAGCACAGATTATAAGAAGTAATATTTTTAACAGAGTGGAAACATTTTTAGCTTGATTTATTGTTAAGAATGCAGGATCAGTAAAATTATGGAATTTACCGATAGGTTGATCTTTATAGGTTATTTTTCCAAAGTCAGAAAAGTGTCTAATTATAAAACCATCTAAGGATTGGTTAGAATGTCCAAAATATACTGTGTCTCTTATATAAAGGTCATTTTTAAAAAAGGGTAAAAATACCTGATTTATAAAATCTTTTAAAAACAAAAGGTTTTTATCAATACCATAATAACAGGAAGGAATGATTAAGAAAAATAATATTAATCCAATAATAGTACCTGGTAATATCTTAAAATTCCTTTTATATAGGAAGTAAAGTAAGAACAATAAAGGAGTAACTTTTACTGAGATTGCAAAACTTAGAGCTATACCACTTAAAAAGTTTTGATTTTTTATGTAAAAATATAAACTTAAAACGGCAGAGAAAAAAACTAATATATTACTTTGACCTAACCATAGGTTATCTGAGACTATAACTATTGCTACTATAAACACGGGGATAATGAATTTATTAGCGGAAAAATTTATATTATTTAAAACATTTATATTTTTTTCTTCTCCATAATTTAATATTCTTTTAATTAAAATTACTGCAGTTGTTAAAAGAAAGATATTAAAAATATCCCAAAGTACAAGAGCTACTTTGGAAGTAAATTGTGCAAAGAAAGCTATAATGCAGTAAAAAAAAGGTGGATAAGAAAAGGCGGGATGTTTATTGTAAAGATCATAATTTAAATATAAAATTTCTCTTGAAATCCAATAGAAATGATAAAAATCAACAGAATGTCTTGTTAAGGTGTAGATTAAGATTACTGAAAAATAAATAGCAAAATATAATGTGCTTTTCTTTTTAAGAAGTTTTTTAAAATCATTTAACATATATAAATTATACAGAAAAATAATATGTTTGACAAGAAAAATCTTAATTAGATTAGTTTTTAGGAGGGGAGTAAAATGGATATAATAGAGTTAAAGAAAAAGAAGATATCGGAGTTGTTGGAAATAGCAAATTCTTTGAATATAAATGGAGCGAGGGGGCTTAAAAAACAGGATTTGATATTTAAGATATTGCAGGTACAGGCAGAAAAGGATGGGTTGTCGTTTAAGGATGGTGTTTTAGAGATTTTACCAGATGGTTTTGGTTTTTTAAGGTCGGCTAATTATAATTATTTACCAAGTCCTGATGATATTTATGTTTCGCCATCTCAAATAAGAAAATTTGATTTAAGAACAGGAGATACTGTTTCAGGACAAGCAAGGCCCCCAAAAGAAGCAGAAAGATATTTTGCATTACTTAAAATAGAAGCAGTTAATTCAGAACCTCCTGAGGTTGCAAAGTCTAGGATACTTTTTGATAATTTAACTCCATTATATCCAACTGAAAGAATAGTATTAGAGAGAGAGCCAAGTGAACTTTCTATGAGGATTATGGATTTAATTACACCCATAGGTAAGGGACAAAGAGGATTAATAGTGTCGCCACCAAAGGCAGGAAAGACAATATTACTTCAAAAAATAGCCAACAGCATTACTATTAATCATCCAGAAATTATATTAATAATACTTTTAATTGATGAGAGACCCGAAGAAGTTACAGATATGCAAAGATCAGTTAAAGCTGAAGTGATAAGTTCTACATTTGATGAACCAGCAGAGAGACATGTTCAGGTTTCTGAAATGGTATTAGAGAAAGCAAAAAGATTAGTGGAATATAAGAAAGATGTTGTTATATTACTTGATAGTATAACAAGATTAGGGAGAGCGTATAACTCTATATCTCCTCCTAGTGGAAAGGTGTTATCTGGTGGTGTTGATTCAAACGCATTAAAAGGTCCAAAAAGATTTTTTGGAGCAGCACGAGATGTTGAAGAAGGGGGAAGTTTAACGATAATTGCTACTGCTTTAATTGAAACAGGAAGTCGTATGGATGAAGTTATATTTGAAGAGTTTAAAGGAACGGGTAATATGGAAGTTGTCTTGGATAGAAGGTTAGTGGACAAAAGGATTTTTCCTGCTATAGATGTTAATCGTTCTGGAACAAGGAGGGAAGAGTTGCTTTTAAGTGAGAGTGAATTGCAGAAAGTATGGTTATTAAGGAGAGTTTGGAATACCATGACACCTGAAGAAGCGATGGTACTTTTATTGGAGAAAATGAAAAAAACAAAGAGTAATAAGGAGTTTTTAGCGTCTATAAAAGAAATTAATTAAAAATAGGAGGAAAAATATATGAAAGAAAAAATACATCCTGTATATAAAGAGGCTACTATAACCTGTACGTGTGGAAATGTAATTAAAACAAGATCCACAAAACAGGATATAAGAGTTGAAGTTTGTTCTAAATGCCATCCGTTTTATACTGGTCAGCAAAAGCTTGTAGATACAGCAGGTAGAGTAGATAAGTTTAAGAAAAAAGTGGAGAGGAAGAAAGTGAAAAAAGTGGAAGAAGTGAATAAAGAAAGCAAGTAAAGTAAAGAAAGTAAAAAATAAGGGGATATGGGTATTATTGAAAAGTTACAAAATATAAAAGAGAAGTATGACAATTTAACTAAGTTATTATCTGATCCTAAAGTTTTAAATGATAAGTCTACTTATCAGAGAATAGTAAAAGAGATAGCTGAGTATACTCCTTTAATACAAAAATTTTCGGAGTATAATAAGATATTGGATGATATAAAGAGTGTTAATGAACTTTTAAAGAGCAATGATTCAGATATAGTTACACTAGCGAAAGCTGAAATTGAAAATTTGGAAGTAAAGAAAAGTGATTTAGAAAAGAAAATAGAGTTATTAATGTTGCCGAAAGATCCAAATGATGATAGAAATATTATAGTGGAGATAAGGGCAGGTGCAGGTGGTGAAGAAGCAGCATTATTTGCAGGTGATTTATTTAGAATGTATAGTAAATATGCCGAGTCTTTAAGATGGAAAGTAGAAATTATGAGTTCAAATCCAACAGGTTTAGGTGGTTTTAAAGAGATAATATTTTCAGTAGAAGGTAAAGGAGCATATAGTAAGTTGAAATATGAAAGTGGAGTTCATAGAGTTCAAAGAGTTCCCATTACAGAAAGTTCAGGAAGAATCCATACTTCTACTGTAACTGTAGCAGTTTTACCTGAAGCAGAAGATATTGAGTTGGAGATAAAGCCTGATGATTTAAGAATAGATATTTTTTGTTCTTCTGGACATGGTGGTCAGAGTGTTAATACTACATATTCAGCAGTTAGGATTACTCATATTCCTACAGGAATTGTTGTATCTTGTCAGGATGAGAGGTCTCAAATCAAAAATAAAGAAAAAGCAATGAAAGTTTTAAAGGCGAGGTTACTTAATTTAAAAATTATGGAACAGCAGGAGAGGATAGCAAAAGAAAGAAGATTACAGATCGGTTCAGCTGAAAGGAGTGAGAAAATAAGAACTTATAACTTTCCTCAAAACAGAATAACAGACCATAGAATAGGTTTATCTTTATACAATTTAACAGATATATTGAATGGGGATTTAGAACTTCTTTTAAACAAAGTAATTGAGTATAAACAAGAAGAATTATTAAAAGGGGAAAAATGACTGTAGTTGAGTTATTAAGTTTTGGAACAAATATACTTACTAGATTTAATTTTGAAGAAGCAAGGTTAGATGCAGAATTACTTTTATGTAAAGTTTTAAACTTATCTAAGTTACAGTTGTATCTAAATTTTAAAAAGACAGTAAACTTATATGAATTTATGATTTTTAGTAATTATTTAAAGAGACGAATAAATTCTGAGCCTATTTCTTATATTTTAGGATATAAAGAGTTTATGGGATATGTTTTTAAAGTTGATAGAAGAGTTTTAATTCCAAGGCCAGAGACAGAAATATTAGTTGAAAATTGTATAAATTTAATGAAAAATAGTTTTAAAAGGTATAAGATAGTTGATGTTGGGACAGGATGTGGTAATATTGCAGTAAGTATTGCAAAAAACTTAGATAATGTTGAAATTTATGCAACAGATATTTCTATGGAAGCATTGGATTTAGCAAGAGAGAATGCTAAGTTAAATAATGTTAGTAATAGGATAGTTTTTCTATGGGGTAATTTATTAGAACCACTTAGTAAGAAAGAGAAATTTAATTTTATAATTTCAAATCCACCATATATAAAGGCAGAAGATATGATGTTATTACCTGATGAAGTGAAGAAGTTTGAACCACATGTGGCATTAAATGGTGGCAATGATGGTTTGAAGTTTTATAGAGAGATAATAGCTACATCTTGTGATTACCTTGAAGATAATGGATATTTAGCATTTGAAATAGGATATGCTCAAGTTGAGAAAGTTAAGGATCTATTTACTGAATCTCAAAGGAATTGCAAAAATAAATTTGTGATTATAGATGTGATAAAAGATTATTCTAATATTGATAGGGTTATAATTGCTCAAAAAGTTAAGGGGTAGAAATGGATAAGATAATAATTGAAGGTGGAAGAAAATTAAAAGGAGATGTTACAATATCTGGTTCTAAAAATGCTGCATTACCTATTATTGCTGCTACATTGCTTACAGATAAGGAGTGTATTATAGATAATGTTCCTTTTTTAAAAGATGTTGAAGTGATGAATAAACTTATAAATATTTTAGGCGGAAAGGTGGAATTTGAGAAAAACAAATTATGTATTAATAATAAAGAGATAAATAAATTTAAAGCGCCTTATGAATTACTAAAAACTATGAGGGCAGGAGTATATGTAATGGGAGCACTTTTGGGGAGATATAAAAAATTTGAAGTAGCATTACCTGGTGGATGTGTTATAGGTGAAAGGCCAATAAATCTACATATTAATGGGTTTAAGAAATTAGGTGCAAAGATAAACATAGAGCATGGTTATGTAAAAGCAAGAGCAAAGAAATTAAGGGGAACAGAGATTTATTTAGATGTAGTGAGTGTTGGTGCCACTATAAATATAATGATGGCAAGTGTTTTAGCAGAAGGAGTTACTATTATAAAAAATGCTGCATGTGAACCGCATGTAGTTGATTTAGGAAATTTTTTAAACAAAATTGGAGCAAGAATAAGTGGATTGGGAACAAGAGAAATAATAATTGAAGGCGTTCAGAAACTTAATGGAGGAAATTATAAAATTATATCAGATTATATTGAGGCAGGAACATTTATGGTGGCTGCCGGTATAACAAACAGTAAGATTACTTTACAGAATGCCCCTATTGGTGATTTAGAAGCAGTAGAGGATAAGTTGAAAAAAGCAGGTTGTAGGATAGATAAAAAAGAAAATGAAATTACTATTTATGGAGTAGATAGACCTAATGGAGTAGATATTGAAACACTTCCTTATCCTGGTTTTCCAACTGATATGCAAGCCCAATGGACTGCTTTTATGAGTATATCTAGTGGTACAAGTGTTATAAGAGAAACAATATGGGAAAAAAGATTTATGCATGTACCGGAGTTGAATAGAATGGGAGCAGATATATTAGTGAAGGGTAATACTGCAATTGTTAAAGGTGTAAAAAATCTAAGTGGTGCACAGGTAATGGTCTCAGATTTAAGAGCAGGTGCATCATTGGTCTTAGCAGGGTTAAGAGCAACTGGGAAGACAGAGATTTCAAGAGTCTATCATCTTGATAGGGGTTATGAGAAGATTGAAGAAAAATTAGAAAAACTTGGAGCTAGGATAAAAAGAAGCAAAGAGAATAGATAAAGTAAGAAAAGAAAGGGAAGAGTATATGAGAATAATAAAGTTATGGGATTTAAATGATAAAAAACATTTAGATAAAGTATTAGAACAAGAGATTTATGAGAATAGAAAAGTTTATGGGGTTGCAAAAAAAATTGTATCTGATGTGATAAAAAATAAAGATGAGGCAGTGTTTAAATATAGTAAGAAGTTTGATAAAGTAGATATAGATAAAAATAGTATTAAGGTAAGTAAAGAAGAAGTAGTAAAAGCTAAAAAAACAGTATCAAAGGATTTTATTCATGCATTGAATATTGCAAAACAGAATATAATTAGATTCCATAAATTTCAATTGAGAAAACAATACAGTATAGATTCAAAAGGGAGATTTTACCTTAAAGCAAAATATATTCCACTGGATTCTGTTGGTATATATATTCCAGGAGGAAAGGCAGTTTATCCATCTACAGTCCTTATGGCAGGTATACCTGCAAAGATTGCAGGGGTTAGAAGGATTATTGTATGTACACCACCACAAACAGATTTAAAAGTTAATCCTTATATATTGGTTGCAGCAGATTTAGTAGGAATAAATGAGATATATAAAGTTGGTGGTGTTCAATCTATTGCAGCAATGGCTTATGGAACAGAATCTATTAGACCAGTTGATAAGATAGTAGGACCTGGAAATATTTATGTTACAATGGCAAAAAAAATAGTCTTTGGAAGAGTTGGGATAGAATCTTTAGCAGGTCCATCGGAGGTTTTAATTATAGCTGATAAGTATGCCAATGCGAATTTCATTGCAGCAGATTTACTTTCACAAGCAGAACACGATGAAAATGCAAATTGTTTACTTATAACAGATTCATTAATTTTAGGATATAAGGTTTTAAAGTGTATAAATGAACAAAAAAAATATTTGAAGAGAAAAGAAATAGTTGAAAAATCACTATCAAAAGGGTGTATAATAGTAGTGAAGAAATTAGAGGAAGGTATTGAGATATGTAATATGAAAGCACCAGAACATTTACAAGTAATGGTTGAAAAACCTTTTGCTATATTAAGTAAAATAAAAAATGCAGGTACAATTTTTATAGGTAGATATTCTCCTACAACAGTTGGAGATTATATTGCAGGAGTTAATCATATTTTACCAACAGGAGGTTCATCAAGATTTAGTTCTTCTTTGGGAGTAGATGATTTTGTTAAAAGGGTAAATTATGTATATTATTCAAAGGATACATTAAATAGTCTGTCAAAAGATATTTTAGAACTTACAAAAGTTGAAGGGTTAGATGCACATGGTAATAGTATAACTATTAGATTAAGTAAAGGAAGCAAATGAAGTGACCAAATTGGATCCTCAAACGAAGTGAGAGGGATGAGTCCTAAATTAATAATAGGTATTTTAATGCTTGGGAATTTCAATAATTCCTAATAATTCAAAAATAAAATAAAAAAATAAAAAACCGCTCTTTGACAGAAAAATAGAGAGAACTGAGTCAGAAGATTTGTTAAAAATAGGAAAAATTATGGAAAATATTCCATAAAGTTTGTTGCTATTAAGCAAATTTTCAAGAAAAAGACATAGTTTTCCTGTAAAAGACATAGTTTTCCTGTATGAATAAATCAAGACAATTAAAATATGTTATTAAAAACGACCTTAAGGTGGATGTGGATAATAATAAGTTAAAGCATTAAGAGATTTAGAGAAATAATATATTTCAACAAGTTCCATTCCATAGGTTTACCACAGATATGACAAGATAAAGGGTCTTTACCAGTGGTCTTAATGACTTTATCTCTCCAGCTAAGATACTCAGAAGAGATTTTATTCCTTCTTAATAGTTTAAAGACAGTAGGTAATAATTTAGTTCTGTTTCTGTTAGAAAGGATACCGTAGTAGCGGAATTTTAGAAGAACTAGGGGAACATGTAAATTTGGTAAAGAAATTAGATGTAATAGAACTTTTTCAAATTGTTTTTGGAGATATTACACAAATTGTATATGGTAATGGAAAAGGAGTAACTTGGTTAATGGTATATTTGGAAGCAGTAAGTAAAAAAGTTTTGGGATATAGGGTAGGGGATGCAACGACAAGAAATGTTTTAGTTGCGTATCGAATAGCTAGAAATTTTTTAAAGAGAAGAGGAGTAAAATTGAATAAAGTTTATTTTCATCAAGATCAAGGGAGTCAATTTACATCGTACAACTATATTGGTGAATTAATTAGAGATGGAGTAAATATATCTTTTAGCAG
>Ga0123519_10004387_pt1 | contig 22934 bp, 15 predicted proteins | sample YelNatPaOPRAMG02_FD_87396 | JGI IMG/M metagenome (GOLD analysis project Ga0123519, IMG submission 87396) | Hot spring microbial communities from Yellowstone National Park - Yellowstone National Park OP-RAMG-02 (version 2) | ecosystem: Environmental > Aquatic > Thermal springs > Hot (42-90C) ...
ATGATCACAAGCCGCCGGTGGTGAAGCGCCCGGCGGATGATGACAAGCCCGTGGTGCGCCGGCCGGCGGACGAGACGCCAAAGCCCCCGACGGTGCGGCGTCCCGGCGATGATGATCACAAGCCGCCGGTGGTGAAGCGTCCCGCAGATGATACGCCCAAGCCGCCGGTGGTGAAGCGCCCGGCGGATGACGACAAGCCCGTGGTGCGCCGGCCGGCGGATGACACGCCAAAGCCCCCGACGGTGCGGCGTCCCGCCGATGATGATCACAAGCCTCCGGTCGTGAAGCGTCCTGGCGAAGAGCATCCGCGCACGCCGGCCGGGATAAAGCGACCTGAAGACGTGCGTCCGGCCGAGTCGCGAGTACCGCGGCTGATCGAACCGCGCAGGCCCGCGGCGGTGGAACCGGCAGCCGCGCGCAGCCCTGTTGACATCCGTCCGCCGGAGCGCACGCGAGCCAGCGTCGCGCGGGTGAACACCACCGAGGTGAACAAGAAGGTTATTAACACCACCGTGGTGAACAAGAAGGTTGTGAACGTTACCGAGATCAACCGCACGGTTGTCAACGAGGATCGGCGGCGGCTGGTTGAGCGGGCGTATCTGGGTGGAGGTTATGCCCGGCCCGTTTTCGACGATCGTGGGCGCTATCACTATGACGACTGGCGGCCGCACCGCAGGAGTTTCGATCTATCCTTCGCGTTCGCCAGCATCGGGGGAGGCGATGCTTTTGCCGTGGCCGGCGCCTTCAGCAGCGGACGTCCCGGCGGCAGTTCGTTCGCCTTCAGTTTCAGCTATAGCGAAGGCGGGTTCGTGCCGGTGGTCAGGCCGCGGCCCATATACGTGCCGCCGCCGGTGTATGTGACACCCGCGCCGGTGGTGGTTGCGCCGGTGCCGGTGATGATCGTGGAGCCGCCGCCGCCTCCGCCGGTGGTTGTGGTTGATCCCTACGCATACTATCCGGTGTGGTACAGGCCCGCGGTGGTGGTGGTTCAGCCGCCGCCTCCTCCGGTGGTGGTAGTGGCGCAGCCGGTGTATGTGCCGCCGCCGCCAGTCCCGGTGGTCGTGGGCTACGACCCGTATGCGGTTTATCCCTCGTGGTACCGTCCGCATGCGCTGTCGATTTCGGCGTCCATCCACATTCGCAGCGCCGCCGAGCCGCCGCCGCAGTCGACGCCGACGGAAGTCGCTGCGGCGCAGCCGGTGCCGGCGGAGCCGCAGCCGGTCAGCCCCATCGACCTGACCAGCGCCGACTATGAGCCGACTACCGCCGAAGGCGGCGCGGCCTTCGGCCAGGCGAGCCTGTAGCAAGCGGCAACAGCTGAAGACTTGACGACATATGCAGGCAAGCGCGGCGGTCCGCAGGGACCGCCGCGCGTCATTTGGGGAATTGCACCTTGCGTGCCGCCGGAAGGTGCGATAAGAAACGACGGCGTACGATCGCGCGCCGCGCCGGCATGTCGGTTCGATCTGCATCAGCGGCGCGCACCGCGCGCGGTCGCCGGACAACAGCGAGGAACCGGGCGTGTCATCGGCTTCTGATCAGATGCTTATTCAGATAAGCGGCGCGCATTATTTCCTGCTGCGACGCCTGCATTCGCTGACGGGCATAGTTTTTGCGGGCTATCTCGCGCTGCACCTGCTGATAAACGCGACGATAGTCGAGGGGGGCGCGCCCGGGCGCGAGGTGTATCAGGTGCAGGTGAATAAGATACACGATCTGCCGTTTCTCCGGCTCATCGAATGGGCCCTGATATTCGCGCCGATACTGTACCATGCGATCCACGGCATCTGGATCACCCTCAGCGGGCAGCCGAACACGCTGAGTTATCCGTTCGGGCGCAACTGGCTGTATCTGATGCAGCGCGTAAGCGCGGTGATAGTTCTGCTGTTCGTTGTCTTTCATGTGCTGGCGCTCAAATACGGCGCCTTCGGTACGGGGCTGGCATTCGAGCCACAGCAGGCCATGCGCTCGATCGTGCGCCATATGGCCGCCAACCGGTTCGTGGCGTGGGTGGTCTATCCGCTGGGCATTCTGGCGGCGTGTTTCCACGCGGCCAACGGCATATGGGCGGCGGGAATCACGTGGGGGTTGACAACCAGCGCCGGCGCCCAGCGGCGCTGGGGCATCATAGCGGCGGCGATATTCGCGCTCCTGCTGGCGGCCGGCATGACGGCGCTGATCGGGGCGCTGCGCGCCGGCTGATCAGGCGGGATTCTTCACATGGCAACCAGAAAACGCGTCGTGATAGTGGGCGGAGGACTGGCCGGCATGGCCGCAGCCATCAGGCTTGCCGAACTGGGCGTGGCCGTCGATCTTCTGTCGCTGGTGCCGGTGAAGCGCAGCCACAGCGTCTGCGCCCAGGGCGGGATCAACGCCTGCAACAGCATCGCCCGCCAGCAGGGCTACAGCGAGTGGATGCACTTCGATGAAACGATACTCGGAGGCGATTTTCTTGCCGATCAGCCGCCGGTGCTCGAAATGTGCAACTGGGCGCCGCGCATAATAGACCTGCTCGACCGCATGGGCGTGCCGTTCAACCGCACGCCCGAGGGCCAGCGGGCTCTGCGCCTGTTCGGCGGAAGCCTCTTCAAGCGCACGTTCTTCGCGGGCGCCACCACCGGCCAGCAGATCCTCTACGCGCTGGACGAACAGGTGCGCCGGTGGGAATCGGAAGGGCTGGTAACCAAGTACGAGTTCTGGGAGTTCCTCTGGCCCGTCATGCACGCCGGACAGTGCGTCGGCGTGGTGGCACAGGACCTGCGCTCCATGCAGATCAGAGCGTTTCCCGCCGACGCGGTGGCTATCGCCAGCGGCGGCAACGGCATGGTCTTCGGCAAGAGCACCATGAGCGTGATGTGCACCGGCGCGGCCGTGTCGCGCTGCTATCAGGCCGGCGCGAAATACGGCAATCCGGAGTTCATACAGGTTCATCCCACGGCCATACCCGGCGAAGACAAGTGCCGGCTGATAAGCGAATCGGCGCGCGGCGAGGGCGGCCGCATATGGGTTCCCCGCAAGCCGCACGACCCGCGCCATCCCAACGACATACCCGAGTCCGAGCGCTACTACTTTCTGGAGGAGCGCTACCCGAAATACGGCAACCTCGTGCCGCGCGACATTGCCTCGCGCGAAATCTTCCAGGTGTGTCAGGAGGGGCTGGGCGTCAATGGCGGCAACATGGTGTACCTGGACCTGACCGACGTGGTGCGCCAGACAGGCCGCGAAGCCGTCCTCGCCAAACTCGAGGGCATCCTCGAGATATACGAGAAATTCGTCGGCACCGACCCGCTTTCCGAGCCGATGCGCATCTTTCCCGCCGTTCATTACACCATGGGCGGTCTGTGGGCAGGTTTTGTGAAGGACACGAAGACCGGCGGCCTGAAGGCCGGCGACCCCGGCAACATGATGACCAGCATTCCGGGGTTGTATGCTCTGGGAGAATGCTCCTTCGCTTATCACGGTGCCAACCGTCTGGGGGCCAATTCGCTGCTGTCGTGCATATTCGACGGTCTCTTCGGGGGAAGCTGCATGGGGAACTTCGTTGCCGAGGCGTCGCGCGTGCCGGTCGAGTCGGTGCCGCAATCGGTTTTTGAGCAGGCGGTGGCGCTCCAGAACGAACGGCAGAAGACGCTGGTGAACAACGATGGCACGGAAAACCCCTACAGCCTGTGGCAGGAGATGGGGCGGGTCATGACCGATGCCTGTACGGTCGTCCGCCGCAACGACAGACTGCGCAGCGCCCTGGAACAATGCCGGCAGTGGAAAGAACGTTACAAACATGTGCGCCTGGCCGACCGCCAGATGTGGGCCAATCAGAACCTCGCCTTCACGCGGGCGCTGGGCGACATGATAACCATGGCCCACGCCATACTCGCGGGCGCCCTCATGCGCGACGAGTCGCGCGGAGCGCACTACAAGCCGGAGTTTCCCGCACGCGATGATGAGAAGTTCCTCAAAGCAACGATAGCCGAATACGACAGCGCCGCCGACTGCCCGCGCATAAGTTATGCTCCGGTGGATACGAGCCTCATACCCCCGCGCTCGAGAACATACGGCAGGAAGTAACCTCGAAGCGCAGCCGCCCCGCCCGCCCATCGGCGCCGGCGCATTACCGCGGCGGAGCGGCCCTGGCCGCACATATTTCAGGCCAGTTCTCCGGATAATCCATCAGCCCGCTGTAGGGGATGCGCGCTTCGGCAGCGGCGTTGAACTGCCGGCAGGACATCACGTCGGCCGCTTCGCGCAGCATGCGCTGTTCGGCCACGAGCGCCCGGTCGGCCACGAGGGGACGAACCGCTCGCGCCCAGGCAACGGCCTCGACGTCCGGGTCGGCGCCGCAACCGCCGACCGCCGCGGCCGCGACAATGACGCAGATGGCGCGCAGCGCCGGTCTCACACACAGCGCACGCCGACAGGTCTCATCCGACGATGGTGACCGCGGCACTGTTCTGTCCGCCGAGTTTGTACGCGGGGCTGGCACGCAACTTTATTATCACGGTTTCCGGCGGCTCATCCAGATCGTCCTTCAGCGCCCGTATGACGATATCCACCGATTTGCGCCCGGGAGGAATGACAACGCTCTGCGGTATGGCGGCGTAATCGGTGCCATTGGCGGCGCTGCCGCCCACCACATAGGAAACAGCCAGCGCGAACGTCGATCCGACGCCGTCCGAACGCGTTATCGTAAACCGTCCGGTGTCGCGCGAGGCTTCCACGGCGCGGGAATCGGCGGCCGCTATGGTTACCGTCGGCACGTCCACTCGCTGCACCGATATGCCGTATCCGCCCGTGCTGCCGGCATGTCCGCCGACGCGGACGAAGAACGTCGCCCTGCCGGGCAGGGCGGCGCCGATCCATGTTTCCGCCGCGCCGGCGCCGCCGGCATTCAGCGGAGCAGTGAAGCTTCCTCCCACGGGCCTGCCGGCGCTGTCAAACACCAGCAGATCGGCATCGAGCGGCGTGCGCGGCGCTTTCACCCTGTCGGGTATCACCGTCACCGCCCAGTTGCCTGGGCTGGTGGTGGTGAAAGTGTAGAAATCGCAGTCGGTCGTGCCGCTTATGTCGGAGCCGGAAGCGGCGGCGTTGGTTGCGGGGGAGACGGACAGACGCTCGACGAAAGCCGCTGGCGGTCCCTGTACTTTCAGCCCGTATCTGCCGGTGGACACTCCGTCGGCAGCGCGCACGGCCACGTGAAGCACCGTTTTGTCGGGAGGAACTTCCCCGACGATGCGGGCGTTGCCCCGCGGGCCGGAGCCTTCATCGGTCTGGACCGGCCTGCCGGAGGAGTGATACAGCGCCATATGTGTCGGCACGTTGCCGGTGGTCTCGATGGTGATCGCGCCGGCGTCGTCGAAGGCAAACGCGAAGCCGTCGATGTCGTAAGCGGGCCAGAGCATCTGCCCGGACAGAGTGATCTGCCCGTACTGGTTGGGATAGAGCACGGCCTGAAAATCGCCTTTGCGGAACGGCGCAGCCGGCCAGACCAGCTGGCGCGTTTCGGTGATGGTCACGGCAGCCCGGTCCCTGGCGCTGACGCGATACGCGCGGTCGGGCAGGATGGCGATCTTGAGGCTTTCCGGCGGTTCCTGCTCGCTGTCGGGGATCGGCACCACCTTCACCACGGTGGAGTATGCGCCGGCCGGTATGGTCTTCGTGCCGGGCAGGCGCACGCAGTCCACGCCGTTGACCGCTTCGCCGTACACGGCGTATTTCACGACAAGCGGCCGGGCGGCGCTGCTGCGCGCGTCGCGCGAGATGGTAAACGCACCGAAATAGCGCCCCGCTTCCGCCGCGTTCGGACGCGACGCCACCACGCTCACCGTCGGCGGCGCCACGTGCTGCACGCGGATGTGATATTCGCCGAGACTCTCGCCCCGGCCATCGACGCGGGCAAACAGTTGGGTGCCGGCGGGAATGCCGCGGCCGATCCATTTCTCCTCGCCGCCTTCGCCGGCGGCGTCGATGGGTTTGACGAAGGACCCCGCCACGGGGTTGCCCGCCGCGTCGAACACCACCAGCGTGGCATCGAGATAGCCCGTGGGCTGCACGCTTATCACCCACGTGCCCGCTTCCGTGGTCGTGAACTGATAGAAATCGGCATCGGCCGCATTGCTGATGGTGGTCAACCAGTTGGCCGAGTTGGTGTTGGCATCGATATCCAGCGGGCGCACGACGCCGTGCACGGGCCCGCTTATGTGCAAGGCGTAGTCGCCGCTGCCCGCGCCGTCCACCGGCCGCACGCCCAGGTACACGAACTGCTTCTGTGCCACGTTTCCGGAGACGCTCACGTTGACATTGCCGGCCGAAGGCGTGGCCACAGCGATGGGCGATTTGCCCGCGCCGTAGAAGGCGAGCTGTGCCGCGGCCCGACCGGTCGTCTGCACCGTGAGCGTTCCCGGGTCGTCGAAATACACCTCGTATCCATCGAAATCGCCGGCGGCAAGTTGTCTGCCGGTAATAACAGCCTGGCCGAACTGATTCACGTAAACGGTGCCTTCGAAATCGGCTCCGGAAAACGGAGCGGCCGGCCAGGGCAGGGATGCGAGGCTGTCGGCGATCTTCACCGTTGCCGTGCTGCGCCGGCCGATGATGTATGCGGCGGACGGCTGCACCGAGAGGACGACCGTCTCATCGCCTTCGCGCGCGCTGTCCGGGCGGGGGATGATGTTCATGTCGGCGAAGCTGCGCCCGGCGGGTATGACGACGCTGTCCGGCACTTTCGCATAATCGACGCCCGGCGCGGCGGTTCCGCGCGACGTCAGAAAGACCGTCAGCGGCGATGTCAGCGACGCCCCGGCGCGTTTGAGCGTGATTCGCGCCGCCGTTTCCATGGCCTCGGAGGCGACCGGAACGGCGGTCGCCAGGCTTACCACCGGCAGCCCGGTCTGGTTGACCTTCACGGAGTAGGAGCCCGCGGTCCGGCCGCGGGCATCGACGCGAACAAAGTACGTGCCGCCGGCGGGCAGAGAAGCCGCAACCCACGACTCGGCAGCCCCCGGGCCGCCGACGTCTATCGGCGATGTGAAACCGCCGGCGACGGGCTTGCCGGCGCTGTCGAACACGACGATGCTGACATCGAGAGCGCCCGACGGCGCCACGCTGACGCGCCAGTCGCCGGAGTAAGGCACGGTGAAACTGTAGAAACGGCATGGCGCCGCAGACGTTGCCGCCCCCGAGGCGCTGCCGGCATGGGTGTCGGCACGAATGGCTATGGCCGGTGGACTTGCCGCCGGTGGACCGTCGATGGCGAGTTTGTATGCGCCTGCCGTTGCGGCCGAACGCACGGCGACGTACAGGCTCTCCGCGACCGACGCCGCCGCCATGTTCAGAGAAGCCGGTTTGCCGCCGCTGCCAGATTCGGCGATGGCCTGCGGCGCGCCTTTGCCCCTGTAGAAGGCGATGGCGGGCGCAGCCGTGCCGCTGGCGGTCAGACGCAGCGCACCCGAGGCGGCCAGCCGCAGCTGATAGGCGTCAAAATCGCCGGCGGTGTGGAGCGCGACCGGACCGACCAGCGCGTCGCCGAACTGGTTGGTGTATATGGCGCCCGTCAGGTCGGCGGCATGGAAAGGCGCAGCAGGCCAGGAAGACAGCACAAGCCGGGCCTCCAGCGCCTCGGCAGCAGCCCCTCCGAGGCGGCGGGGCACGCCGTGGCGGCGAACAGGTCCGAATAAGAGCCGCATGAGACTTGACAGTCGGTGCATTGATGGATTCGTCTGCCGGTTATATCGAACAGCGAAGGCTGCGGATTCTAGGAATCCTGCACCCGGTTTTACAAGCGTTGGGCGCGGGTTATATCGGACGCTGTGAAGTTGGGGCGACCGGCGGCGGAACATTTGCCCGGAAAGCAGATGAATCGTACATCATCGATGTCAGGCGGAACGCAGCCCCGAAGAAGGTTGCCGCCCGCGTGGGCGGCTCAGGGGCGCCTGACGCGACGCTCCCCTTCCCATTTTCTGGCGACGCCAGCCGCGGCGGAAACCCGCGGCCGGCGCCGTTTTTTGCGCTGCCGGGCATGACAGGCACGGCCGGCGGCAGCAGCCCCGGCAGCGACGAGCCTCGCCGCGAATGGGCGCGTAAGCATTCGCTGGCGTCCTTGTTCGGCGCGGCATCGGGTCTATACTCAGCACAATGGCTTTGCGCATATTGTGTCTGGGCGACATCGTGGGCCGGCCCGGCCGACAGATCGTTCACGCCAAGCTGGCGTCGCTGGTGAGGGCGCGCGGCGTGGATGTGGTGGTGGCCAACGGCGAGAACGTGGCGGGGGGATCGGGGATAACTGCGAATCTCTTCAACAAGCTGCGTTCTTACGGCATCGACGTCGTGACGCTCGGCGATCATGTCTATCGCCGGCCCGACATAGCGCCGGTGATGTCGGCCAGCGAGCGCATAGTGCGTCCGGCAAACCTCTCCGACGCCGCACCGGGGCGGCGCTACACGGTGATCACCACGAACGGCGGCGTGCAGGTGGGAGTCTTCTGTCTGCTGGGACGGATATACATGAACATGCCCGGTGGCGATCCGTTCGCCGCCGCCGACCAGGTTCTGGAGAACATGCCGCGCGACGTGCGCGTGCGCGTGTGCGACGTCCATGCCGAAGCCACCAGCGAAAAGGTGGCGCTGGGACACTGGCTGGACGGGCGCTGCTCGGTGATCTTCGGCACGCACACGCATGTGCCCACGGCCGACGCGCGCGTGCTGCCCGGAGGCAGCGCATACATCACCGACGCGGGCATGTGCGGTCCGTATGATTCGGTTCTCGGGCGACGCAAGGAGGCGGTGCTCAAGTACATGTCCACCAGCATGCCCGAGCCCTTCAAGGTAGCCACCGGCGACGTGCGGATGTGCGGAGCGCTGGCGGAAGTGGACCCGGCCACGGGCCGGGCGCTGTCCATGGAACGCATCGAAGTGTGCGGCGGCAACGCCGACCAGGCCTACGACGCCGACGACGCGCGCACTTCCGCTGGCGAGGGCGGCGGCGCGATGTAACATATGCACCGGTCGCAGTCGGACACATGTTCATCAACGGGAGTTATCTTCCATGACATCCTCTGTGCTTCGCTGGCCTGCGGTCGTCGTCGTTCTCGTCATGCTGGCATCCTGCACATCGCGGCAGGAGCTTATCACAGGAGGCACAACGCCCGTGAAGATCAGAAAAACCGAGTTCGGCAAAACCCGCGACGGACAGACGGTGGAACTGTATGAACTGACCAACCGCAACGGGATGGTGGCGAAAATCATCACCTACGGCGGCATCGTCACGGAACTGTACGCGCCCGACCGCAACGGCCGGCTGGGAAATGTCGTGCTGGGCTTCGACAACCTGGCGCAGTACGAGGCCGGGCATCCGTATTTCGGAGCCATCACCGGCCGGGTGGCCAACCGCATCGCCAAGGGGCGCTTCGTGCTGAACGGCGTGGAGTACACGCTGGCGGTAAACAACGGCCCGAACCATCTGCACGGCGGCATTAAGGGCTTCGACAAGCGCATCTGGAAGGCCAGAGCCATGGAAACTCCGGCCGGGCCGGCGGTGGAACTCAACTACGTGAGTCCCGACGGCGAGGAAGGTTATCCGGGCGAACTGAACACGTTCGTGACCTACACGCTGACCAACGATAACGAACTGCGCATAGAGTATCGCGCCACCACCAATCGCGCCACGCCCGTGAATCTCACGCATCACGGATATTTCAATCTGGCCGGCGCCGGCTGCGGCGACATCCTCGACCACGTACTTCAGATAAACGCCGATCGTTATACGCCGGTGGACAACACCCTGATACCCCTGGGCGAGATAGCGCCGGTGAAGGGCACCCCGCTGGACTTCACCAGCCCCCACGCCATAGGCGAACGCATAGCGCAGGTTCCCGGTGGATACGACCATAACTACGTGCTCAACAGCGGCGGGACGAAACTGGCTCATGCGGCGACGCTCCACTGCCCCAGAACGGGCCGCGTGATGGAAACCTGGACGACCGAACCGGGATTGCAGCTGTACACCGGCAATTTCCTCGACGGAACTCTCAAGGGCAACGGCGGGGTGTACGGCAAACACGCTGGTTTGTGTCTGGAGGCACAGCATTTTCCCGATTCGGTGAACCGGCCCAACTTCCCGTCGATCATTCTGGAGCCGGGCAGAACATACGTGCAGGTCACGGTGTACCGCTTCTATGCGAAATGAACGTGGAGACGGAGGGCGGAAAACAGTCCCTGACCGTGAGGTGACGATCATGCCGGGCGGGCCGGAGAAGATCGCGCGATGGTTGTGCGTGACGGCGGTGCTCATCTGCGCTGGCGCGGCCGGCAGCGGCGAGAAGGCGCCGGCCCGCAAGCCTCCGCCGCAAGAGAAGACTGCCGCGGCCGACGTCGCCAGAAAACTCCGCGCCCAGTGGAAACTGGGCGATCTGAACCTTACGCGCGAGGCGATAGAAGAGGCGTCCTTTGCGCCGGACATCAAGAAGGCGGCCATCGCCGCGGTGGACTGGTTCGTCGCCAGACAGGAAGCGCTGCTGAAGGACGTGGAGCGCGAGCCGGCCCGCGAGGCCGAAGCCCGCGCCAGCCGCGCGGAACTGCAGGCGCAGTATCGCCAGCGCATGGCGATGATATACGACGACCCGGAGATGATGGCCGAACTGTCGCGGCGGCTGAAGGCCCTGAATCGGGAGCTCGAGACGCTGGCCGACTCCGCCGACCGGATGTTCGACAAACTCGAGGCGGCGGGGCTGACGCCGGAGCAGCGCGAGAAGCTCAAACCGGTGGTGCGCCAGGCGAGCGAGGAGATAAAGCGCACGGTGGCCAAATCGGCCTCGGGCTCGCCGAAAGACGACCAAGTGCGCGACGAGGCGGTTGCGAAGTACCGCGAGGCGCGAAAGAAGGTTCAGCAGCATCTGACGCCCGCCCAGCGCGCAAGACTTGCGCGCAAGATGGCCGAGGACTGACGCCCTTGCGTAGCTGCCGCGCCGGTCGATAGAGTGTCGGCCTTTCGGGAACAGGCGGGTTGAGCCATGAAGATAAGTCTGGAGTGGCTGGCGGATTTTGTGCCCGGGCCGCTCGATGCGGATGCGATTGCCGAAGCGATGACCGCCGGCGGCCTGCCGGTGGAAAACATCGGGCGGCACGGCGCGGACGCGGTGCTGGACGTGGAAGTCACCAGCAACCGCGGGGATTGTCTTTCTCATCTGGGGATCGCCCGCGAGGTGGCGGCGCTGCTGGACCGCCCCCTTTTGGACATGGCGCGCGATCTGTCGCAGCCGCCGGCACCGGACGCATCTCCGCCGCCGGTGGATGTGTGCATCGACGATCTGGAGTTGTGTCCCCATTACACCGCGCGGCTGATCCGCGGCGTGACGATCGGCCCGTCGCCGGCGTGGATGGCGCGGCGTATCGAGGCGGCCGGCCTGCGCGCCATCAACAACGTGGTTGACGTGACCAACTACGTGATGCTGGAGATGGGCCAGCCCCTGCACGCCTTCGACTACGACACGCTCGAAGGCGGACGCATCATCGTCCGCCAGGCGCGCGCCGGCGAGAGCATAACGGCCATAGACGGACGTCTGCGCGAGCTGTCGCCGCCCATGCTGGCCATATGCGACGCCGTCAGGCCGGTGGCGCTGGCGGGCGTCATGGGCGGGCTGAACACGGAAGTTACGCCGCGGACGGTCAACATCCTGCTGGAGTCGGCGCGGTTCGACCCGCTGTCGATCCGGCGCACGTCGCGCGCGCTGGCCATGCAGAGCGACAGCTCGTATCGCTTCGAGCGCGGCATCGACCCCTGTCTGCCCGAGCGCGCCAGTCTGCGGGCATCAAGGCTCATCGTCGAGGTGGCAGGCGGCCGGATAGTGGGCGGCATGGCCGCCGCCGGCGCGCCGGGCTGGACGCCGCGGACGCTGAGCCTGCGGCTGAAGAAACTGCGCGATCACCTGGGGATGGATGTGCCGGCCGACGCTGCGGTCGATGCCCTGCGGCGTCTGGGACTGCGGCCGGTGCTGCGCGACGACAGCGTCGAATGCAGCATACCCAGTTGGCGCATGGATCTGCGGATAGAGGTGGACCTGGTGGAAGAAGTCGCGCGCGTCATGGGTTACGACCGCATACCGGTCCGCGACGAAATATCCATCAGGCTGACGCCTCCCCAGCGCGACGGCATAACCTGCGAAACCATCCGCTCGACGCTCGTGTCATGCGGCTATTACGAAGCCATCACCGTCGGATTCGTCAGCGATGCGCTGCGGGCGGATTTCGCGCCTCCCGAGGCGCACGCGCTGCTGCGCGCCGATCCGGCGGTGCGCCGCGACAACGCCCACCTGCGGCCCAGCCTTCTGCCGGGACTGCTCGAAGCCGTCCGGCACAACGAGAGCGTCGGGACGCCGGGCGCGCGCTTTTTCGAGATGGGCTCCACATTCTGGGCCGACGAGGCTGGACGCTGCGTCGAACTGCGCCGGCTGGGCATGGTCGGCAGCGACGATCTGCGCGAGTTGCGCGGGGCGGTGGAAACTGTTCTGGCCAGACTCGACGCCGACCGCCAGGTGCGCGTTGTCCCTGACCGGGCGCGCCCGGGGTTCGACGAGGGCGCCTGCGGACGCGTGGAATGGGGCGGCAGGCCCGTGGGCTACATCGGACTGATACGCAAAGACCTGGTGGCGCGACTGTCGATGAAACGCGCGCCGGCGGCGGCGGAACTGGAACTCGCTTGCCTGCTCGAAGGCGCCCAGCACGTGCCCCAACTGCGCCCGCTGCCGCGTTTCCCCGCCGTCAGGCGCGACCTGTCGCTGGTTGTGAGCGAAGCCGTAAGATACGAGCAGATCGACGCCGTTCTGTCCGGCCTGCATCTGCCCAACCTCGAGGCCGTCGAATACGTTACTACTTTCCGCGGCAAACCGCTCCAACCGGGAACCAAGAGCGTGACCGTGTCGCTCGTCTTCCGCGCGCCGCAGCGCACGCTGTCCAGCGAGGAGGTCGATGAGGCAGTGCGCCGGGCGGTGGAGGCGGCCGCAGCGCAACTTGGCGCAACGCTGCGAACGTGAATGGCCGCCGGATTCGTTTGCGCATTTCCCCGCCATTGAAGGCGACCGCGCCTTCTGCCGGACAGTTTCCCGCAGCCATCGCACGGCCGGCGCACAGTCCGCGATGACCGCGCACGCCGACGGGATCAAGCCCCTCGGCGCGGTCGGTCGCCGGTAAAAAAAAGCCCGGCAGACCGGACCTGCGTCCGGCCTGCCGGATCGAAAAGAACTGCTGCTCTTTACCTTCGGCGATCCCGCGGGCGTCAGATCAGCAGCTGGAACTGCCCGCGGAAGATCCACTCGTTCTCGCCGTTGTTCTTGTCCATGATGCCGTTGCCGCTGACGGACTTGGGCGCCCCGTTGGGCAGCCAGGTCAGATCGAACGTCAGTTTGGCGCGGTGCCCGGCCGAACCGTCCTTGCCGAGGTAGTAGTTGATGCCGATAGTCACTTCGTGGAAGGTGTCCTCGGAGTTGCCGTTGCTGAAGACGACGTCTTCATCATAGATGGTCACGTCATAGCGCAGGAACGCCTCCCATGCCGGATTGAACATATAGCTGACCTGCGCCAGCAGACCCCAGTCGGTGAACGTGTCGTCGGAGCCGACCAGTTCGCCGTCAACCGTCCTCACAAGCCCGGCACCGTACAGGCCCAGTCCCTGCGGGTGCTCATACTGCACATCGAGCGTCCCGCAGAAGATGTCGCCGTCTCCGCCCTGGCTCCAGTCGAAGCCCCCGCCGATCACCAGCAGGTCTTCCCTGGTGCCCATGGCGCTGAAGTCGCGGTAGTTCTTCCAGTCGCCCATGACCTTCACCTCGAGACGGCCCGACACGCCCCAGTCCAGCGAATGCGACGAGCCGAGTCCCAGCGGATCATCAGGCAGCGGTTCAGGGCGCCCGGTGAAGTTGGTGTTGTCGGAGTTCAGGCCATCATGCAGTGCAAGTTCGGCGTACACGGGGGCGTTCTTGCCGTAGTTGCCGTAGATGAGCGAAACGCCCTGCACGCGGTCGGTGAAGCCGCCGCCCAACAGCTCATTGAGCAGGCTGCGTTCGACGGCCATCTGGCGCTTGGAGCTGACCAGTTCCTCATGGTGCACAGGGTCTTTGAAGTGCCCGGCCTTCACGCCCCACTCGTCGGCAAACATGTACTTGGCCCAAGCCTCCTCAAGGTAGACGTCGCCCCCTTCTCTCTCTGTGGCCCACTGGAAGAAGTACTCCAGGTCCTTGCTAAGAAGCGTCCCGCCGAGCTCTAACTTCATGCGGCGAACCTCGAAACCGTTTTCGATTTCGTCGCTCTTGTCGCCGCCGGTGTCTTCGCGGTAACTGGCCACTCCGCGGAACTGGAACTGCGCGCCTACCCGCAGAAGATTGGCCCCGCTGCGGATGAAAAAGCCGTTGTCGTAGCCCGCCGAGGTGTCGCCGCCGGCGGCCAGCAGCTGGCTGCGCCGTTCAGCGTCGCGCAGCACCTTGTCGATGGTGGCGGCCACCTCGCGGCTGTCGGCGGCCTGGCGCGCCTCCAGGGCGGCGATCTTGGCCTCCAGTTGCTGAATCCTCTGGTCCTGCGCATCGCTCTGCGCCGACGCTGGCTTGGAAGCAATCCCGAGAGCCACCACCGACGCCGCCAATGCCACTGCGGTTCTGCGACGGATCATGCTGAAGTCTCCTTTCCTCGTCAGACGGCCGGCGCCATCCGCCCGCACAGCCGGCTCGAGGCCGACCGTCGGCCTCGTCTATCGTCGATCTTCGGCGGCAGCGCAGCCATCCGCTGTTTTTGTCACCCGACTGTGACCCGCAACGCTACACCCGCTATGTTAAGATAAGGATAACGCAACTGATTATTTCTGTAAAGCAGTACTGAATCGGCAAGCGTCCCGGCAATATTTTCTTAACATAAGACCAACGGGCAGGCGGATAGTATCGACGGCAATCGGCGCTGCGCATGGGGCCGCGGCCGCCCGACGACAACGGTTCTGCGTATTTATTACGGGCGGTATCGGCGTCCGGGTGCGGTTTGCGGACGAGGCAGGCATATGTCGGACACTGTCAACCACATGCGTTTGTCAAAACCCGAGGCGGGCGATATAACGGCTTCGGGTCAGGTCGGCGGGGCCGCGCTGCCAACGGAGTGTTCGATGCGCCATTTCGACGAACAGCTTCAGGAACTGCTTCACAAGATCGTTTACATGGGCTCGCTCACCGACACGATGATAAGCCTGGCAGTGCGCAGCCTTATCGAGCGGGACGACTCCATCGGAGAAGGCGTTTTCGCCAGAGAGCACGAAGTCAACCGCCTCCAGATGGAGGTTGACGACACGGCGGTGCGGCTGACGGCGCTTCAGCAGCCGGTGGCGGCCGACGTGCGGTTTCTGTTCATGGCGTCGCGGATAGTGAGCGAACTTGAGCGCATCGGCGATCAGGCCGTGAACATATGCCAGAGCGCGCGTGTTCTGACGTCGCAGCCGCCGCTCAAACCGCTGGTGGACATACCGCTGATGGCGCAGGTCGTGCAGCAGATGGTGCGCGACAGTCTCCAGGCGGTGGCGCAGCGCGATGCGAAGATGGCGGAGGGGGTGCTGGAGCAGGAACGCAAAGCCGACGCCTTCAAGGATCAGATATTCCGGACGGTGCTGACATACATGATGGCCGACCCGGGAACTATATCGCGGGGGCTGTCGCTGATACTTATCTCGCGCAATCTCGAGCGCATAGGCGATCACGCCACGAACATTGCCGAGGAAGTGATCTACATGGTGCAGGGCCGGGACATCCGCCATCCGGCCGACGCTCCCGCCGGACAGGGCTGACACATGGGCACAAGCAACGGAACAATTCTGGTAATTGACGACGAGAAAGACCTCCTTGAACTGGTGCGCGACAATCTCGAGAAAGAGCACTTCGACGTCATCTGCGCAAGGGACGGGGCCAGCGGCCTCCAGATAGCGCGCGACCATCTGCCGGATGTGGTGGTGCTCGATCTGATGATGCCCGGAATGGACGGTCTGGAGGTATGCCGCCAGCTGCGCGCCGACGCCCGCACGGCGCACATACCGCTGGTGATGCTGACCGCGCGCAGCACCGAGGCCGACCGCGTGGTCGGGCTGGAGATGGGCGCCGACGATTACATAGTCAAGCCCTTCAGCGTGCGCGAGCTGCTGGCGAGGATAAGGGCGGTGATGCGGCGATCCAGCCGGACCGAACAGCCCGCGCGGGTCATTCGCGCCGGGGCGGTGGTGATCGACAGCGATCGCCACGAGGTCACATGCAACGGCGTGCCCGTGCAGCTGACGGCCGCCGAGTTCCGCATACTGCACTATCTGGCGAGCCACGCCGACCGCGTGATGTCGCGCGACCAGATCATAGACGCCGCTCTGGGCAAGGAGACGGCGGTCTTCGACCGCACCATAGACGTGCACATCACCTCCATACGCAAGAAGCTGGGACCGGCCGCGGCGCACATAGAAACGGTGCGCGGCTTCGGGTACAAGTTCCGCAGCGCCGTAAGCAGCGGCGCCGAAGCGGGGTGATCGACCGTGCCGCGCAGAACCTATTTCCGGCGGTTGTTCATTCCGGTTGTGCTTATCGTATGCGGCGTTGCGGCCGCGCTGGGCGCGTACGGAGCGTCGCGCATGCGGGCGGTGTACGTCGAGGCCCGGCGCAGAGACCTGCACAATTCCCTTTCGCTGGTATGGGAGCTCATACGCGACGACGTGGCCGCCGGACGCCATGAGCAGGTTAACCTGCGCATCAGGCCGCTGCGCGATCTGATCGGCTGCCGCATAACCGTAATAGACGCCGACGGCACCGTCCTTGCCGACAATCAGGCCGACCCGGCGCAGATGGCCAACCACCTCAACCGGCCCGAGATAGTCGCCGCCGCCCGCGCCGGCGAGGCCGAGCGCCTGCGCTCCAGCGCCACGATTCACGAGTCCATGCTGTATCTGGCCAGGCGGCTGGATGCCGGGCAGGGCCGGCCGTGCTTCGTGCGTCTGGCCGTACCCGTGCGCGATCTGAACGAGGAACTGCGCATGCTGTACGGCGGCGTGCTGCTGGCGGCGCTGGCGGCGCTGGCAATGGCGGTGGGCGTGGCGTATGCCCTGGCGCGCCGTCAGGCGCGGCGCGTGGGCGAACTGACGCGGCTGGCCGAGGCTGTAAGCCGCGGCGAATTTCATCATCGCATCGCCCGCTCGGGACACGACGCCGACGAACTGGCGACCCTCGGCGCAGCGCTGGACCGCATGGCGGCGTCCATACAGGAACTGCTGGGCAGAAGCGAAAGCGAACGGACCGAGGTGCTGGCGATACTGGCGTCGCTCAGCGAGGGCATCATAGTGACCGACGCGCGCCAGACCGTGCGGCTGGCCAACGGCGCCGCCGGCGAACTGCTCGGGTTCGCTGCGGGCGATGCTCCCGGCAAGGCCCTGTGGCAGGTCGTGCGCACCGACTGGGTCATCCGCGCGGCCCGCGAAGTTCTGGAAACGGGCGGCCGCAGGGCTTTTGCGCCTTCGCTCATCGGGAACAGACATGTGGAACTGTCCCTTTCGGTATATCCGATGGGGCTTCAGCCGCGCGGACTGATACTGGTGGCGCACGACGCCACGCCCCTGGTGCGCCTTCAGGAGATGCGCAAGGATTTCGTCGCCAACGCCTCGCACGAACTGCGCACCCCGCTGGCCGTCATCCGGGGCTACGTCGAGACCCTGCGCGAGGGCGCGATTCACGACCCCGTGAAAGGACCCAGATATCTGGAGATCATCGAGCGCCACAGCGCGCAACTGGCCAATCTGGTGGATGATCTGCTGTCGCTGTCGCGGCTGGAGAGTTTCGCCGACGTGCCCCGGCGCCAGCGCGTGGACGTGGCGGCGGCGATACACAAGGTGCTGGACCTGCTCGGCCCGGCCGCCGCCGCCAGAAAACACGACCTCGCCGCCGATATTCAGCCCGCCCCCGCCGTCGCCGGCGACCCCGACTACATCGAGCGCGCCATCAGCAATCTCGTCGATAACGCCATCAAATACACCCCCGAGGGCGGACACATCCGCGTCGCCCTCCGCTCGGCCGGCGACGATGTGATCATCGAAGTGTCCGACAACGGCGTGGGCATACCCCCGGAAGACCTCACGCGCATATTCGAGCGCTTCTACCGCGTTGACCGCTCGCGCTCCCGCGAACTCGGCGGCACCGGCCTGGGATTGTCCATCGTCAAGCACGTCGCCCAGCTTCACGGCGGCTCCGTCGAGGCCGAAAGCACGCTTGGACGCGGCTCCACATTCCGCATGCGCCTGCCGGCCATGAAGCCCGCATGACAGCGCCCCGGCGCCGTCAGCGCCGCGCCTTCATGACCTGCGGCACGATGATGATGACCGTCTCGATTTTCGCCGTGTCGCCGTCGTGAACCAGCATGGCATGTCCGAGGCTCATGCTGTTGGCCGCCTCGGGCGAGGGCGCCAGAATGAGCATCCTGTCCAGCGGCACGTCGATGCGCACACCCAGATCGAAATACCTTTCGTCCTGGCGCACTTCTATCTCGCGCACGTGGACATCGCCCGCCGCCACCAGCCGCCGGCGCAGCGACCTTATCATGGGCATCAGCCCCACGCGCACGTGATCCGCCAGACGCGGCGAAAGCCCGAACTCCAGCACCATTATGTTGTCGCTGTCGTCGTGACTGCGCAGCGAAAACTCGTTCCTGCGGTCGAAAAAGTAAACCGTCTGCTCGCCCACGCCCTGTTTCATGGGCAGGTTCACCGTCTTCACGCCCGGTGCCACGAACACCTCGGGCCGCGCCCGCGCAGGCCCGCGCTCCAGCATCGCCCGCAGATGTTCATAGTCGGCCACCGCCGCGCTGCCCAGACGCAGTCCGTTCTTCTGGAGCAGGTCGTGAATGGAAATGTCCAGTATCTGCTCATCGACGCGCTTCCAGAAAGCGTCGTTGGCGCTGGCCGTTCCCCATGGCACGCCGAACTGCCTCACCAGCAGACTCGCCACGGGCTGCGCAAATGGCGCGGGGTCGGCCGGCCTCGCGGTGCGCACCGGCGCCGCCGGCGCAACCGTCGCCGCCGCGGGCATGGTGCTCGGCAGCGTCGCCGGCGGCGCGGCGGCAAACCGCAGACACCCCCCGGCGCATGCCGCACACGCCAGCCACGCGGCCCCAATCACCCGGCGCACGCCCCCCGCACCCACGTCCGCGCAGCGACCAACGCGTTCGGCCTTCATCATGCCCGCCCCGCCGCCTGTATCCGCGGCGTCATCCGGCTGCTATAAGCTGCGCCACCATCTCCAGTCCCTCTTCCCACAGCTCGCGGGGAATGTTCAGCGGCGGAGCCAGACGTATGACCCGTCCGGCCGTCAGGTTTATTATCACGCCGCGCTCCAGACCCCGCTCCACGATACGCTTCGGCGGGTCCTTCAGTTCGATGCCCAGCATCAGACCGCGCCCGCGCACAGCGGCAATCCGGTCGGCGATCCGCCGGTCGGCGCCCAGCCGCTCGATGGCCAGCCGCCCAAGTTCCTCCGCGCGATTCGCAAGCCCGTCGCGCTCGATGACGTCGAACACGGCGCAGGCGGCGGCCATGCATATGGGATTCGCCCCCAGCGTGCATCCGTGCGTACCGGGCGTCAGCAGCGCCGCCAGCGCAGGCTTGGCGTACATCACGCCCACGGGCAGTCCGCCCCCGGCCGCCTTGCCCAGGGTCATGATGTCGGGTTCGATGAATCCGCCGTCGGGATGGGCAAGGTGCTGATACGCAAACCATCTGCCCGTGCGACCGCAACCGGTCCATACCTCGTCGAATATCAGCGTCAGACCGCGGCTGTCGCACAGACGGCGCACGCCCAGCAGATAATCGGCGCTGTGCTCGTTGATGCCGCCCTCGCCCTGTATGACCTCGACGATGATGCCCGCGGTCTCGTCGTCAACCGCGCGCTCCAGCGCGCCGAAGTCGCCGGCTTCCACCTGCGCAAAGCCCGGCACCATCGGCTCGAAGCCCTCTTTCACCTTCGGGTTGCCCGTGGCCGAGATCATCGCCAGCGACCGCCCGTGAAAGCATTTCGTGAGCGACAGGATTTTCCAGCGTTTCGGCGTGAACTGCCGGTTGCCCCGCAGGCGCGCCAGTTTGCACGCCGCCTCGTTGGCCTCCAGCCCGCTGTGACAGAAAAACGCTTTGCCGGCGAACCCGTGTTTGTTGAGCCGCTGCGCAAACTCGATCTGCGGCTCCGTATAGAACGTGTTGCCCACGTGCCAGAGCCTCGTGCTCTGTTCCATCACCGCTCGGATAAGCGCCGGATGACAGTGGCCTACTATCGCCGCACCGAAACCGGCGAAAAGGTCGATGTACCGTTTGCCGTCCGCATCCCACACCAGCGCCCCCTCGCCGTGCCTCATGCACACCGGATAACGGGCGTAGTTTCCAATGAGAACGGCGTTTCCACGTTCGATAATCTGCTGCATCTGCGACATCGGATGTCGGAACCTCCTGAAGGAGAAACACGGGCAAGGCCGGCCTGCCCTTCGGGCTGGACGTGCTGCCCTCGAAAACGTTGTTTTATCTGCTCTGCTGCCTGGCAGCGCCCGCGGCGGGCGCGGCGTAAATCTCCAGTTCCCACAGCCGGGCCGTATCGCCGGGCTCTGCCGTTATCAGAAGACGCACGCGAGAACAGGTTACAGGCTCAAAGCGCATGGCGAAATCGAACTTCGTATTGCCCGATACAGCCCCGCCGGGCACGTTCTTCCACGTGCCGCCGTCGTCATACTGAAGCGCGAAATCGCTGGCCGGAGCGCCTATGGTCCCGTCGCCCTCCAGATAGCCCGACACGATGCGCGCCCCCGCGATGGTCTGCGGCGTGTTCCACGCGAGTTCCACCCACTGGGGCATCGTGCGGGCGCTTACCCAGCGGGCATTGTTGTCGGCAAGGTTGATCTTGCCGTCGTTTATCGCCGCCGGTTTGTACTTGGGCTCGAGCGTGCTGGAAACGGTTATCTTCGCCGCCGGCGCCACGTTGGGCCCCACCTCCGACAGCCACGCCGGCGGACTGAGCACGGGCCTGGTGCCGGCCGGACCGACCGCCGGAGGCAGCTTGCCGACGCCTTTTTTCATGAGCTCCTGAAGCTCCGCGAGGTGTTTCTCATATACCGCACGCGGATCGACGTTGTGCTTCTTGCACAGCGACGCGGCCATCCCCACTATCTCGCCCATCATGCCGCACGTGCGCATCACGCGCACCGCGCCGAGGGCGTCCTGGTCGACGCTGATGTTGCGCCCCGCCATGAACAGATTGGTGATGTTGCGCGAATACAGACAGCGGTACGGTATCCAGTACGGCCGCGGATACTTGCGGAAATTGGCCTTCGATATGAAGGGGTTGTCCTCGAAGCCCTTGACGTACCTCGGATCGGGCGAGTGCACATCTATGTCCCAGCCGGTGGGCACGCAGCCGTCGGGATAGGCCTTGGCGCTGATGAGGTCCTGCCCCGTCAGCACGATATCGCCGATGAGACATCGCGACTCGCGCGGGCCCGCGATGTACGCGGCCCACAGGAGCTTGTGATTGGGGAACTTCTTATCGACGTTCTTGAGCGCATCCCACGCGCCGTACATGGCGCGGAAGTTATTGTCGCGGATGAGCTCCCCTTCCAGCAGCGGATCGCGGTCGAAGCCCGACTCCCAGTACCACACCCCGAGTTTCGCCAGGCCGCTGTCGCCCGGTTCATGACGCCCGGGAAAGGGCTTGTCGCTCAGATCGTATGCCCACGGACAGCGCGGAAACGGCTGCGGCTGGCCGGTATCCACCACGCTCCACAGATTGCTGGCGCCCATGCGGCCTTTGGGCAGCATGTTGAAATCGGCCCCCGCAAGCGCGCCCACGGTGGCGTGCCCGGTGCAGTCGGCGAACCACCGGCCCGTGAACCGCAGCCGCCGGGCACTGATTATGTGCTGCGCCGTGACCGCGGTTATGCGCGATCCCGAAACCTCCACGGCGTTGGCCCGCCAGCTCAGAAAAACGCTCAGGTTCTTCTCCGACCGCAGCAGTTCGGCGCGGCGTTCGTCCTCATATATGTCCGCCGTATTCCCCGGACCGTGATGCGCCCGCCGGCGCGGCTCCAGCTCGCGCACCACATCGCCCACGCGCGGATACGGCGGTTTGTTGATATCACCGTTGAGCCACACGCGCACCTCGGAACTGTTGTTGCCGCCGATGACCGGGCGGTCCTGTATCAGCGCCGTCTTCAGTCCCAGCCGCGCCGCCGAGATCGCCGCGCAGGTGCCGGCGATGCCCCCGCCCACTACCACCATGTCATAATCGCCGCCATCCTCCGGCTTTTCCGGCAGGTTCAGCAGTTTGCGGCGAAGCACCTCCAGCGCCCGACCCTGGTCCGGCGGCGCAAAGTCCGTCTCCGCAGGCACGAACAGCAGCGCGTCGCACCGGCCTTCGAAGCCGGTCAGATCATGCAGAGCCACTGTCACGCGCTCGCCGGGGATGTCCACCACCCCGCCGTCCTGCCAGTGCCATTCAGCTCCTTCCGTGCCGAAAACCGTCTTGACCGGTTTGCCGTCGATCACGACGTTGAACCGCCCCGGCGCGCCGGGCGCTTTCCATGGCGCAACCCAGTCGCGCGTACGCACCCACAGCCGATACCGCCCCGCCGCCGGGAATCGCACCGTCGTCACGGCATCCTTCACCGGCACGCCCAGCCCGTGCGCCAGCACGTATGGCGAGCCCATCACGTCCATGAACTGCTGATCGACCACCCAGCCGCCGAGGTCCTCGAACGCCTCGGCTTCCACAAACACCATCTGCGCCGCGGCCGGGCGCACAGCCAGTCCCGTCATCGCGCAAACCACCGCCAGCGCCAGAAAACACGTCGTACCGTTCATCGTTGCCTCCTGCGACGTCAGGGCCTCGGCAGCTTCCGTCCGGCACGGTTCGCCGTGTGGACTTGCC
>Ga0123519_10004389_pt1 | contig 22928 bp, 20 predicted proteins | sample YelNatPaOPRAMG02_FD_87396 | JGI IMG/M metagenome (GOLD analysis project Ga0123519, IMG submission 87396) | Hot spring microbial communities from Yellowstone National Park - Yellowstone National Park OP-RAMG-02 (version 2) | ecosystem: Environmental > Aquatic > Thermal springs > Hot (42-90C) ...
AAAAGGGCTAAGAAGATTCCTGTTTATAACCGGGCAGTTCATATTGTTCCCTTATTACTTCCTCAAACTCGCTGGCAGGAACAGGAAGGCGCTCAGACACCTTGCCAGAGGTTTCAGAGATGGTTTATGCTATCAGATAGATAAAAAAGAAACAGGGGAAAATGTGGCAGTACAGAGAGCTGATTAAAAACCTCACGGTAGCGGAGATCAAAAACCGTTATCAAAATACGGTGCTGGGATTCTTCTGGTCCATTCTCAGTCCCTTTCTGCTGGCGGTGGTGCTCTGGTTCGTTTTCCGGAACATCTTCAAGCAGGAAGAAAACTTCGCCGTCAACCTGCTGGTGGGAATCATGGTCTGGCGCTTCTTTGCCAATGGCACGTTTTCCTGCCTGGTCTCGGTGGTAGCCAAACCCAATCTGGTTACCCGGGTTTATATTCCCCGCCAGATTCTGGTACTCAGCACCGCCTTATCCAGCCTCTTCACCTCCTTTCTGGAAATCCTGATTCTCCTGCCCATCATCTTTGCTCTCACGGGCGGGATTCCCTGGACAGCCTGCCTTTTTCCCTTTGCCTTTATCCTTTATTTCTGGATTGTTTACGGGCTCGGGCTGATTCTGGCGGCGCTCTTTGTCTATTTCCGGGATTTATCCCAGATTTGGGATGTGCTCATTAATGCGCTTTTTTTCTGCTCACCGATTGTCTATCCCATTTCGGCGGTGCCGTACCAGCTTGTTCCGTATTACATGCTCAATCCAATCACCCGCATAATCTTCGTTTACCGGGATCTCCTGGTAGCTGGCACTTTGCCGTCTTTAAATACCTTTTTGCTCCTGGCGGCTTTTGGAGCCGGGTTTTTTCTCTTCGGGCATTTTGCCTTTCAGAAGCTGCAGCGCCGGTTTGCGGAGGCAATATAGATGGATGCCATTACGGTGGAAAAACTCTCCAAAAAATTCCGGATTCCCCATGAGAGGAAGACCACGCTCTTCCAGCATCTAATCGGCATCGTCAAACAGCAGTACGCTTATGAGGAATTCTGGGCTCTCAAAGATATCAGCTTTGAAATAGAGAAAGGGGAGGCTTTCGGGATCATCGGCAGGAACGGCTCCGGTAAAAGCACCCTGCTCAAAATCCTGGCAAAAGTGCTCTATCCAGATGCCGGCAGGGTGGAGATGAACGGCAGGGTTGCCTCCTTTCTGGAGCTGGGGGTAGGCTTCCAGCCCGAGCTCACGGCGGAAGAAAATGTATATATCTACGGCTCGGTGCTCGGGTTAAGTCGGAAGGAAATCAGCCGATGCTACAGGGAGATCTTTGATTTTGCCGAACTCGAGCGTTTTCAGAATATGAAGCTTAAAAACTTCTCATCCGGGATGTATCTCCGGCTCGCCTTCTCCGTGGCGGTGCATGCGGATCCGGATACCCTGCTCATAGATGAGGTCTTTGCAGTAGGTGATGAGGCTTTCCAGAAAAAATGCGCTGAGAAAATCAATGAATTCAAAAGCCATGGCAAAACGATCGTTTTCGTCTCTCACGCGCTCGATACTGTCAAAAGCCTGTGCCAGAGGAGTATCCTCATAGATGGTGGCAGGGCGGTATCCGCCGGTCAGACGGAAAAAGTGATCTCCGATTACCTGGTATTGTTAAATGGAGAAAACCATAATTCCTGATAAAATATGGAGCATAATCCATGGATAATAACCGTGATTATTTGAAAAATAATATAGAAACCAGAAATTGTAGATACGGAATTTTATCATATTTCTCTAGAGATAATATTATAGGGCGCTCTCTAAGAGAATATGGAGAGTGGGCTCAAGCAGAGATTGATTTCCTTTCTGAATTTATTAATAAGGGCGATACAATTATTGATGTTGGTGCATTTATCGGAACACATACAATTTCTTTTTCAAAGCTGGTAGGAGATAAAGGTAAAGTATATGCTTTTGAGCCAAACATTGCCGCTTTCGAATTATTAGAATGTAACATCCAGCAGAATTCAATCTTAAATGTCGTTGCCTTTAAGGTTGCCTTATCTGACCACCATGGATCTATTTCAGTCCCTGAAAAATATTTATTTCCGAATGATAACCCAGGTAGTTTTTCTTTGAAGAATATTACATTAAATTCTAATGAAAACTCAGATTTAAATAAGATAAGCATTTCAAAACTAGATGATTATTTGATTGAAGCATGCGATTTAATAAAAATTGATGTTGAAGGAATGGAGTCATCAGTTTTAAATGGGGCAACCAACATAATCAAAAAATTTAAGCCTCTCGTTTTTGCGGAATGTCTTTCGATTGACAGTGGCTGGCATTCTATTAATATTATGCAAGAATTAGGATATGAGGCATTTTTACACAATGAATTAAGTTACAACATAAAAAATTTCAATCATAATCCAATAAATTTCTTAGGTTATGCAAGAGAAACAAACATCTTTTTTATACCATCGAGAAAGTTATCAAAAATAAAATTGAAATCAACTTATTTTGACAGATTGATTCCAATAATTACGATTGATGACCTTGCGCTTGGTCTTTTAAAAAAGCCGCAATATAAATATGAAATATTGACAACGACTAAAGCCGCCGGAGTATTAGGAGTAGATTTCATTCGCAATGAGCCCGAAATTAAAGTGATTGATCTGGATTTACAGGAGAAAGGGAAGCGTGTAGAAGAGCTCAGCCGGGATGTAGAAGAAAGGGACAGGCAGATAGGTGAACTTAGAGCGGTTCTGGCGGAGAAGACGGAGCAGGTAGATGTAATGGGGAAGGAGCTGGCGGAGAAAGGGAAGCGTGTAGAAGAGCTCAGCCGGGATGTAGAAGAAAGGGACAGGCAGATAGGTGAACTTAGAGCGGTTCTGGCGGAGAAGGATCTTAGGCTAAGCCAGCTACAGATTCAGATTCAGCAAAGTATAACCCTCCGCTTGCAGGCTAAATATCAGCAGGTTATTGAAAAACTCCTGCGCCCGGGCACGCGCAGACGCTATTACTATGAGCTGGTACTGACTGGCATCCGGGTTATTCTGGATGAGGGGTGGAGAAGTTTCTGGAGGAAACTTTTACAAAATAAAAAATCGCATAAGAAGGATCACAAAAAGGATCATTTAATTAACGCAATTTTACCTAAAGAAGGGCTTATAAATTTTTCACATTTAAAAGGAAATATTGATAGCATCGTTTTAAAAAAACAGCATGTCTATGGTTGGGGATGGTTATACGATAACGAATCAAACATCCAGGAAATTAATTTTGTTGTTAATTTTGGTGGAAAAGAATTTTATTATAAATGCCAATATGGATTAAACAGACCAGATGTGGCTAAAGATTATAATTGTGAATCTTCACTTTACAGCGGTTTTTTGATATCCTGCTATTTACCTAAAAAGGTCTTTTCTGAATGTTTTCTGGAAGTAAAATATCCCGCAAGTAAATTGAGAATAAAGATTACTCCTTTTGTATTGTCATTTACTTATAATAACTCTAGATTACCAATTTTAGCTAAGTGGGTTCGAGAGGGAAGTAAGTTAATTTTCCAAAGAAGGTTTAAATTATTGTCTGAGAAAATCACGAATAAAATAAAAGAAGCGATCCGGTACAATAAAGTAAAAAACATTGAACAAGCTAATCTATTGAGTATTATTAAAAATAATAGAAACAAAAATGTGAAATTAATTATTGATCATAACATGGGGGGAGGAGCGAATCTATTTAGAGACCAATTAATTAAAAGTTTAGTTAATAAAGTTGATAATACACTGCTGTTATATTATGATATGCCTTCTTTGAATTATCATTTGCGTATATATAATAGACTTGGGGAGGTATTAGAGGAATTTAAAGATTCTTCCATCGAAAAAATTGCTAATGCCATTATCCTTGTCACACCAGAAGAAATTTTTATAAATAACTTAGTATCGTTTGAAAACCCGTTATATCTCTTAACAATTATCAAAAAGATAAAAAAAATCATCAATTGTAAATTGAAAACTGCTGTTCACGACTTTTTTATGGTTTGTCCATCCTATACTTTAATAAATGATAAAGGTACATTCTGTGATATACCAATAGATTTAAACATTTGTAAAAATTGTCTGAAAACTAGTACACAAGATTTTACTTACTTTGTTGACCAAAATAGTACCGATATCGTTACCTGGCGGAGTAGATGGTCAGATTTATTGAATGTATCTGAAGAAATAGTGTGTTTTTCCGAATCGTCGAAGACCTTACTGCTTAAAGCTTATAGCGAACTCGATGAGAAAAAAGTTAAGGTAAATCCGCACAAAGTAGATTATTTACCCCGAAAATTGATAAAGGTAAATTTCTCCGATGGTTTGCACATTGGCATAGTTGGTAAAATTTCCATGATAAAAGGTGCAGCAATAATCAAACAAATAGCTGAAAATATCAACAAATATAATTTACCTGTAAAAATGACAATCATTGGAGAATATGAAGGAGAAAAACTACCTTCTTTTGTGAAAATCACCGGTAAATATGAAATAAGAAAACTGCCAGATGTTATTACACAATGTGGAGCAAATGTTTTTTTCTTCCCTTCTATTTGGCCTGAAACATTTTCATTTGTTGCCGAAGAATTAATGCAATTAGGATTACCTTTAGCTGCTTTTAACATCGGAGCTCCGGCGGAACGTTTAATGAAATATGATCAAGGTAAAATTATCGAAAAGATAAATGCCGATTTTGCTTTGAACAAATTGATTGAATTCTATAATGAGTTATCAAATCAAACGCCTGTGACCATCATTAATGGAGGTCAATAACTTTATGATTTACGTTTATACATCATCTGCTTTGAATTATCTTCCCAAAGTAAGAATTTTATTCGATTCTTTGAAAAAGTATCATCCGGAATTTAAGTTAAATTTAATGTTGGTTGATAAACTGCCTAAAGGATTTGATTATAGCATAATAAATGCAGATGAAATAATTACTATTCCAGATCTCGATATTCCAGAATGGAAATCTTGGATTTTTTCATATTCACTAATAGAGTTGTGTACTGCAGTAAAACCATTTGCTTTAAAATATCTGCTTCAGAAATCAGAATGCGATTGCGTATTGTATTTTGATCCTGATATAGTTCTATTTTCACGAATTGACGACCTATTAGAAGAATTTAAAACATACAGCATCCTACTAACTCCGCATCAGACAATACCTGAGCAAACTTTAGAAGCAATTAAAGATAATGAAATATGTAGTTTAAGACACGGAATCTACAACCTGGGATTTATCGGCGTGAAATCCGATAAAACTGGGTTTTCTTTCGCAGAGTGGTGGTCTGAAAGATTGTATCACTTTTGTTTTGCGGATCGAGAAAAAGGGTTTTGGGTTGACCAAAAATGGATAGATTTTGTTCCTGTGTTTTTTGACAATGTAAAGATTATTAAATGTTCCCGGTTTAATGTAGCGCCATGGAATATTACTAACAGAAAGCTAGAAGGGGATTTTCAAAGAGGTTTTACAGTTGATAATAAGCCTTTAGGTTTTTATCATTTTACGGGATTTGATAGCGGCGATCATGTTATTATGGCTACAAAATATGCTGGACAAAATAAGGCAATAAGAACGTTAATAAAATGGTACAGCAATTTAATATCTAAGAATTTACCATATAGTAAAAATCCTTGGGGTTATGCTACTTTCACAAACGGTGATACAATTACTTCCTTGCACAGATTCATTTACAGAGGGAGAAAGGATTTAAAAACAGCTTATCCTGATCCTTTTGAAGTAAAAGAAGGCGAAAATTGTTATTATAACTGGTTCATATGGCGTGCTTCGATTGAATATCCGGAATTAGTAAATACCTTACAAAATATTAATAATAACCCAAAAATACAGCCATCTTATTCAAAAATAATGTTGGTCAAGATATTCTGTAGATATTTTATAAAGGGAGTCAAAAAACCTAGTTATGGTTTTGCAATATTCAAACAAGCTTTTAAGACATTTTTTAATGAGGGGTATCATGGTTTGAAGAAAAGAATTGGGTATACTTAAGCTTAAAAGTAAAAATGTTATTATTTATCACGATATAAATAATTAGGTTTTTGAACTATTTTTAGGGGACAAAGTTCTGAAATTTTAATATTAATAAATGCGCCTCGGCAAAATTGGGTAAAAACATGCACTATTTTGTATTTTAAAAAGAAAAATATAAAACGTCTTAATCGGCAATATCAACTTGTGATGTCGTATATGTAAAATATTCATCGTCCCGTTGTTGGAGCAATAAGCCAATTGTGAATTGGCTTTGAGGTATTTTATTTAAGGGTATCAGAGTTACAAATCCTGAATAATCCAGATTTAAACCTGATTCTTTAAAAGCGGCGGTAACATCCGGGCGCTTTTGAGGGAAAGTCTCAAATATATAAGTATCTGATGGGGATTTCAAAACCAGATATTTCTTGGGATCTTGCATATCCATTCCTTCAATGAATGCCCAGCCGATTATTTTAATGAGAGCATCTTCAAAATTGATTTTTTCGATATTATATCTAATAATATTGCTTTCTTGAGGTAAATCAATAATACATAATTGTGCTTCTCCTTCAATTATTTCATTAGTATACTGAAAAGCCTCAATAGAATTTTTTCGAATATAAATTCCTATAGAGTAACAGTATTTGCCAATTTTATCTTTCGGAACGATAGCGAAAAAGCCTGAATTATCCAGATTAATATTTAAATCTGGGTATGCGCGAGTGACATCCGCTCTAACTCTCGTGAGTGTATCATAAATCAATAATTTAGACCGATTTTTAAATACCAGATAAACTTGCTGATCGGTAGTATCATATTTATCAATAAAAGCCCAGCCCTCTATTTCAATATTGTCGTTATTTATTGAAATGTGATCAATTGCGAATTTTAGATCGTTCGTTTCAGGTGGAAGAGTTATATTTTGGAGTTTGGCTTGCCCGGGCAATTCATTGAAGTGGCTGAAGAGCGGCTCTGCTCCAAACAGGAGGAAAATTATAAATGCTGTAATAATCGCGCCGTGCGTGATTATTTTCCCCATGCGCTTTTTAAACCATATTCCCATTTAATATTCTCCGCTCTTAATCTTCCAACAATTCATAACTGGCACCAAAATAATGGTTGAAGATCAGACGAAAAGTATTTACCGGCGAAATATTATCGTAAAGAAGCTTTTTACCATCTCCGGGTAGATAATATGCATTGAGTATTTTCTGCCATTCGCTATCACCAATGGATATACCGGGGTGATGAGGTCTGAGACCGTGATCAGATTGAATTATGATAATAGGAGGTCTTCTGGAATTTTTTAAAAGAGATTCTATTACGTCTTTGATTTCTGATGTGATAAAGATATACTGATCACGATAGAATTTCTTTTCCTTGTAATTTTGCCAGTTAGTTGGCTCAACAAACTCTCCCCTGGATCCAAATACAAAAGGCTCGTGTGGACATAAGAAGTATGTAAATATAAATTTGGTTTCGTTTGGATCTGTTATGTGCTTAAGATATTCAATTGCGTTTATTGTCTGGCTACGTAATGAGAATTTATATTCTGGACCTATTATACGGGTGTAATAAAAAGGAAGGATTGCGGAAGTTTTCAAAAGCATTTCCTGAAAATCGGTAAAATATTGAGAATTATCAGAGAGATAATAATTTAAATATTGATCTGCATATTTTTGTAGATATGAGTGGAACAATTTAATATTAAAAGTAAAAACATTGCCAATGAATATGTATTTATAACCTATATCTTTTAGAAAATTTGCTGCATTATTATGAGCTAAGATTTTAAATAAGTTATCAGTATAAACATAATCCTCGCTATACTTTTTACCCGTGTTAATTTCTATATAATTATTGATATCAATGTCCCAGCGCCATCCTGATGTTAAATACTCCATATTCAAAACCTGTGCCATTGCCTGTGGAGATGCAGGTGTTCTTGTCCTACTTCCTGAAGCAACGTAAAAGCCCTTATCTTCCAGCCACCGGATAAATTCGCTGTTATCGTAATTATAATATTCCTTCATAGTATCCGGGTGTGCATATTCATCCAGGATAATAAAATAGATATCTGGTAAGTTTTCTGTATTCAGATTAACAGCGGATGGGGATGACACAGTTGAATGGACGGAATTTTCTTCTCTGGCGTTGGCGGTTTTGACCTGATACCAGCCGATATTGACCAGATTGATGAAAATAAGTACTGCGGCAACTACATTCAGGATTTTGGTAACGTTTTTAAAATCCCATTTTGCGATCTTGATGAAATAAACACAATAGCCCCAGATAAAAAGGGAGATAGGGAGCAAATGGTAGTGAGCGGGTATAAATTTATTCCAGTTCTCTATTAAATCATAGAAGCGACCGTAAGAGTAAAATAGAATTACAAATACAGTTGTTGCCAGCGCCCCTTTGAAAACGCTCTTCATCAGCAGGCTTAAGAGAATCCACAGTACGAGTGAACCGCTTATAGAGACCAGCAATGGATAGTAAGTCTGATTAAATGCGGTTTCGCTGATATTCTGTGAATACAAAAATAAAACGGGGAATGCGGCGAATAAGACGGGGTGAATTACAGGGTGGCTTTTTATCCCTTTAAAAGTGTTATTAAAAAACTCTTTCATTTTGCGATCCTGTGCATAAGATATATAGTTCGTTCGGAGCCGCTGATTTGAACCGGGTCTTCGACATGGAAATATTCTTTAAAGGCTTTTTCAAAGCCTTCTCTGGTATAGTTTGGGAAAATATCCTCCCGGGTTGCAAGCAGTCGCTGGACCTGCGAATCGCTTTTAGGCACAAATTCTATGATCAGCGAACGGCATATCTTGCTGAAGAATTCTGCAATCCTGCTCAGAGGGAGGTTATTTGAGATTGCCAGATGGTGAATCAGCGCCAGCGCCAGGACGGTATCCACCGGTCCCCGCTCAATCAGCGACATTCTTTCCCGGTTTTCCCAGCCGGTGCAGGGACTGGGATTGGTTAGATCTATCACCAGCGGTAAAATATTTTCCTCCTGCTTATTTTTGCACTCAAGGTAGTTCAACTCTACTGCCGCCGGGTCGCTATCAGGTGATATTACTCTAGCACCCGTACGGCTGGCGATGCGGCTGAAAATCCCGGTATTGGCACCCATATCCCAGACCTTTGCCGGTTTCAGCGCCGCCAGCATCTCAGCAACGATTTTTTTCTTATGCTCAAAAGCTTCTGGAGTATAATTGATTTCCCGGTAGTAATCTGCCCATTCTGTGCCCCGGGGTGACCATTTTAAATGACTGATCAGTTTTTCCAGATTATCGATGATTCCCAGCAAAGCCATGCGCCCTAGCCTGAGGCGGCTGACATCGATCCTTTTTTCAGCATAACGTTTCTGACTGCCGGCATGGAGATGGATATGCGTCAGGATAGACGGGAAAAAACGGGTGCGAAGAGGCAGAAGTTGGCTTGTTAGATCAAGGGGTATGCCGTCCAGATAAATGCGCAGTAACTGGCTGAGCCTGATATCCTGGTAGCACATTAAAAGAAGCGGAGCCAGAAAATGCTGGCAGAACTGGCGGTAGGCTACCCAAGGTTTGCCCTCCTGGTACCTTTCAAAAGAGAGGGTATCAATAAAGATTGGTTTCCCCGCCTGAAATTGGATATTGTATGTACTGCAGTCTTTCAAAGACATGCCATGGTCGAGTGCCAGTTTCTGGATTTTCAGAGTAAGCAAAGCGGCATCTTTTAACTGACTAAAGCACCATTCATAAGGATAAGAGATGAAATCGATGCGCTCCGGCTGGATTATTTTATAAACTTTATCCTCATCCGCAGGCTCAATTTTTACTTCGCTGTGGGAAACGAGCAGTTTTTCAGAAACCAGTTTTTGATAAAGTCTGGAATTAATCAATAAATCATAATTGTCTTTGTAAAATAGATTAACTTGCCGGTATAGTATACCTTCCCGCTCGAAGAGAAAACCAGCCGGATCACGGAAGGAGGATGGCAGGATTGAATTACTCATCCTTTGCCTGTTCCTTTCTTTCTGCCAATGCCTCTTGCTGGTTGTTCTTACGGAACAGATTTTTCAACCTGTTCCAGAAAATTTTCAGGGCAAGCAGACCACCTGCCAGAGCGCCGATGATTACCTGGATTATCATACTGCCGGTGCCGGCATCAATATATGCCAGTAAAGGTTGTGCATGGTTAAGTAATAAATTTTCCATTTATATTCCTCCACAATAGTGGAAAATCCTTTAAGCAATATGAGTTAAACAATCATTAATTAAAAATGATGCAATTCTTTTCAATTCATCCTTTTAGGTACCCCTTCTCCACCAGATAAGCCTTGAGTGATTCCTGCCAGCTCCTCAGATTATCTATTCCCAGAAGCCGGAGATGGTAATGACCGAGCACAGAATATGCCGGGCGCCGGGCTTTTTGCGGATACTGATCCGAGGTAATCGGTATGACCTTTACCGGTAAATTTGCCAGCCGTATTATTTCACGGGTGAATTCGTACCATGAGCAGAAGCCATCATTCGTGATGTGAAAGATTCCGTAATATTCGGTATTGATTAATTCGGCGATTTTCTGAGCAAGGTCGAGCGTGTAGGTGGGGGAAAATATTTGATCGTTGACCACCCTGAGCTCCGGTCTTTCTTTACCAAGTCGGAGCATGGTTTCCACAAAATTTCCCCCTTTCCCGCTGGAGCCGGCTGCTCCGAACAGCCCGGAAGCCCGGATAATGAAGTGGCGATGGCAAAGATGACGAACGAATTCCTCCCCTGCCAGCTTAGATTTGCCGTAAATGCTGAGCGGAATCGGCTGATCAAATTCTGTGTAGGGGATAGAACGCGGTTCACCACCGCCAAATACGTAGTCCGTGCTGATGTGCACGAGTTTGGCGCCGAGTTCCTGAGCTATCACTGCAACATTCCGTGCCCCGAGGGCATTGACTCTGAAAGCATGGTCAGGATCTGATTCACAGTCATCTACCCGATGGAAAGCAGCGGTGTTTATGATAATATCCGGAAGATGGTATTTGATTTCATATCTTACAGATTCAAGCTTTGTGATTTCTATATCTTTATGGGTTAAAGGGATTAAAAGAATATTCTTTCCCAGAACTTTACACAAATCGGTGCCTAACTGACCGTTTGAGCCAATAATTGCCACTTTCATAATAAGGCTCCTCTGATTTCTATTTGTCTTAAAAATTGTTGCATTTCCATAAGGTGTTTGTACCATTGCACAGTGATTGTTCTGGGATCGTCTGGATCCAGAGTTTTATTTTTCAGGGCCTCAAATACTTCTTTCGCTCCGCTGAAAGGATTAAAAATTGTTTGATAACCCAAAATTTGGTTAATCTTTTTGAAGCTAACCTTGTAAGATCTGTGATCTGGTGAGCCGTACCATTCGTATTTAAATTCGAGCCCGGATGCTTCTGCTGTAGTTTTTGCAAGTGGTAAGATTTGATAATTTTGGTCGTCAGAACCCACATTAAAGACCTGCCCGTTTATCAAGTCAATTGGAGCCTTTAACATCACTATCATCGCTCTTGAAGTATCTTTTACATGGACAAAAGGACGCCATTGTGTTCCATCCCGGAGCACGGGAATTTTCCCATCTTTATAAAGTCCTTTTACCATTCCATTAATGGCAAGATCAAAGCGCATCCGTGGTGAAAATCCATATACGGTAGCCTGACGCAACACTACAACACAGAATTTATTATCCGCTAACGGAAGGATATCTCTTTCTGCCTGGTAATTGGCTTTTGCATATGTAGTCAATGGATTCACAGGAGAAGTTTCGTCAAGTAATCCTTCCTGAAAACCATAAACACTACATGAAGAGGGGAATATATATCTGGATACTCCATTTGCTTTAGCCATTTTTGCAACCCGAACTCGACCTGCGTGGTTTATTTCCCAGGTTTTTTGTGGATCTAGTTCTCCTGAAGGATCATTGGAAAGAGCCGCCAGATCTATTACAGCATAAATATCTTTGAAAACCGAATTATCCATCCATCTAATGTCATCCTGTATAATTTGTAAATTTTCATTTCCTTGAGGTAATGTTTGTCTTCCAAAGAAGAATCTGTCTAAGGCACGGACCATATATCCACTTTCAAGCAGTAGCCTCACAAGTACGGAGCCGATATATCCACCGGCTCCGGTAACAAGTATCCTTTCCATAGAATCTTCCTCCCTGATTTATTTATGCGGCGGATAGAACCAATCCCAGGCCTTGCCGACTCTGGGATCGTTTTTGTTGCCGTTGATTTCAGATGGAGTAATGGTGGAATCATTCCAGGGTCTGCGGATTTCGTCTGGATTTTTATAGTCATATAAACGGTTGACGAAATACATGGTGAGCGAAGGCTCACTGCTGATGGTTTTGGTGCCGTGGAGATAATGACCGGGAATGCGGATAATTACCGGTTTTTTTTCGCTGCCGATAACTTCCACCAGACGCTTCGATTCTTCATCATAAGCGCAGATTTTCATAGCACCTTTTAGAACCAGAAAGTAGTCCACCTGACCCCTCTCATGCCTATGCCAGGCTCGCACCATGCCGGGATAACTGTAGCTGAGGTTTGCCTGCACTATCCAATCATCAATGAATTCTTTCCAGTCCTGCCTTAACGTCTCCGCAAAGAATCCCCGTTCATCGGGTATGAGATTAATCTCGTATGTTTTGATTCCGGGTAAAGGATATTCTTTCATTTTTTCCCTCTCCTGAAATATTGGTCGTATGTAATATGAATATTACCGGGGATGATAGGGAGCAGGTGCGCATTGAATAAGAATGATAATTTAATAGCCTCCCCCTTCCCCCCTGAGATTGTCACGTCCTCCCTGTGGAAGGACTCACAATGGCGTTTCTGGGAGTGGCAGCCTTTCAATGGAATCATTCCCAATAAATAAAACGAATGCACTATTTTATTGATTTATTGACGTCATTCCGAGGCTTCCTTTTTTAAAAGGAAGCCGTGGGAATCTCTAAATGCTTCCTCCCTTTATGAAGGGAGGATAGGAGGGAACTGGCATCTCCGGTATCTTAACTTGTTAAAGTTCAAGCATGGAATCATCGCCGATAAATAAACGCGCCGCCGTATAATGGTTTTCTTTTTTGCGGACGCAGGAATTCCGCCCGATAACACAATCGGCAAGCCTTTCAATCTGCCGGATCAGGCAATTTTCCAGTACAACCGAATGTTCTATAGAGGACTGCTCAATAGTGGTATTTTCGGCAATGCTAGTAAAAGGACCAATATAGGAATCCTTAATATGGCAATTTTCTGCGATGGAAACAGGACCTCTGATGATGCTCGATTCTACACGCGTCCCGGCTCGTATCTCTACTCTGCCGGCGATTTCACTCCGGGAATCAACCTGACCTTTGATGTCTCTCTGCAGCAGGCTGTCCAGCACAACCCGGTTGGCTTCCAGCAGATCATCTTTCTTCCCTGTGTCCAGCCACCAGCCAGTCAGGATATGACTGCGCACCGTTTTCCCCCTGGTGAGCAGATCCTGGATGGCATCCGTGATTTCCAGCTCGTTGCGGTGTGAGGGTTTGATGCGGTCTATGCTGGTATGGATTTCCGGTGTGAAAAGATAGACACCCACAAGTGCCAGATTGCTTTTCGGTTGCCGGGGTTTTTCCTCCAGGCTGATTACATTGCCGGTAGAATCCAGTTCTGCTACACCGAATCGGGTGGGATCAAGTACTTCCTTAAGCAAAATGAGCGCTGCAGGAGAATGGGATTTAAATTCCTTAATTAATCCGGCTATTTTGCCCTGAATAAGGTTATCACCGAGAAACATGAGGAACTCTGAATCACCAAGATACTCCCGGGCAATTTTGACCGCGTGCGCCAGTCCGAGGGGCTCTGATTGCAGAATATAGGTTATTCGGACATCCCACTGGGAGCCGTCTCCCAGCGTTTTACGTATCAGTTCTCCAGTTTCTGGGGAGATAATAACGCCGGCTTCTTTAATACCCGCCCCGGATACCTGCTCCATTACGTAGTGGATGATGGGTTTATTCGCCACCGGAATTAGCTGCTTGGCCAGTGTATTCGTGAGCGGCTTGAGCCGGGTACCCCTACCGCCGGCGAGTATGAGGGCTTTCATTTTTCACGCACACTATCTTCCGAATACAATCAGTTTTCGTGAATTATACCCATTTTCGCAGGTGAAAGTCAAGGGAAAGCTAAGCCTGGATACTGAATCATCCTGAATCGAACCAGAAATTACGGCAGGTACCGGAAGATCCGCAGTGACGGGAAGGTTTTACCCTCTGAATCACGGGCGACGGTGACATCCGATTGATAGACCTGCTCATATTTTGCCAGTTTTTCCAGCGGTACGGGACTGACGAAAGGCGAAGTACCCACAATGAGATAATTGGTAGATTTCTGCTGGCTGATGAAAGCCTCAGCTTCCCCGTAGGTGTGGAACATCTGGCTGGTCTGGATGACCCGGTGACCTGATTGCACTGTGTAGGAAATAACCAGCGTTGAATTGGCCGGGATTACCTCTTCTCCCCCGAAGGAAAATAGCCTTACAGTCATGGTACGATAGTAATCGGGGTAATATAGGGTTACCGCCTTGAGAACCCCATTGACATTCTGGTAATAGATATCACAGTACTGGGAAAGCTCTTTGCCTGCCCAGGTGACCATCGGTGGAAAGCCCATGGTAACGTAATGCGCATCGAACGGCATCGCCATATCATAATCCACGATGACGTATTTTGAGCCCCATTGATCGAGTACCCGGCTGGCAATCGTCACATCCTGCTCGATGAAGAAACTGGCGGCTGCGGCGGCTCCGCTCTGGTGAGGATTGGAATTGGGGATGCGGTGAGCGATCTGGGTGATCATGTGCCCCCTCGTCCACCAGGTCATTACCCCATACGCCGAATCCGGGTAAGGGTACCTTTGCCCTTCAGCGGGTTTTTGATAAACGGCATTGAAGAAACCGGCATCTCCAAAAGGCTCCGGGGTGTTCTGACGCAGCCAGACCAGTGCCGCCTGCCAGTCCGGGGTAATGCCGGCATTGGCTTTCAGTACCCTCCCGGCGGGCGAAATGTTGGGCAATACACCAAGCAGAAAGACCAGCACCAGAGCCAGCGAGGCGTGGGCTGTACTGTACCAGATAATGTATCTTTTTCTGGGGGCAGGGGTTTTATCCTTCTTTTTCCGGGCGGTTTTTGCTTTTTTCTCCGTCATCTCTTGTGGTGATCTGAATTCGAGCCACTTCAGGAAAGCCGGAATATGGCTGGTTATCTGCCAGCAGAGATAGCCGCTCAGTATGGCGACGGGTACGGTGAGGTATTCGGCAAAGCGGATTTGCCCCATGGCTGCCAGGAAGATCAGCAGGCTCCAGGTTAAGAACAGGATGATTTCCGGTAGCATTTTCCGTAAAAATGAAACCAGTATGATGACGAAGGAGATGGGAGCCATGATCATACCGGTGGTGAAGATATCCCAGACCGGTGAAAGTGAGAAGGGTCCGCGCGCGAAGAATAACGGGCGGGCTTCCGAAATGGTCTGGTAGGTGGTATCCGGCGTGAAGATGCGGAATTTATCCAGCATGGTGCGGAAGAGATTAACGTCGATCAGGTAGATGCCGGCGATTCCCAGTACCCCCAGCCCTGCCAGTGCTACCGGAAAATAAAACGCCCGGATTTTTCCGGCAGAAAGCAGCCGGGATATGCCGCTGAAGATCGGGATGGCGATTACGGCGATGATAAGGGCAATGACATTCAGACCGCCGTAGGCGATCTGATCCAGGAAGGGGATAATCATAAGCAGGGGAATCAGGAAAACCAGCACGCCGGTGATGCACAGATAATCCGTGTTTTCCTGCCTGAGGTGATGGAAAATGTACATTACCACCAGCCAGAAGAAGATGATAAAAACGGTGAGCAGACCGCCTACCCAGGTGAGCAGGTAAATACCCAGCACCACTCCGGTGCAGATGGCAAAGATCAGGGGTTTGATCCTGCTTTTCCAGGCGCCGGTTCTGAGATGCCGGAATTCGAGCGGGTTAGCGCGCACATTTTTAATAGTGAGTATCAGGAAAAGAATGGCAATGGTACTGAAAAGGATCTCGGCGACATGGTGATCCACAAAACCGAGCCGGGAATGCATGAGGAGGGGACTGGGCAGAATGCCGACCAGCAGAGCGGCTATCCAGCCGGCAGTTTTATTAAATAGTTCTTTGCCGATGAAATAGACCGGTATGGCTACCAGTGCTCCCATAATCGGCGGGATGTAGGCAGCCACCACCTCGATAGTATGTGTGGAAGGTGCTCCCAGTCCTGCAACCCAGGCAAAGAAGCCGACCAGCAGGTCGAAGAAAGGTGCAAAGAAGACTGCCTGACCGTAGGGGAAGTAGGTGTAGGGGTCGAAAGAGATGCGGTGAGGGAAATGCTGGAGCAGGTTTTCAATCAGCCGGATGTGATACCAGGTGTCGTTGCCCTGAAAGTTTATCCAATCTTGCCCGAAAACAATCCGGTAAACCGGAACTATCCTGATGGAGAGGGCGATGCCGAAAATGACCAGAAGAATGATTCCATCTGCAATGAGTACGCTGCGTTTTATGTGCCTGTTTGTTTCGCTTACCTGATTCATTTATCCATTAAGCATTTCCCGACTCTGTGTGATGGCAGGCTGAAACAGGTTGAAGCCTGCCTGAAACCGGCTACCTATCCGGATCAAGCTTTGGCGTTATTATATACGTTTTCGCAGAAAGTTTAAAGCTTCCGGGAGTTCGGTCTACCTTCAGACCGGCATGGTTTATTGATCCCGGGTGGCAGCCTTTAGTATACTTGGATTGAAGCCTCATTCTGAAGGAGAAGCCTTTTAAGGTGCAGTGCCTGATTCTGGCCGGCGGTTTTCACCGCAGAGTTTATGCACTCATCGGCGATAAGCCCAAAGCCCTACTTGAATACCGGGGCAAGCCGCTGATCAGTCACATTGTGGAGAGAATCCCGGATGAGATCAACATTCTGGTCACCACCAACCGGAGATTTGAGAAGGCTCTGTTCGAGTGGAAAAAAACCATCCGGCGGCCGCTTGAAGTGCTGATCGAAAGCGCGGTCAGCGAAGAACAGAAGCTGGGCGCATTATCCGCGATAGATTTCTGGGTGAGGGAAAAGCGGATCGAGGAAGATTTGATGGTCATCGGCGGCGATAATTATTTTGAGTTTGATATCCGGCGCTTTATGCTATCTTATGACGGCGGACATGCCCTGGTGGCGGTGTACGATACTGGCGATCTTGCCGAAGCGCAGAATTTCGGCGTGGTCAGGCTTGCGGGAAGCAAGATCAGCGAGTTTGCCGAAAAGCCCCTTCACCCGGTTTCCACAGTGGTGGCAACTGCCTGTTATATTTTCCCGCCGCGGGTGCTGGAAATTTTAAAGGAGTACTGTTCTCAGGGGAAACAGGATTTGCTGGGCAGTTTTCTGGCTTTTCTGGTGAGGATTGATGAGGTGCATGCCTTCATTTTTACGGAGAGATGGTTCGATATCGGCAACAAATTGATGAAGCAAACGCTAAACGATTCTTTAATGCTTCCCTTCAGGGCGGAACCTCCGGTCGATTAAGAGACGGGCAATCCGAACACCATCCCGCCAGCCGCTGAGTTTGGCTTTCCCCTGGCGCGTGCGATAGAGGATAGGAATTTCTCCGATTTTATAGCCCTTTCTGGCGATTTGCGTGAGCAGTTCGGCTTCAAGCTGGAAGCCGTCCGCTTTGAGATCCAGTGCCTGAATCACTTCCCTGCGGAAGCCCCAGAAACCGGTACACAAATCGCTGATCCGGGTGCCATAAAGGAGATTGGCAAGCAGGGTGAGCAGGTGGTTGCCGATGAAGTTGACCAGCCTCAGTGCTCCTCTTTCACGCTTCCCTTTTAATCTGGAGCCGATGACCACCGGGTATTTCTCCAGGGCTTTCAACATGGCGGGGATATAGGTGGTGGGGTAGGTATAGTCGCCATCCAGCATGAAGATATAATCGGCTTTGATTTCTTCCAGGGCGGTGCGGATAGCACGCCCTTTGCCGCTCCTGGGCTCAAGCAAAATCCTGGCACCTTTCGCTCTGGCAATTTCCCGAGTGAGATCCGAGCTGTTGCCATCCACGACCAGGACGTCTACCCGGTAGCCCTGCTCCTCCAGCGCGCCGCGGGGGATTTCATCGATTACCGGACCGATTGCCTGCTCTTCATTCAGGGTGGGCAGGATAATGCAGACTTCTTTTTGATCCTTCATACTGCTTATCAGAGATTCTTTTTTAAAATAATAACATTCGCTCAGGTAGAAGTAAAAAGATTTTCAAGAATAATTTAAGCTGGGTTTCCCACATCGTCCTTCTGAGGAAGGACTCCTCGGAATGACGGCATAAAAAATTGCTTGCAGCCGCCCTCGGAATGATGGCATAAAAAGCTAAGAAAGCATCCTTTGGCATGACGGTAGTTATGCTGGTTTTATTAACGAGAGACTATTGGAATATTTGTATTTATTGATACTTACTGGTATTTATTTCCTCAGTCTCCAGATAATCAGGCTGGCGGAGGCTCCCAGTATGGCGCAGATAATGAAAGCCAGCCGGTAGCTGCCGGTGACATCGAAGATTCCACCAGCGAGCGGTGGGCTGATGGCTCCCCCGAAGCTATTTGCAAAAACGATCGAACCGGAGATGATCCCGAGCTCTTTGAAACCGTAATATTCTGCAAGCAGGGGAATCAGTAGGATACCGATTCCCGAGAGGGCGCCGAAAATGACCGCGAAGACATAGAGCATGGTTATGGAGCTGCTGAGAACCAGTCCCAGATAAGCTGCTCCAATCAGGGCGTAACTGAAGAAAATTGTTCGGCGGTTACCAATTCGGTCGCCGATGAAGCCCAGACTGATACGACCGAATGTTCCGACGATGCCGATGGTGGTGAGTACCGTGGAAGCGGCCAACGGCGTCATGCCCAGGTCGGTAGCATAGGGGACACTGTGGACCACGCCGATCTGGAAGAAGAATCCATAGAAGACCCAGGTGGTGAAGATCATCCAGTACTCCCGGGTTTTGATTGCCTCTCTGAATGTGAGTCCCTTTGAAAGTTCGGGGGTTTGCAGGCTTTCACCATCAGCGGCTTCGTTTTCAGAAGGGATTCTTAACAGGCGTGCCAGGAGCAAAATGGCGAGCAAATTGAATGCCCCCAGCACCAGGAGCGAGATGCGCCAGTTGAAGCTGACGATAAGCTGGCTGGCAATCGCCGGTATTACCCCGATTCCGAATCCTATCCCGGCTATGCCGATGCCGGACATCAGTCCCCTTCGCCGGGAAAACCATCTGGCAATCAGGGTGACCGGCGGCACGTACATGGCACTGGACCCGGCTGCAATCAGAACCCCATAAAAGAGGTAGAGCTGCCAGAGTCCGGAAATCTGCGAGGTTAAAATGTAGCCGGCTCCGAGAATCAACGCACCGGCGGAGACCACTTTACGGGGACCGAAACGGTCGCTGAGCTTTCCCGAGACGATGCTGAGCAATCCGCTGATAATCATGTACAGGGCAAAAGGTCCGGCAGTCGCCGCACGGGTCCAGCCGAATTCGTTGAGCATGGGTTTAAAGAAGACGCCGAAGCTCCCCTGCGAGCCGTAGGTGAGTACCATGATGAAAAATGAGGCGGTGAGTACAAAGTAGCCGTAAGATATACTGGAACGCTTTCGTTCGCCCTGCCGGGCAGGCTGTTTTACCAAGGGAAATTCACTTCTCCTGTTACCAGTTAATTCTATTAACTTGATGACAGATAGTCAAAATCGCATCTGACCATCCTTGACATTCCGGGGATACTCGAATAAGATTCCAGAAATGATGCTGCGGAGGTGCTTTGATATGCCGGAAATGAAATACAGCCGTTATTTTTTAAATGAGCTGAAGCCTGAAGAGAGGCAGAAAGGGCTCGGCAAGAACCCCATGTTTACCATCTGGGCGGATGATGATATCATTAAAGGCTGCAATGTCTTTTCTGTGGTGATTATGGGGGAGCGGGCTACAAAGATCGCCGGTCACGGCCCGCACATCCACAAACACCCTGAAGTACTGGTGGCGCTGGGAACCGATCCTGATCATCCTAAAGATCTGGGGGCAGAGGTGGAATTGTGCATGGGGCCGGAGATGGAAAGCCATCGGTTCACCGAATCCACTCTCGTCTACATCCCTGCTAATTTTATCCACTGCCCTTTCAGGGTGCTGAGGGTAACACGTCCCTTTATCTTCATTCAGGCGCAATATGGCCCAAAGTTACAGGAAACGTCCCTGAAAAAACTGGTAGCCGAAGAACTCCGGGATAAAATGATCTTTATTGATACAGATGCACCGCCAGAGCAAGAAAGGAAGCAGATTTAGCGAAGCTTGATTTACCCAGCCCTGAAGAAGCTGGAGGTAAGCACTCAGGCGTACCTCCAGCAGATTTCCGCAAAAGTTAGAGATTACCATACCTGCAAATGGGCAGGTTATTCCATCATGATCACACCCTTGATATAGCCCGGAGCCATATTCAGATTATCCTCAAAGGCTTTGCCGATATCCTCCAGTTTATATTTATGGGTAACCAGTTTGTGCATCGGATAGATGCCCTTTTGCAAAGCCCACATTGCCCTTTCCAGCTCACTCTTGTAATTGGTGGACATGCCGATGCCCTGCGGGCTGTAGATTATGGGCGATTTGATCCAGCTAAACAGCTCATAGGTGTCCGGAGCCTGGTGCCAGCCGACCAGTATTAATTTTCCCCGGTTATTTTTCAGCACCTGTCCGGTCAGCTTGATGCCAATGGGATGACCTACTACTTCAATGGCGACATCTACTCCTCTGCCACCGGTAATTTTCATCACTTCCTGTACTACGTCAACCTTGTTGGGGTTCAGCGTGATGGTGGCTCCCAGTTCCTTTGCCAGTTTTAACCGGTTATCATCCAGATCGCAGGCGATGTACTCGCGAATCTTGGGACTGGCTACTCCGGCAATGACTCCCAGACCCATAAATCCACACCCTACCTGAAAAACGTAATCTCCCAATTCAGGGGTGGTGGTGCGGGCAATGCTTACCAGCGACATCAGAGGCTCACCCAGGGCGTATTCAAAGGGGATACCATCCGGGATTTTTTCAATGATATATCCGTGCCCGCGAGGAAGGGGATCGGTGGGATCGCAGGAAACGTATTCGGCGTAACAGCCATCGGCAAAATAGCCGGTGATCCTGTCCCCGACTTTGAAACCTTTGACATTTTTTCCAACTTCTACCACCGTACCGGCAGGTTCATGTCCGGACCTTCTGGGGAAAGGATTGCGCTTCTTCATTTCCTCACTTAAAGTATCTTTATAACCGGACATATCACTGGAACATACGCCGCAGGCGGCGATTTTGACCAGTATTTTATTGTCATCCATTGGGGGCATCGGAATATCTCTGATTTCAAATTTCCGGGGTGCAACAATAAAAGCTGCTTTCATCAATGAACTCCTTTGATTTTCGATTTTTATACCAGAAACTTACCTGTAATATAAGTTTGGATGCAGGGGTTGTCAAGATTGTCTAATTTTCATGGAATCTGCATCCAGAATAGCGATTCCTCCAGCATGGAGCATCACTCTGCGTGTATTTTATTCATGACCGGTGGCACGCGAGTATGAGGTACCGTTGCCCACGGTGAAAAAGAGAACCGGGCTATCAATCCGCCGAAAGTACAGGGGCAGGTGTTTCATGCCGCGGGGAACGAAGACGAGTGAGCTCCTGGTCAGGAAATACTGCTCGTCTTCCAGCCAGAGTTCGATTTCGGCGTTCAATTCACGGTAGTTTTCCCGGTTGCTGCCGAAAAACCCCAGTATTTCATCAAAATCATGGGAATGCTGAATTTCCACCTGCACGCCGTGCGCACCGTGCAATCCGGTCATCCAGACAGCATCAAAATAAAGCGCGCCGCTGGCAATCTTATCATTCAGTGACAGCAGATGGAATGAATCGAGGTAATCGCCAGCTTCCCTTTGAGCCTGCATTCTTTTTAAGAAACCCTCGGGAGGTGGCGTGTCTGGGCGAATATCTTCGGTGACAATGTAATGAGCATATTTCTTGCCGGACATTTTCGCTCCTCAATTAAATTTTTTCTGTAATGTGATAAGGAAATAGCCAGTAGGTATCAGGTTAATTATATATCGTATATGTTATTTTGGTTGGATGCAAGATCCGGCAGAGAACTGATCAAACAGGATCAGGGGTATGCAGTTAATGAGCATACTTCCACGGTCAGGAAAATCAACGGAAATACATGATCGAATTTCACTGGTGTGGTAGATAATTATCGTGGACGAGTTTTGACTCAGACCTTGCGGTGAATCAGGAGTTTGAGAGACTGGAGATCAGACATTCAAGTGTTTTCTCCCATCAGGAAGGAAATAACATCCTTGCGCAGGTATCTCCAGTCGCCCTTGCCCCCCAGCCGGTGCCCTTTAAGCTTGCCCTCCCGTGTCCAGCGCCTGACGGCCGCAACTCCAACTTTGAGGAACCGGGCAACCTCACTGGTGGTCATGATCTCTTCCACCGGTATATCTTCCATAACCTTCATCGGTCCACCTCCCAACAGCATACTTACTTCCATTCTATCAGCAACGCCAGAAGATCTGCCGGGTATATGAGACACAGACCCGCCTTTGAGAAATATCATATCATATTGCAACAAATTGTTGTATTGTCAAAAAGTACAGGCTGATTTCTCAGGGTACGAGAAAGTCTGATTAATAATAAAAAGGAAGACCTACTATGAAAAATCAATAGTGTAATCCTCCAGGTTTAGGCTGATAAGGTCTTTGCTCTTTAACAATAGAATAGACGCGATTCAACAGGCGACGGCAGACAGCGCCCAGGGCGCTATT
>Ga0123519_10004390_pt1 | contig 22927 bp, 19 predicted proteins | sample YelNatPaOPRAMG02_FD_87396 | JGI IMG/M metagenome (GOLD analysis project Ga0123519, IMG submission 87396) | Hot spring microbial communities from Yellowstone National Park - Yellowstone National Park OP-RAMG-02 (version 2) | ecosystem: Environmental > Aquatic > Thermal springs > Hot (42-90C) ...
ATTGCAACCTGTGTACTCGGAAACGCTACGGAGTGCTACTGGTTCCAACTGGTGACGACACATTGCAACCTGTGTACTCGGAAACGCTACGGATTGCTACTGGTTCCGATGTATCCGATTGGCAAGATGGATACGGAGCTGCGGCCGCGGAACTCACCAGACAGTTTCCGTTGTCTGTTTCCGACGTCGATAAGCTTAACCGGAGAGACTGTTTCTCACTTCCTAGATAACATGTGGTACGCAGGAGAAGATGCATGACCATTCGATGCCGGACGGGAGCACTGGATACGAGAAACTCCTCCGAGCAGGTACTCGGCACGGGCCACCAACGGGTACTCATTTTGGTCCGTTTTTATGACATGGCTCCTCCGCGATTCATGCGGATTCTATCCATCACGCGATGCTCCAGTAAACTTGCTTCTGGGCACCCCAGTCGACAACTTGACTGCAAACTTTGGAGCTACGTGTCATCGCTTTTTTTTGCGACGAAAACGCCGAATCCCTCCGTCGTTTCGCGAAAGCCGGACAAGCTTCATCTGGCAGGCCTCCTTAACCACTAGCCCCGGATTCCCAAGGTCTATCTCCTGATTGAAATCGTTCGAGGACGTCAACGGAAGTATGTAGCGAGTCGAGAAAGGCGTTGATGGCTTTGCGACAAACGCGGCGGTCCCAGCCTCGAAACGTGACGCGCAACTGATTGCCAGTGACCTCAAGGTGCCTCTCCACGAGTCTAGGTCGAAGCTCTGGATCCAGTTCGAGGGAGCGAAGCACCCATGAAGCGTGCTTTGGTGTCTGAAATGCGATCTCCAGAACGTAACAGCACTGCGGGGCCTCTGGGCGGTGCTCGTGAGGAACTAGTCGCTGTACCGCCGCCGTCGCTTCTGCTTCAGCCACTGGTAGCGCTTGCTCCTGATCACTCGCGCTCTCCTCAAACAGGTCCACTTCAGCTTCACTTTCACTAGCACTCGCAACCATAACGACGCATGTGCGCGGCAGGAGGCCGCTACTCAGCTCTGGATGAACATTTCGGGGAGCTAGAAGATATTCGCCTCCGCTCCTACGCAGCAACAGTAGCAGCAGCGCCATTCGGATGCGATGCCGGTGTTGGCGTTGAGCGTCCTTGGAGTATCGCTCATGAACCCGAGGCGCCCTCGAGTTTATGAGGGTTCGTGTCCGTCTGCGGGCAGTCAAGCAGCGCTGCTTGCAGACGTACGCTCTCTGTAGACGTCAGTGTCGACGTCTTCGAGCACGTTGGCGCTTACATCGCCTGGAATGGCGCGCCCAGTACCGAGCACTTGACGAAGACGAGCCGCTCACGGTTCGGAGAACGGCGACGGACGGCTCCAGCGGAGGCCAGACACGGGCTCTAGCGGCCCAGGAGCACCTCGATGCCGACGAACCGCTTTTCAGGGACTGGATACAGAGTACTCATAAGAACCGCTGGCAGTTCTTGCGACACTTTGTGCAGATCTACTTTCGTACCTGGGGCTACGGAGCTCGATCGGCGCCGACTGCGGCTCCTGCTGATTCAGCCGCGCCGGCTGATACCGCTGCGCACTGGGCTGGAGCTTTTCGCAGTCTGCACGAACGTGTGCGAAGCTGGGACCCGGCAAGCGCAGCAGCTTCGCCGCTCTGGAAAGAGCAGTGGAAACAAGTGGCAGCTTGGATACCAGCTGGAGCACCAAGAACAGGGGCACCAGCTGAGGCGCCCGGAGAAACACAGTCTCTCGAGCAAGCCGTTCAGTCTCGCATCCGGGCGTTACGAGAAAGCATTCAAGCTTTTCGAGCTGGCTACGAAAAAGGGCTCAATGAGGGCCCTTTTTTCAACGAACGCTCCACTGATGGAACGACGGATACCACGACACCGCCCGAGTCGGATGTGGTATCCGTTGGCACGGATTCCGCCGGTAAGGGGCTTCAGTCCAAGAGCGCGCCGCAAAGCGAAGACGAATGGCCTCGTGCACGTTGAGCGACCTGCTTCCGAATCTTGTGCAGAGCAGGGCACACATGCTGCGAACACGCTCATGCAGCCATGGTGACCAGTGACGTCAACCCGAAGCCAAGGTGTTTCGGTTGCTGTCGCAGGACGTCTCATGCATGAAATCGTAGCGGTTTCCAAGCCCTGCACGCAGCCGTATATCGAGAACAGATGCGTCAAGTCGAAGCCAGGTTGCATCTGCTACTCGTGCAGAACACATCGTGCGTACGAGCGTAAAGGTATTGCGGCTGCACGAGCAATGTCTTCTGGATCGGAAGGTCTTTGGGCGCGGCAAAAACCGGTTCATTAGTGGTGGACACACGAGCAGCTTTGATGTTTGGAGGTATGTATTGCAAAAATGATCGTCCGAGGTCGCAGATGTGCGCTCCCTGCGCGGCTCCTTGCTACATCCATCCAGGCGGAGGCGTGAATCGCAAACTGATCGTCCCAGAAAGCGTATGCGCGTTCTCTGCACGTCTAGTCGGTGATCCATGGATGTACGTCTCTTGAGGAAACCGCGTACACTAGTGCACCATGAAGCCCTTCGAACGCCGCAGCAGTATACCGGTGGTTACCGCCCGCCAGTGAACGCACGAGATGCCAGACACGCTGGTGCTCTGTCAGTTTTCACGGGTGCGTAACCGGGTGGAAAATGCGCTTGCTCTCGGTACCGTTGAATGCCTTTGTGAAATGCAAGCAGAAACAAACCGGTTCTGTTCCACGTGCATGATGCATACAAACTCGAATCCGTGAGATCATGAGGGTCACTGCATGTAGCATCCGCCTACAAGTTAAGCTTCAGCGTGATGTCGCATAGTCCGAGTGCGTCCTCAAGCATGCAGCATATTGCTTTGGTTTCATATGCAAGATCAGTGAATCGAAGCAGAAATTCCCACGGAAGCAGGCTTGCTTTCGGAAGCGAGGCAGGCGACCATCGCACGTGTCCGCCTACACGGAGCTTCGCTCCAACGGATACGAACGCATGTCTATCCGGGGCGCAGCGCCAATCGGTCCAGTAGGCGAGCCTCTTGCCTCGCAGACAAGCCTTGTGCTCTGTGCTGTGTCATGAGACTGGACGCCCATGAGCGCCGTGCTTCGCCAGGCATGTCCGCTGTCTGGCGGGAAATGATTCATTGATATTACAGAGCTACCTGAAGTGTGTCGCAGGTCGCTCTGCATTACTTGTATCGTACTTGGCCTCATCAAATCTGTGATGCCGTGCACTTTACCCTAAACGCAGTACTTGCTGCGATGTTCCACAAAAGTTCGGATGATCTGGCTGTGTTGCACCGGGGTCCGAGGTACCCCGAGCTAAGGCGACACGGGCGTTCACCCCGAGCATCGTATACCGGACTGGAAGCGTCAGCCTGTGGTCATGGTTACCACGGTTGACGTGCAAGTCTCTGCGCGACGTTACTTCGGCAATGCAATCCTGGAAGGCCGTGGATTCGCCCGTCCAACGAGCAGAAGCAATTCTCCGATGCGCTCGGTGAAACGAGGCTTTCGTAAGTTGTAGCGTGAACACCCGCGAGCAGTCTTCCGAGTACTAGTTCCCCTGGAGTGATGACGGACACTGCAAAGGTGCACATCGCAGTTCCACAATTTCACCTGCTTCAACGCATCGAATTATTCGTTCTACAGCGAAAAACATGATGTTTTCCTGAACATCGCCTCTATTACGAACCTTTTCAGTACGATCGCTGTGTTCTCAAGGCGCTTTTCCTGGCAAACGGCGGATTGTACCGGAATGACGGACATCAGCATCTGTTCAGTGTTTGTTCCTGATGCTTCCATGACGGACAATGAGGTCTCGTCCGGTTGGAACAGGAAATCCAAAGCAGTGAATGATATGGTCGACGTTGTTTGCACTGGGAAAAATCTCGCTCGATACCTCGTTTACGAGCTGCTTTCGTGTATCCACTGGGGCCTGCGGAGATTCATGGATCATGTTGCGATGAATCGTCAAGCATCTCGTACTACGTATGCATCGACGTACGCAGTAATGCAATGCTCGATATAGATAGCTTCAGCGAAGTATCACTCGCGGCGTTGGACACGGCATAGAGACACGAACATTGCATGATATCGAGGTGTCGTTTGTTGCCTGCGATCCGCAGCGACGCTCACGACGGACTTGTCGTGGTTTCCGCGAACCACTGCAGCCGTTCATAGAGGTCATTCAGTTCAACTGAGACTAGCTCTGGTGTTGACGCGAACACCCAAAGCCTCTTTTGGACCTAGTCGGGTTTGGACGGCACGGTTCACGGTGCCAAGAAGCGCCTGATGATTGAACCACCGCTGGTCGACGAAGGAAGGCCTCTGGAACCAACGTTAATGGAACCCACCGGCAAAGCGGACTCTACAGTGACTGGGGACCGTTCGACCGTCGCTCGCCAGAAGAGGCTGGTTGATCACGAAGCCGGCACGGAGAGAGGTACACGCACTGCACTGGAGCTCATCCAGTCGATCACGCAGCTCGCTTTGCCGGTGTTGCTCTCGTACGTTGGCCAGGCGTCGTTGACGCTTGTCAGCACCGCTTTCATTGGTCACTGGACTGATCCGGAGTCTCTCGCTGCGATAGGTCTAGGTCTGGCACTGGTCAACATCACAGGAAACGCGCTGGTTGCGGGCTTCTGCTCCGCTTTGGATACGCTCTGTGCAAATGCGTACGGAGCCGGTGACTATCGCACTGTGGCGCTGGTTGCACTGCGTGGTGCTGTCATTCAGCTTGTCGTCGTTGCACCACTAATAGCGCTGCTCTGGAACGGACTGGCGCCACACGTGCTTGCTGCTCTGCTCACACCGGAAACGGCTGCGGCGGCCTCATCATCATTATCAACTGCTGCTGCAGCTGCTGCAGGTAATCAGACTGTAGCCTTGGCAACAGCACTCTGCCGATGGTACACCCTCGGACTCGTTCCGATGATCCTGTACGAGGTCCTGAAACGATTCCTTCAGGCTCAGGGAATTGTAAGGCCCATCATTCAGGTGACCCTCGTAGCGGCAGTTGCCAACGTCCTTTTCCACACCGTGCTCATTCCGGGACTGCACTGGGGTATCCGCGGTGCAGCGCTGTCACTCGCCTTGAGTCAGTGGGCGCTCCTGGGAACGCTCGCGCTCGTGATGTACAAGTGGCGCCTCGGTGAGCAATGTTGGCATTCGTTATTGTCGCCGTCTGGGGTGTACGTTTCAGTGCCGGCGTCCGGGAACGATGCTCAGGACGGAGCGCCGCGTGCCCTCTTCCGCGAGTTGTGGCGAGAATGGACACCTTTTCTTGCTTTGGCACTCCCCGGAACCGCATGGGTGCTCGTGGAATGGGGCGCGTTTGAAGTCACGCTCTTTATGGCCGCGCGTTTACCGCCGCATCCGGGAGATCGTTCCGTGGCAGATGCGGTGGCGACTCAGGCAGTTCTTATGAATGCCGTCTATTTCTGCTTTATGCTACCGCTTTCGATCCATATTGGCGTGTCCGTTCAGGTCGGGAATCTGGTCGGAGCGGGATGTGCAGCGGCAGCACGACTCGCCGCTCGCCTGGGATTAATGGTAGCCGCGGTTGCCGGCATACTTCTTGCGATCCTACTGACGAGCACGCGCGATCGCTGGCCACGACTGCTCACAAATGATGCTTATATCGGCGAACGAGCTGCACAGGCCGCGCTCTTCGTATCATTGTTTGAAATTCAGGATTGCTTGCAGTACACGAGTGTGGGGATTCTCAAATCGATCGGGAAGCAGCGGACTGGTGCTCTTGCGAGCTTCCTCGGTTTCTGGACGGGGTGTGTTCCGCTAGCAGCGCTCTTTGCATTTGTCTTTCGTCAGGGTGTCAATGGATTTTGGTTAGGATTTGCTATGGGAGAATTATGTCTAGCACTCTTTTACATTTGCTACATTGTATTCGTGGTGGATTGGCCTCTGGAAGTCAGAGATGCACAGAATCGCATTCAGGCGAACCAGTAGAGCCAGCGTAGACGGCATTACATAGCAGTATCCGCTTGCTGCGCAAGGCTAGGTATGGGAACCAATGCCGAGGCGGAGTCTACTCAGCGCCTTGAGGTATCGCGAATCGATGCATCATGCAAAACGCTCTGAACGCCCGCAACGAGCAGTTCGTGACGCCCCCTCTGCGACGCTCGCGACACGCACACGATTGATCGCGATGCGTGAAGCGGCCCCAGGTGCAGTGCGCGAGGCGCAACCAGAACCCTAGGATCCTTGCACGCCTCCTCGGTACGCGATACAAAAGTTCACTACATGCCGTGCCCGTAGGCGAGGCTGTATGCCGATCGATTTTCTTCCTTTATCCATGCTGCCTGTCGAATGGCGTATGCTCCCCGAGCTCGATGCGATAATCCCTCGGGCACGTGGCGTTTGCTGCTATGGCGGTATGCGACTGCACACCATGTAACCAAATGTTGGCGTTTGATAAGTTACTGCCACCGCCGAGATGTCATCTGGTCTAATAGGTAGCTGATCCTGCGGGCGAATACGAGATATCGTTCAGGTCCTGTGCACTGAGAGAGCGCAGTCGATGCCTTGATGGCACAGATGTGCTACGGTCACAAAAAGTTGAACGTTCTCGGGTCCGCACTGAAAAGTTCTTCTTTGATGTTATCGCAGCTTCTATGGAAAGCCTTCGTGCGCACTTTGTCTCGCGATCCTGACGGTGCAAGTGGAACGCGATTTGGTGCATCACTTTCCGTCTCGCAGCGTTGCTCTTGGCACGAGAGCTGATGACTCGGTCGGATGCGTGAATGGATGGATGAATGCATGGCATCGGGACACTCGAGCAGCACTCGAGCGGTCCGCTGATTTGGGCTCAAAGTTAGCAAAACTATGGGCGAGAGTACGAATCACCAACTCGGCTGTCGTCGGTACTTGCCTGGTGGGTTATCGCGGTACCAGGCCGCTTGTTTCGCATTTTCGGGAGTTCATGCACTCTTTTCAGTGCTTTCCACAGAACAGCGCCTCGCTCGCAATCGAGCTGCGGAGCCAGCGCAGTAAAGACGTTTCTGAAAGGCGATTGCCCTCAAGTATTGGACTCAAGGACCATGCGCCTCGGAGCGACTCGTCCCAGAACATGTAGGCTCAGCGGCATTGCGAGACGCGGCATCCATTGTTTCAAGCGCTGCCAAGTAACGCCCTGCACAGTATTCAGGACGCAACCGGGCCGATCATACTGTCCAGGCGACTCACACGCGCATGAAAGAGCTCGAACGTGCAGTGCATCCCCCGAGGCCACCAACGTCGCCCGTCCGGGTATGACCAACCGCCAGGCAATCATCGTGAAGCGCGCATACGTCTCACGATTCCGTAGCGTCTACGTCACGTATTTCGTTTCAGTTTTTGCCCGCGAGGCATGCTTCCCGAGAAAACATCTACGGCAGCGTTTTTGTCGAGTACAAATGCCGTGGGCTCGAGCTGTCGTCCATTTCCGGCATTTGCCTCTGAGTGTGTTTGCGACAAACCATGCCACGACGACAATTGGATACTTTCCGTATTCAGGCTGAGCAGACTGTGCTCGTTGTGGTGATGTGATGCGCACCAGGGCGCAGAAAATTGTTATAAATTCAAGCTTGGACGCGGGGGCGGAAATGCCAGCGGTCGGCAACGCCGCGCGGTCCGAACAATGCCGGCTCACTCGCAACCGCGTGATAAAATGCCAGCAAGTCCTGCCGCCTTGGATGAAAACTTTCATGCTCAGACCGGCAACAAAGCGCCGATCATTGCTCCTTACCACGGTGGTTCATGGACGGCCGGAGATTCCGGCATGATGCCGCAAACTGCGACACTGTTTCTTCGCCCGTGGCAAGTGCCGCTGCGAGAATCATCATTTCGAGCGGAGCAGCGGCTTCATTTCCGTGGCATTGCGGAATAGCAGCCCACAGTTGCGCGTTCCTAGGCCAGCAACCCCGGTATATCCCAGCTCAAAAGTGCTTTTCATGGCCAGCAGGGCAGGGTGCTCGAAATTCAACGGCGATAAAAGGAAGCATTCAACGCTCGTTTGCGGTTTGCTCGTCCTGTATAATGTCTAACTCGATAACGCCCTTGTGAAACAGCATCTATCGCAGCGGTTTTGCCTTCGTCTCGCGGAGGATTCGCGTTGTTCTGAGGCAAATATGTGCCCTGCGGAAGACTTCGTTTGCTTGCAGTGTAGTAGCCGCGCGGGGCAATGCGGGGACTGTCTCGCCAAACCCACTCATCGAATTCTTCCTGTGACCACTGTTCGTCGTCGTAACGAATTAGAAAACGACCCGGACTTGCATCTATGATGCGCGCCGGATACCAGATCATCTCGCCGTCGAGGATGTCCACAGCTTGTCCTGGACCAAACTGTGTCCGAACGCTTTGCGGAACGTGATACTTGGTATCTAGGTGCGTGAGACAGTGTGCTGCTAGTTCCGTGAGGTCACGCAGCATCACGCCGCAAGGCGCCCAGTCACAACGTATGTTTCGGTAGACGCCGCGGACCTCGTCGTTGCCGGCGGTCCGAGCCCATTCTGTCCCTCGTACGGATAGCCACGCCTTCTCGCGATATAACGCGTCGCCCATAACTAACCCGTAAAGGTACGCGTTCCGGTCAAGGTCGGCGCGGCCGTGGTTGTTCCAGTGGAAAGCCCTGTCCAGTCGCTGCTCCCAGGGCGCGCACCGTTCCTCGTCAGCGCTCCTGGTCCAAGCCGGACGCGCTTCCACCCCTTTCACACTTTGTTCGATTTCTTTTTCGTTAGGTTGGTGCTGGTGCATACGCTGATGCGCCCAAAACTGTGCAAACGACAGCAGCTTCCGCCTCGCCGAGTGTGTGGCAGCATCCAGCGCGTATACACAGTCCGCGGACGCTGGACAAGCGTACGCAGGACGACTGCGGTCCTCTCGGACTGCGTAACCAGACATTTGCTCTGATACCCTATACACGTTCACCGCACTGCAACCTGTGAAAACATCCTGGTTCTCCGGGGGCACCCGCACACCGGTTCAACGTACTTGCCACTATCGACGGCTGGAATAACGCTGTTTACCTGAGTCTACGGGCGGTTATTCGCGGGCTCGCGCCAATTACCGCACGCATACCGCGCACGCATACCGCGCACGCATACCGCGCACGCATACCGCGCACGCATACCGGACAGCAGCCGCCACCGGGGCTGCAGGATCGCCAGAATTGCCATTGATTCGACGCGCGCCAATCATTCAAGCGTCAAGGCGATGCCTGCAGCGTTGACAACGCTGAAGCGACGCGATCCCGCCTATGGAAAGGGCATCTGTATGCAAAATAAAAAGGAATTCCATCTGGGTCTGTTTAGGAAAATGTGAGCGGTTCGGTGCTCAGCAAGCGTTTGATGGATGACCGATGTTGCGTGTCTGGTTCACCTCAAATCTAAGTATCTTCATTGCGGACGCGTTCAGTTTCGGTAGAAGCGAGGTGATGCGGGCCACCTGATGCACTGGATGGATGCGTACGCGTATGTGGATGTGTTTGCGTCCCGCGTTCAGACAGGCCTAGCACGCGCCGCTCTGCGCAGGCGAACAGCAGCGCCCCTGGGCACGTTCGGCGTCATCGTTGGAATGCTTGTTCGGTTTTGCGGGTTCTGCCTCTGTTACAGCATACCGATAGCCACTAGATATTTCCAGTGCAACCAGTTCGAGCGGCAAAGTGATTTATAATAGCGACGCTGACCGCCTAGAGTCCATTCGAGGAACTCGACGAACGAGGTTTTTTCTTCTCATGCCCGTTAAAGAACGAGTAGCACGCTCGCATCAAAGACGCATGTCATCGAGGAGGCGTGCATCTGGCGCGCTAGCGTAGCATCACAAGCGCCAAGCGCAGATGCCACTTCCCGAATGGCTGCAGGCATTCTTCTCCCCAGGAGGCATTTCGAACGCACAGCATTCAACTGAAAACTAGAGGTCGGAGCATCGAGGCGCCGGCATCACCGTCGACAAGGTCGTACGGTGCTTCCGAGACACCGCCCGCCGCGGAGCGCGCACCGAGCACCCCATCCACATTTCCGCAAGGCGAGAAGAGATCGTCGTCCAGCCAGGTCCGTGTTCAGGAATATTTCATCCTCTACAAGAGTTTCCCAAGCTCTCTGTGTTAGCGAATAGCTTCCCAGTTTACCAAAGTCGATATTCTGCATCATCCGAAAGGCATCTGTTCGGCTCGAAAGCGCCAACACAAAACCTATCCATATGGAAGCCTATCACCGCTGCTCTTAGCAGAACGAAGACGTGTCAGCCCCGGACGATCTATCGACCCGCACCCGTCCTCTAAAACTGCCCACAGATCGGTACTAGCACACGCTATGAATCAGGCGCCATCAAAGGATACGAATGACTGCCCTGGACCCCGCCTGAGGCATCACCCGCTCCAAAGACTCGTGTATCCAACGCCGCTCGAGGCGCAGCACTCGAGGTGGACACGTTGAACGCGCCCGCGTGACGGCGGCGGCTGGATGTCACAGCGCGCGCCGCGCGTCGACGCGTTAGAAACCGTGCGGCTTCCCTGTGCCGCTTTCAAGTGACGACGCTATTCGTGAGTGCAGTGATGAGTGCCGAACTCGTCGCACCGAGGCTTGTGGGGGATGTTGTTGCTTTGCTTTACAGGTTACAGTCACCTGTTACAGCGACAATTCATGAGGCTGAAGCGGAGTTTGACCAACTCGTAGCTACGGAACCGGTGGCCACCTATGACGTGCTGAGCTTTCTCTGTACAGCACCGGCGGGTGCGCTCGGTACAGCCGATCCGTCAGCAGCCACTGTTATTCGATCCGCAGCTGCAGTGCTACTTCGCCAGCGGATAGCGACGCTGGAGAAAGCGTCTCTCGGGGCAAATGCTATGGGTGTTATTACGAGGGCACGGCAGCGCCTTCTGCTTGCACTTCAGACCGACGGTACCGAGACCTATACACCATCAGAGCTGCGCAAGATTTGTGCTGTGGTCGCAGCGCTTGGCGGTGCTGTCATCGCCGAACATAGTGGTGTGGATTCTTCAAACACAGACACGGAGCTGGCACCCTGGCCGGAGTTGTTCAGCGTTGTGTACGCGCTAGCGACGAGCACGGTGACGCGTCATCGAGCCTCGGGTCTGAACCTCCTGGCTTGCCTGCTTGACTATCTTGATGACGATGCGCTTCGCCCGCACTTGCGACAACTACACGAGATCTTGCGACCAGGGCTCATGGACCCGGACGCTGAGGTGCGAGAACACGCCATTGAGGCGTTGCGCGCGATTTTAGAGACTGCGGAAAGCAAAGACTGTATGCAATTTCGAGACATGATTCCTTTGTTAGGCGCATCCATCGAGACTGCCATGTCTGCCGGCGACGAGGAGGACACCAGGAAAACCATCGAGGAGATTATCGAGATGCTGCAATGCGAGCCGCGACTCTTCCGCGACCACTTTGGATCGCTAGCATCGTCCATGCTGGCTCTGATGGGAAATACCGATCTGGAAGACGAAACCCGCCAAATAGCCCTGGAGTTTCTGACGGTATGTGCGGAGCATCTTCGTAGCTCAACCCGGAAAAACCAGCAAATCGTCGAACAGCTTATAACTGCATGCATGCATATGATGACCGAAATCGACGACGAGAAGGAATGGTATGAAAAAGACTCACTCTCAGCATCTGAGGGCGATGCTGCTGAAGACGATTCAGGGTATTCGAATTTAGAGGCCGCACAAGGGTCTCTTGATCGCATCGCAATTGCACTGGGGGGCAAAATTGTTGTGCCGAAAGCCTTCCGCTATATTGATCAGTTTCTGCAACGCAGCGACGACTGGCGCTTCCGCTACGCAGCGATCATGACGATCAATCAGATTGGGGAGGGATGCGAGAAGCACATGGAGCGGCAACTTGGAGACGTCCTCAAGCTCGTGGTGGGCGCGACGAAGGACCCGCATCCTCGTGTACGCTGGGCGGCGATCAACTGTATTGGCCAGATGAGTACCGATTTTGGCGGGACGCTGCAACGCAAGTTCCACAGGCATGTGGTGCCGACTCTCATTGACGCTATGGATGACGCATGTAACCGAGTGCGAAGCCATGCAGCCGCGGCTCTCATCAACTTCTGCGATGAGGCCAGCGCCGCCAACTTGATTCCTTACCTGGACACGGTCGTCGGCAAACTTATTTCGTTGCTGAACAGCAACTCGCGTCTGGCGATCGAGCAAGCCATGACGGCGGTAGCAGCTGTTGCCGGCTGTGTTGGCACTGCCTTCAACAAGTACTACGACGACTTCATGCCGCCACTCAAACACCTTCTCCGCCAAACGAGCGCTGATGACAAGTGGAACCGTCTCTTGCGGAGCAAGGCCATGGAATGCATGACGCTGATTGGTGTCGCGGTGGGTGCTGAACGTTTCCGTGCTGACGCCGATGAAATCATGCAGATTTTGGTGTCCAGTCAGATGAACATGGAAATCCATGCCGATGATCCACAGCTAGGATACATGATGCAGGCTTATGCGCGCATTTGTCAGAGCCTTGGCAAGCAGTTTGAACCATATTTGCCCTACGTGCTGCCAACGATATGCGAAATGGCGCGGTTGAAGCCGGACATGAAGTTCTTTCCTGGCCAGGACGAGAAGGAAGCTCAGGATGCTAATGATTACCGCGACGGCGCTATTCAGGGCTATACCGGTGCAGCGGGAGCGGCAGTCGCCACCACAGAGGACGGTAACGGGGACCAGGCAAAGCGTTCAGACGACGGCTATACGATGCTCGACTTGGGCAACAAGAAACTGGGAATACGAGCGTTTAACCTGGAGGATCGGGCCATCGCATTGTCGATTCTAGCATCTTTCGCCGCGGAGCTGAAAGGTTCCCTGTTTCCTTATCTGATGGACATAACGCAGATTATTGTAGAGAACTTGGAGTTCTGGTATCATGATGAATGTCGCCAGTTTGCGGCGGAGGCTATTCCAGACTTGGTTGAGTGCACGGCGGATCACTTTACCTCCCAGGGTGATGTGCAACGTTCCGCAGAAGCCGTCCGCGAGATTGTGAGTTTCTTCCTCCCCAAACTGTGTCATGCAGCACAAAACGAACCGGAGGTGGAGGTGCAGGTGTCCATGATTGAGGCACTGGATAACATGCTAGAGGTGGCGGGCGATGGCGTGCTCTCCACACAGCAATGTCTGGACGCTGCTTGTTTCATTTTCAGTGTCCTCAAGGAGCGTCAAGAGCGGGTGCGCGAGCGACTCCTCACCCAAGCAGAAGACTATGAGTTAGACGACGATGAGATCCACAATCTCGAGGAGGAGGACGAGCTGGACGATGAGGTGCTGTTCGGCTGCAGCAACCTCATACGCACCCTCCTGAAGCACAACGGGCCGAACGGATTCTTCGCGGCCTTTCAGACGCCGATTCGTTCGGTAGCATCAACGAATGATGACGACGATAACGATGACGTCGATGAGGATGCTCCTGCCAGGACCAGCGGTCGGAGGTGGCGCGCGGAGGACCCCACAACGGCCTCGGAAACGAATTCAACGGGAATGTCGGAGATCAACACAGTCGGGCGCCTGTTTGCATCCATGATATCCCAGGAGCATTCTCCGAGTGAACGGAGCGCGGCCCTCAACGTCTGGGCCGCATGGCTGGAATTCAGCGGTCCACTCGGTGTCCACATTTTGCCGCAAGCATTTCAGGCGTTTGCGGCGTACCTCAAGGATACAGAGGCACATGTGCAGGCGGCTGCCGCCTACGGCATTCGAATATGTGCTGAGTGCACTGAGCAGCAACTCTTCGCCGAGATGAATCGAAACTTCCAGATCACAGAGTCGCTGGAGCAACTCGTGCTCGATCCGAACGCACGCGACGATGAGGACGCTGAAAAGGCGGCAGATAAAGCCGCCTCGGCTCTGCTGCAAATCGCCATACGACATCCACAGTGCATTACTGCACCAACGTCTCTGAAGGCGGTGCTGGACTATTTGCCGTTGCAGGCGGAGCTCGGAGAGGCTGATGCAGCCATCACCGCTCTGATTCAGTTGCCGATGCATGCAGGTTTGCCCAATAGAAGCGACCTGTACGACATGATACCTCTGCTGATTGCGCGCCAGGTTGCTGTTGTCGAGGGCAAGCTCAAGCCGTCGACTCTGGACCTCGTGAAAGACGTGTTTGCGCGAATGCCTCCCGCTGCCCTTCAACAAATGCTGCAGCGCCTTGCCTCCATCGACGCCGCAGAATACGAATTGTTCCATCGTTTGATACTGGCTGCCCGTGCCTAGCTCGAGTGATCGAGGCAGCAGCTCACAACGTTTTCTTCGATTGTAAACTCGGCACAAGCCGAACGCGGGTCTACGCTTATGGCGAGCGCGTGTCCTGGACGCGCTTCGCGAGCTGCCGCTGCTTGAACCTCGACAGGGGCCGCGGAGCCGCCTCTGGCTCTGAGGCTTTCGTCGTTGCACTCGTTACCGCAGCGACTCTAGGGACGCTCGGTTTCGGCTTTGTGCTCGGTTTATCGTGCAACTGCAGTTCCTGCAAACGCTGACGAACGTCAGTATCATTATCGTTATCCGACGCCTTCGCTCGACGAAAGAGACCTCGCCAGTTTGGTGGTTCCCTGGGGCCTCTCGCCTGCAGCGCCACGCGTTCTGCTTCCAGCTTCGACTCCAGCGCCTCTAACTCGTCCATGCGAGCACGTAGGCTCGAGTCCAACCGGCCGTAGTCGGCGTGCATGGCCTCCGGGGGCAGCGGCAGCGCCACGTCGTCCCAGTCGGGGTCTCGCCGTGCACGCAACGTCCCGCTCACAGGCTCTGAGAGACCTGCAAGGCCCTCTTCGTGTGCTTTCCAATACTGGAGCTCTGTTGGTGCTGGCAGGGGATCATCACTTTGCTCCGGCACGTCCGCTGGCCTGGTGGTTGCTTCCATACCAAACAACAGACCTGGTGCCGTGGTGTCGCACAAGACGCACCGCTGGGCTCTGTGGTGTGGTGTTTCAGGTTCACGGTGTTACGCTTTCGCGTGGTATAGCGCCGGTGGTGTCACCAGAGCCGGGGCGTGCACAGGCCTCAGGTGATAGCAACGCCCGAACAGAGTCCGGGGACGCGTTGCCCGAGCTGAGGACGCTGGGTGCGCGGTTTGTGGCGAGCGCCTTGAGCGTCACCAAGCTGCAGTAGCGGAAGCCTTGATGTCAACCGATAGCGTGCTATTTGTGCGTGGTATGTTTGTGCGTATGGATACATGCGCAACATACGTCAACGCCTGGAGCTTCCCCGGAACCCTGGCTTCCGTTGGAGCCTGCATCGGACTGCGACGCGCTTGCCAGAAGTCGACGGTTGCACAATACCCCAGTCGAGCGCAACGCCGCATCGTAACCTTGCTAAAGTTGCGTTGAAGTGCGTCACATATCTGGAAGCGTGCGCGTTTACGGGAAAATGGTGCATAGGACAACAAAGCGACAACTGAGTGGAGTCCAGCACATCCCTGGGATGTTTCTGGTCGAGATCGATGTCCGCATGCAGCTGCTCTCGATTACAAAATACCGATATCGACTGGAGCAACACACACACAGACGTCCCTGTGGTGCATAACGATCGTGGCGTTCGAGGATCTCTGTAGAATTTGCGATTGCGGTGGAAGATGGCCCTGACTGAACTGGGACTTTTCTTGCGACTGTATCCCAGTGTTTGTCGGATCACACGGATAAGCGGTTGAGAAACAGAGACGCCCGTGGCGGTTCGTATCGTCGCTTTTTCGTTTCCGCAAGGTGACGAACGGATCATATGCTGCTAGCGACCGCAAGCGGCCTTTGCGGATACCAGTTTTTGGCACAGAGCACATCTACTCGCCTCTTTCAGTTTTCCTCAAGCATCTGAGCACAATAGTATGACTGACCTCAAGGAGGAATACAGTTCTCCATGCACACTTCAGTAAAGCATATATATTCTATAGGCATTTTGTCTACGACCTAGAGGGTACACCGCACAGGGATGTCGAGCTCCTGGTGTACACACTGGAGCAAGTGTGGAACAGGATGGAGTGGAAAGTCCAGTTTTGAAGAACTGTTTATGAATAGAAATATATGGCGTAAATGGTATAAAGCTGCCATATGCATTGGAGCGCCTCCCCCGCCGCCGCGCATCCCGTACTATCGGACGCTCGTCGGAAACGGCGTGTTGGAGCGTCAGACAAGCCCATGCAAACACATGAAACTGCAGTGAGATGACCGGTGGTCCTGTCACTTGGACGCGGTACACACTCCGCACTGTGGTATCGGTGCCGCTGTACATTCAAGTACTGATCACGAGTTTAGAGCTCGTTGTCTTTTTGGGAGCCGCCACAGGCGTGCTCGCGCAGACGCTCGCCCAGCTACCGTACTGGCTCAGTGCGAGCACCGCTGGACTCTCTATCGGACTAGACCTTGCAGCAAGACTCTACGATCGTGTTTGGTACCTTATTACAGAGGCCAGGCGGCAGGGTCGGCAGTCCATGCAACTGAGCCACAACATGCTCTCGTACGTGCACCTCTTCTGGCGCGCACTTGCGACCGTTCGCGCCTGGCAGCGCAGGTTCTGGCTGCCAAGTTACTGGAGCGCCAAGCGTTCCCGAAACGAAGCACTCATGGCGAGTGCATGGCGGCGGTACTGGCAGCCACGGGAGGCCGGCGCAACTGGAGGCGGCGGCTCGCTTGTGCGCTTGCCGCGGTACACGCGGGTCCCGCTCGGCAGTGGCAACCAGGCCAGCGTGCTCTATCTCGAGCTGAACTCGCCGGTCGCTCTGTCCGAAGCGCGGCATTCCAAGCTATCTCGCTGAAAACAGCAGCTGTGCGCTCGATATAGGCGCAAAAGAACGGCTGCGGTGAGCGTCGGGAGCGTGTACCGTCTCGCACCTGGCGAGTATACCACAACAGAGCGAGCGCGGTGCTCGAGGTGTGCACGTCATGGCAACTTGGATGTTGTTGGACTGGTGAGCGCTTTTCCAACGCTGGTACGTCTTGTTCCAAATGCGACGTCTGGATACGTTTCGGTCTCGGAGACGCGCAGGTTTCCCGGTGAATGCGTCGGCACTGTCACACAAACGCGCACTTGTTCAATGGTATAAGAACGCTGCGTCCAACCAGGAACTTCCACGTGCGCGATGTTTGTCGGCATCTAGGCGAGCATGTATCATTTCTGCAGCAGAACTCCGAGTACGTCGAAACACAACCCATACCTCCCTGAATGATCATCATTCACTGGGGACGAGCACGAGTGCGTCGCCCAGTCTGCCTGCAGCGTTGGACCTGCGGTACCAGGCGTTACGGCCAGCATCGAACACATCCACGCGGAATCAAGTCGGACTCGCTTGCTTACGGATGAAAGCGCGTTGCAAACAACGAAGAGCAACGCAGACGCGAACCGCAGCGTCGTGTCTACGGGCCACAGCGCGTATCGAACGAATACCTCATGAACCTGCCTATGGACGCTCTATTTTATGCCCGCGGGGGTTTTGACCCCCCCGTGTCTCCATACTTGGTTGCGACGCGCCTAACCGGAAGTTTTGCGGGAGCGAGTTCGAGGCGCTGTTCCGCGTCTTGGCGGTGCCTTGAGCTGGTCGTTTTCCGTAGGTGCTGCGTCCGCAGACTCCGATGAAGCCCCATTCGCTTCTTCAGCGGTATCGCTGGTTTTCGATTTCGTCGACCTGGATCTAGACTTGGACGTTTTCGCAGTGTCCAGAATATGAACTGCCGTTTCCAGATCAATGAACAGCGGGTCAGAGGCGCCTCCAGGTTCGTACTTGCTCAGGCTCGTAAACTTGTCCTGATAGAGAAGATACGGACCCAGACGACCGTAGCCTGCGCGAATGATTTCGCCAGTTGCCGGGTGCTCGCCAACAATCCGCGGCAAGGAGAGCAGGCGCAGCGCAACTTCGAGATCAACTCGTGCTGGGTCCAGCCACGACGGCAACGAAACCCGCTTCGGCTTTTCATGGGGAGCTCGGGCACTCGTACCCGTTCCTCGAGCGCGTCTCGTCGAACGGGCACTGGTACCTGGCGACGCTTCTCTCGCGGAATCGAGCTGTTTGTCGGTAGGCGCTGCGTCATCGGTACTGGGTGCTGCTGATTTTTCCGTGGAAGTGTGACTTGCCATCGAGCCGGGGTCCTCGCCCAGCTGAACGTATGGGCCATAGGGTCCAGTTCGTAAGTAGACGTGCATCCCGGTCTGTGGATCCACGCCCAGCTCTGCAGCGCACTTGCGCTGTTCCGCCAGACGACGCAGCGTGTCCAGGGTGACCTGCTCAGCCGATATCTCCCGCGGCAACGAAACCTTCTCGCCGTAGACAACGTAGGGTCCATACGGGCCCACATAAACCAGCGGTTTCGGCCACTCCTTTCGTTCACCATCGGCAGCGGTGGTCTTCGCTTCACCCGTGACCTCTGGAGCCGCTGCGTCGCCCTCGAGCGCAGGGAGGTAGACTCGTCGTGCCTCGTTGACATCGATTGTGTCGCTTTTCGCCCGCACCGCAGCTGCTAGCCCCGACTCGCCACAGTAGTACTGCTGCAGGTAGGCGATGCGGTCGGCTTCACCTCTGGCGATGAGGTCAAGTGCAGCCTCCATTTCGGAGGTGAAACGAACGTCTACAAAGTTGGGGAAATGATGTTGGAGGAAGCGCACGACCACAAACGCGGTTAAGGTTGGCACCAGACTCGATGCCGAACCGGACGAACCCTTCCGGATCACATACGAACGCTCCAGGAGCGTTTCGATAATGCTGACGTAGGTGCTGGGTCGCCCCACGCCGTTCGTCTCCAACTCCTTGACCAGCGACGCTTCGGTGTAGCGTGCCGGTGCTTTGGTCTCGTGCAGGACGGGGTCCACAGCGACCGCGGTGAGGCTGTCGCCCTCCGAAAGGTGCACGTCTCTCGGAAGTAATCCCTGCTCATCGAGTGCAGAGTCCTCGTTAACGGAAGCAGCGCTCCCAGACTCGGAGACATGCTCGTGTACGCGGCGAAGTGCTTCGTAGGCCAAGAGCCAACCAGGAAATTCTACTTCGGTGCCGCTCGCCCGGAACATCATCTCCTTTGGACCTTCGATGGTCAATGTTGTTTGGCGGAGTTTCGCTGGCTGCATCTCACTAGCCAGCGTACGATAGTAGATGAGTTCGTAGAGGCGCTTCTCGAGAGGTTCCAGGCTCAGGGCTTCCGGGGGCGTGAAGGCGCGCCCGGCCGGCCGAATGGCCTCGTGCGCTTCCTGGGCACCCTTCGGCTTCTTGGACGTTTTGCGTGGCGCCGCTTGAGCGGGGACTGCCTGCTCGGCGCCAAAGCGCTCTGCTGCTGCTCGTCGGGCAGCCTCTGTGGCCTGCATGGACAACTGCGGAGAGTCTGTTCGCATGTACGTTATGTAGCCACCTTCGTAGAGAGACTGGGCAGCGCGCATCACCTGAAGCGTGGTGACGCGGAGGCGTCGAGAGGCCTCCTGCTGCAGGGTTGAGGTCGTGAACGCCAGAGGCGGTGTACGCGTTACCTGACGTCGCTCTATCGAGACGATCCGAAAAGAGCCCGGCGGTGCAGACTGGGCCTCCGCCGCAAGTCTATTCGCAGTTGGTTCATCGAGCCAGATCACTTTCACACGGCCATTGGTGTTCTCAGATTGCACGTCCTCTCTGAGTTTGCCCGTTCGTCCATCGAAATCTTTGCCGATAGCGAGGCGTGCTTCCCCGATGCGAACAAGCTCTGCTTCCAGGATCGGTGACTCGGTGCCCTGCACGTGCTCGATACGAAGCTGGGCTAGGATGCTCCAGTACTGGGCTGAGCGAAAGCGCAGTCGCTCGAGTTCGCGCTCCACAATCATGGCAAGTGCGACAGACTGGACCCGGCCAGCCGACAACCCCGGCGCGATCTTCTTCCACAGCAGTGGTGAAAGGGTGTAACCGGCCAGGCGATCCAGAATTCTTCGGGTTTCCTGCGCGTGTACCAGGTTCATGTCAATGTCACGAAAGCTCTGAAAGGCTTCTTGAATAGCGTCTTCGGTAATTTCATGGAAAACTGCGCGCCGAACGGGCACCTGAGGTTGTAGGAGCTCCACCAGATGCCACGAGATGGCCTCACCCTCTCGGTCCTCGTCAGTTGCGAGCACGAGTTCATTCGCCTGTGTCAGCTGTTCTCGCAAACGCTCTACGGTTTCACGGCGGTTCTCCGGAACGACATACAACGGACGGAAAGAGTCCTCTACGTCAACGCCGAGGCGCGCCCATGCATGCTCCTTTAGCTCTGCAGGTACTTGGCGTGCAGTCTGAGGCAAATCTCGTACGTGACCCATACATGACTCGACAATATAATTCGGCGGTAGAAATTTTTGGATTGTTCTCGCCTTTGCCGGAGACTCCACGATGACTAGCGCCTTGCGGTTTCCAACTGCGGCCTCGTTGTCCAACGGCGAGCGTTCAGCCGCCTCGGTGGAGTGCTGCACTCCATCGCTCTGGGCGGTCGCTTTCGCAACTGCGGTTTTGCTCGAACGTGCAGCCTTGAGCCAAGTCACCTTTCGACGACTCGTGCGAGGTGCTCGTTTCGCTGCAGTTGGCTTCGAGCCTCGCTCGTTGCTCTCGGGCTCAAGCTGCGCTCGCAGTGGTATGCTACGCCGCAATGCCTCAGTTCTACTTGAACTCAGCTCTCTGATTTGCGGTGCGTAACCCCTCGATGGCACCGTCACCTGTCTGTGAAAGGAAGGTTTCCACTTTGCGGCAGCGTGCAGGCGCCAGCACGCGGGTAACACCCGCGTTACGCTATCGAGGGGTGTCGGCCACGCACCTCCTACCCACATGTTTTGCAGAAACCAGAGTCCTTCAACCTTCGCACCTTCAAGACAAGTCGTCTTGGAAGCACAATGTGGAGCGCAAAGCCGCTTGAGTCGGTACCCGTGGAAACGACAACAACAAGAACGCCCACGTAACGCCGACGTCTGCGAGAACGCTGGTACTGCCTGCGACCCGGTACTGGGCTGCGGAGGCCTGCAGTGCGCGCATGCCATGGGCCGGTGGTAGTTTATACAGATTTGTTCTAGATCTGGAGCGTCGCGGGAGCAGCTCGCGTCGACTGGCCTCGTACAGGCCGCTTCGAAGAGAGAAGAACGGGTCGTCTAGCTCGAGCGTGCACTTAATTTTCTGGGTCTCTTCCTATTGTTATTCGTATAAGTATTTGTGGGCTTTTCATGCGACGGCTTTCTCTTCGTCTCACTCCCATCGCCTGGCTTTCCATGCGCTGGTCTCTCGGTGCGCTCCGGGTCCGTTGCGAGCAGTCGAGTGATGTGTTGACGGCAGGGTTCAAGTCCCGAGAGGGAAACGCTTCGGCTGCTTTCCGCGTAATTCAACTTCCATCAGAAGTCGTGATCTGCACTTCGTTTATCAATGCCACCTTGAGTGTCCGCCGCTTCTGGGCGCCCTGCACAGCGCTGAAACCTCGGTGTCGTCGAAAGTTTCCCGTACGTCCCTATTATCTCCTTTTTCCGGGCAGCGTTCTGTGACGCCTGAATGCATACCTCATCGCTGGGTATATGCCCTTGACGGGTACAGAAAGCTGTCGTCGAAGATCTGCTCTGTTTCCGCACCCGGTCCGTCCGCAACGATCACGGGTTTGTTCTGAGCGATGCCCCATGCGAGAACCCTGGCCACTGCATGCGCAAGAGCAGATTGCCTCATTCAATGGGAAATTTGCTGAATCTGATGTACCTGAGGATGAAACAGCCGCGGAAGGCGAATCCAGGATAGAGAACAAGTCGAGAACTTTGGTTCCGCCCCTGCTCCGTTCATGCAACACGATGACGCGCTCGACACTGGAAGCGATCCCTGGGATGACTCCAATTCGCGAGCAGGGCCCTGTTTCCATGCTAATGGGAGCGACGGGAACGTCTCGGAGCGTATCTCGTGTGAGTTATCATAATGATGCTGTCGGATCCGTTTTCGTGATGGCCATAAGGAGAAGAGGATCTCTGTTTTGAAGGCTATCGAATATTTGACCTCACAAGTTCAGTGAAATTCCTAGACGAGCTCATAAACAAGTCGTCAGGGGACAACGTCGAGTCCTCTCCGTCGTTAATCCAGCGGTGCGCACTGTATCGCCCATGAGTTACCTGGAAACAGAAAGAGCGAAATTTTGAAGAATATAGGATGTGCGAGCGTGCCGCACACGTAAGGCGCGAAGCAGACTAGATGCTTACATGAATGCTCTGGAGTGTGATATCCGTTATTTTACGAACTCCTGTTGGATGACACCACGATTCATGATATTTTCTGTGATATAAGGAATTCCAGCGGCAAAGCGTCGAAAGAACCACACCACAGCCGCGATCGAGCATCCGAAAACGACGTATGAACTCGTAAGCACGCGGGACCTGCGCATGGCACCGCGCGGCTGTGCGTGTCGGAAAGAAGAAATAGAATAAAACTAGAATAATGTCTACAAAGCGCACAGCCGTATCATGCACGCTCATTTGGATACGCGTGTCGCGCAGGCGGCAATCCGCGCAGCGTGCCGCTCCTGCTTTCGGCGCCTGGAAATGCCGCGCAGCTGCGCGAGTCTTCCCGAATCGACGCGCCTACGCGATGGTGAAGCGCATCGATCGCATAGCCTCGCCGAGTACAGCCAATCTCCCGTGAGTATCGGCATTGGTGTTGGTGCTCGCTGAAAGTGTACATAGAACAACGAGAAAGGAAACAAAATGTTTGTTTGGTCGGTAACCTCACAGCAACTACACACGTTGCGTCCGTTGGGTGCTGCGTCCTCGGCGTGGCTCGAGACCGGCCGTTCGCTACACAGTGGGAGGCCTCGTGCCCTAGTGCAGCGCAGCTGGAGAGTTGCAAAGCCGCCCAAACGGGTGCAAGTTGCACGCTGGCCGCGCATGGTTGCAGGAGGTAGTGGCGGTGGTCCCGATGGAATCTTGCTCGACGCTTAGCGGTATACGGAAAACGCATGAGCAGCGCTTGCACGTCTTGCAACGCTCGCACGTGACTACCAGCAGCAAGTCATCGAGTCCGA
>Ga0123519_10004393_pt1 | contig 22923 bp, 20 predicted proteins | sample YelNatPaOPRAMG02_FD_87396 | JGI IMG/M metagenome (GOLD analysis project Ga0123519, IMG submission 87396) | Hot spring microbial communities from Yellowstone National Park - Yellowstone National Park OP-RAMG-02 (version 2) | ecosystem: Environmental > Aquatic > Thermal springs > Hot (42-90C) ...
CAATTCTGCCGGATGCTGCGCCTCAGGGGCGGTCAGCCCGCGACTTGGCTCGACTTATACTGGGCTTGGATTACAGGGTTCGGTCGCCAGCGGCAATGGCTCGGATATCCTCGACGTGTACACGTCCGATGCCAGTAACATGTTTAGCGTCAATGGCAATAGCGCAAATGGCACGACGGTAAACGGGGCGCTGATTACCACTTGGTGGCTCAAGGTGAACGGCTCATTGACCACGATAAACGGCACTTCGGGAAGCGCGAAGTGCGTCGAGCCGCTCACTGGCACCAACGTGAAGACCGTGACCTGCTACCTGAATGGCTATGCGCAGACCGGCACGGCGCAGACCTACACCTTTCCGACCGCGTTTTCGACAACGCCCGTGCTGCTGGAATCGGGCGGTTCATGCGGGACCTACAACCCGACGGCAACTGCAACTACGCTGACCCTGCCCGCGAACGCTTCGATGACGGCGGAAACCTGCAACGTGGTGGCGATAGGACAATGAAACGGGAGGCGAATGATACGGCTGGCTCGCATCTCGCTCGTGGCGCTCGCAAGTCAGGGCGCGGCGCACAGCGATGCGCCGGACGCGGGTTCGCGGTATTTCTTCTTACGCTTGCGCGCGCCGGTCGCGGACCGGCGCGCGTCCAATGATTTGTGCTGCTTGCGGCAGAGACTTCGGCGTGGATCGGCCTCAACGAACGATTCCACGCCGACAGCCATGACTTGGCTCGCGCGCCGGCCACTGTGCGCGAAGCTGATACGAACCGGGCGATACAATCGCATCTTCGGCCCGACTTGCAGGCGATACGGAATTGATTTGAAGCCGGGAAGGCTTACTGGTGGGCAGGGGTGGAATCGAACCGCCGACACAGGGATTTTCAGTCCCTTGCTCTACCGACTGAGCTACCTGCCCACCGAAGGCTGAGCACAGCAATCGCCGTGTGCCCTGAAATAGGTACCGATCCTGACGAGCGCTTGCAACCGGGTCAAGGAGTTTTGCGAACGCGCTCGCGTCGCGCGCCTTACTCTATCATGGACAGGTTCAAGCCGCCCCTATTGCGCCGCACGATGTCATCGTTACGCTGCCCCCTTTCGGATGTTTCGAAAGGCTCATCCTTTCGGAATGACACCTTGCTACGGAACTTCCGACGCAGCCGTGCGCAGGTGCGGCTTGCATTGCGCCTCGAGCTCGCGGCTAGCGGGGCAGGGCGGCGACGCGCGACTCGACGAAGTCGATGACTTTTGCTTCGAGATTGACGCGGTCGAGCCGGTCGATCTCCTGAACGCCGGTCGGGCTGGTAACGTTCACCTCGGTCAGATAGCCGCCGATGATGTCAAGGCCGACGAAATAAAGTCCGTCGCGATTAAGCCGCGGGCGCAGGATGCGGCAAATCTCGCGGTCGCGCTCATCGACCGGCGACTTGACGGTCGCGCCGCCTACATGGATATTGCCGCGATGCTCCTCGGGACGCGGGACGCGGAGGGTTGCGCCGATCGGTTCGCCGTCGAGCACGATCAGGCGCTTGTCGCCGTTTCGAATTTCCGGAATGTAGCGCTGCGCCATTATGGGCTGCGACTCATAATGGGTCGCGGTTTCCAGGATCGCGCCGAGGTTGCGATCGCCTGCCGCGACCAGGAATACGCCCTCGCCGCCATGCCCGCCGAGCGGTTTGACGATCATCTGCCCGCCCTGCTCATGCATGAAGGCGCGAAGGCGTGCGATTTCGTAGGTTACCATCGTGGGCGGGATGACCTCGGGAAAATTCAGCGCATAGAGTTTTTCATTGGCCTGAAGCAAACCGGCGGGATTGTTCATCACGAAGGTGCGGCTCGAATCCGCCAGTGCGAGCAGCATCGTGGCGTAAACGTACAGCTGATCGGCGGGCGGATCCTTGCGCATAAAGATCGCGTTGAAAGCCTCGAGCGGATAGTCGCGACCGTCGTCGAGAAAACGGTGATGCGGCGTAGCGCGCGCAACCTCGCATCGACGCGCGAAGGCGAAGGCGCGATGGCCGCGGGCGAACAGATCGCGCAAGCCCGAGAAAAAAATCTCATGGCCGCGCGCGAGGGACTCCAGCATGAAGACAAAAGTAGTGTCCTTATCGGGCAGGATTCCCTCCAGCGGGTCCATCACGAACAGGAACTTGTAAGGCACCTTCTCAGTCTCCTTCGCCGAATTCGTCAAGCGCTTCGCCAACGATAGCAAGCGCCGCCAGCGCAGCGGTCTCGCTTCGAAGGCGGGTCGGTCCGAGCCGCGCCGCGACAAAGCCCTCCTCGCGCGCAGTCTCGAGCTCGGTTCGCTCGAAATCGCCCTCCGGTCCGACGACGAGCATTATCGAGCGGGGCTTGGCGCGCCGGGCGAGCGCGCCGAGCGGTTCGCCGCCGGGCGTGCAAAGCACACGGAGAGTATCCCTTGGCGCGGTCTTGACCAAGTCCGCGAAAGAGAGTGGATTGCGAATTTCCATTTTTGCCGGCACGAGACTCTGCTTGGTTGCTGCCTCGACAAGCCGGCGCCATCGCGCGATACGTTCGCCTCCGGGAGAGCGGACAACGCCGCGCGCACACATCACGGGCCACAACTCGGTTGCGCCAAGCTCCGCGGCCTTTTCGACCAGGAAATCCATCCGTGGACCTTTTATTATTGCGGCGGCAAGAATCAAGGGCGGGAGCGCTTTGCGCGGACGCTTGGATGAAATCAGAAGCATCGCCTTGTTTCCTTCGAAGCCGGCCACCTGCGCGACATACTCGACGCCGTCGGGGGCGAGCACCGTTAACTCGGCGCCGGCGCGAAGACGCATCACGTCGCGCAGATGGCGCATCTCGCCACCGCTCAGCGTGGCGACCCCGTCCGCCGAAGGCGGCGCGGCCAGTATGAAGCGCGGAGGACGACTCACCGCTCAAGCACCGTCGTGGTCCATCCCCGCTCGGTGCGCCGCTTTACGACGCGTAGTTCCGGGGCGTAGGCCGTGGCGACAGAGTCAGCTTCGCGGTTCAGGATTCCACCCAGCACGAGGCATCCGTCTTCGGCCACGAGCCGTTTAAGCGCGGGCGCAATCTCGATCAGCGTTGAGCCGAGGATATTCGCGACGACGAGATCGAACCGCGACTTAAGGCGCGAGACTGGCGTAGCGGAGAAGTGCACGCGGCCCTCCAGACGGTTGAGCCGGGCGTTCTCGCGGGCGTTGTCGAGCGCGGTTCGATCCACGTCGACTGCGCGTATCGAGCGGATCCCCATCCGATACATCGCGAGCGCCAGAATCCCCGAACCAGTCCCGACATCGAGCGCGCGGCGGAACTCGCGTCTGGCGCATAGTTCCTCCAATACCCGGAGCGCGCCGCGGGTGGTCGGATGGTGTCCGGTGCCGAAGCCTTGGCCGGGTTCGATCACGAGGCTAATGCGGCCGGGCGTTTCGGCGCGATTCCAGGGCGGAACGATCAGGATGCGCCGGCCGACTTTCAGCGGCTCGAAGCGTTCCTTCCACGCGCTCGCCCATCCGGGATCGACAAGCCGCTGCGGTCCCGCGCCCGCGCCGTCGCGGGCGAGCATCCCGGCCCTCGCCAGCGCCGCATGAAGCGCGCGATAACCGGACGCCGAAAGACGGTGGAAGTAGGCACAGAGGGTTACGGACTTGCCCGGACGCGCGCCGGGGCGACGCATCTTTTCGACCGCGCATCCGAGCGCGCCGCGGCTTACGAGCAGTCCCGCGGCCTCGTCGGCCAACGCGGCCGGCGTATCGAAAGTCACTTTTATGTAGCTTGGGGCTTTTGCGCTCCTTCGATTCATAAACGCGGCGAGGCCAGCTTCCTGGCCCAAGTATGGCATCGACGTTCGACCCTTACGAGGCCGTCGAGCGCCGCCTGTTGAGAATCACGACCGTGCCCCGTTTACCACGACGCGTCGCACAACGTAGACTCTGTGCAGAAGCCGCAAGGCCGGGGGTCAGACCGGCCCGGCGGTATCGGCGGATGCGGAGTACGCTCAATATCGCGCATCGTGGAGCCAGCGCGAATTTTCCCGAGAACACGCTCGCGGCCTTTATCGCGGCGGTCGAAGCCGGCGCGCAGATGGTCGAACTCGACGTGCAGCGCTCGCACGACGGCGCGCTCGTCGTAATCCATGACGACACCGTCGATCGCACGACCGACGGCCTGGGACGGGTCGATGAGATGACGCTTGCGGAGCTGAAAAAGCTCGATGCGGGAGTGCGTTTCGGTGAGCGGTTTCGCGGCGAGCGGATTCCCACGCTCGAAGAGGTGTTCCGGGCGACGACGTCGCGATGCGGCCTCAACGTCGAGATCAAGTCCGTCGGCGTCGAACAGGGCGTGTGCGCGCTTTTCCGGAGCTACCAGGCGCACGCGGCCTCGATAGTATCGAGCTTCGAGTGGGACTTGCTCGAACGGGTAAGGCAAATCGACCGCGATATCCGCATCGCGCTGCTTGCCGAAAAGCATCGCGGCATACTTCTCGACGCGGCGGCCGCGATGGGCGCCTATGCGGTGAACCCGCGCGCCGACATGGTGGACGCGGAATTCTGCGCGGCGGCGCATCGGCGCGGCCTTAGGGTTTACACCTGGACGGTGGACGTGCCGGAGCTGATGCGGTTTCTTATCGCGGCGGGAGTTGACGGGATCATGACCAACCGACCCGAACTCTTGACCGCGGTTATTGCCGGGGACTGATGGCCAGGTTCGCAGACGACACCATCGAGCAGGTTCGCGAGCGCGCCGATATCGTGGAGGTGATTGGCGCGCACGTCCGCCTGCGGCGCAGCGGACGCAACTTCATCGGTCTCTGCCCGTTCCATAACGAAAAGACACCGTCCTTTTCCGTGAGTCCCGAGCGCGGCTTCTTCCATTGCTTCGGATGCGGCGCGGGTGGGACGGTGTTTAACTTCATAATGAAGATCGAGGGGCTGAGTTTCCCGGAAGCGATCGAGTCGCTCGCGCGCCGGTACGGAATCCGTCTTCCCGAGCGCACCGAGAGCGGGGGTGCCTCGGCCGAACGCAACGAATTGTTCCGCACAAACCAGGTCGCGGCGGAATTTTTCTCGCACGTGCTGTGGAACACGCCCGACGGCGCGGCGGCGCGCGACTATCTCAAGTCGCGCGGCGTTTCCGCGGAGGCCGCCCGCGCCTTCATGCTCGGCTATGCGCCGGTGCGTCCCGCCTCGCTCGCCAGGGCGCTGGAAAAGCGCGGACTTGTCGAGCGTGGGGTGAAGCTCGGATTGCTCAAGCGCGAGAACGGGGGCGCGCCATACGATTCGTTTCGCGCGCGCGTGATCTTCCCGATACGCGACGCACAGGGCCGGGTGGTGGCGTTTGGCGGGCGCATTCTCGAAAACCGCCAGCCGAAGTACCTCAATTCGCCCGAATCGCCCCTCTACTCCAAGGCGCGGACGCTCTACGGCCTCTACGAGGCGCGCCAGGCGATCGCGCAGCGCGACAGGGTGATCGTCGTCGAAGGTTACTTCGACGTGATCGCGCTCTGGCAGGCGGGCTTTCGCGAGACGGTGGCGAGTTGCGGAACCTCGCTGACGGCGGAGCAGCTTCGCGCGCTTGGACGTTACTCGCGCAACGTGATGGCGTGCTTCGACGGCGACGAGGCCGGGCGCAAGGCGTCGCTGCGCGCGCTCGAAGTGTTCCTCGAAGCGGGTCTTCTCGGGCGCGGAATCTTCATCCCCGAGGGCTTCGATCCGGACACCCTGGTCGCAAGGCGCGGCAAGGTCGCGATGGAAGAATTGATCGCGGCCTCGGAACTTCTGATCGATTATTTCCTGCGTGAGCAGGCGCGCGAAGCGGGCGGCTCGCTCGAGGGACGGGCGCGCGCCGCCGAGCGGGTCGCGGCTGCGCTTCAACGGGTCGAGAATCCGTTCGAGATGGACCTTCTTACCCGCAAGGCCGCGGACGTTCTGGGCGTCGGCGAAGACACGCTGCGCCGGGCCGCCCGCAGCCGCGGGGCGGCGCAGCGGCGGGCGCCCGTGCCGGTAGTCTCGCCGGGCGACGCGGCTTCCAAGGCGGAGTTCGGCCTGCTTGCGATAGCGCTGTTGCGCCCAGAGCTTCGCGACGAACTTCGCGGGCGATGCGCCGTCGAGGACTTCGCGGACCGGGGTCTCGCCCTGCTGTTCGAAGAGGCGTGCCGGCTGGGGCCCGGCGAATCGTGCGAGGCGCTGATATCAGAGCGGCTTACGCCTGAGCAGCAAGGCAGGCTCTCGGAGCTCGCGCTCGCTCCAGCCTTCGACAACGCGGAGACCGCGGCCCGAATGGCGGCGGACTTTGTTGCGGCGCTCGAGCGCAGGCGGCGGCGGCGCGAGATAGATGAGAACAAGCGGGCTTTGCTGGAGGCCGCGAATCGCTCGGATCCTGCGGTGGCGCAGGCCGTCGTCGCGCTTCGGCGTGCGTTAAAGAACAATGATTCGGTGGAAAAATGAATCAGCCGGGGTTCGACCCCTTAAATATTTCTTATAAAGTCGTTAGTATGGGATCTGGTCGATGCCTTCCAGAGGGCCCATAGCTCAGCCTGGTCCAGAGCTGCCGGCTCATAACCGGCTGGTCCCAGGTTCAAATCCTGGTGGGCCCACACCCTTTGGTAAATCTCGGTCAGTACGGCAACGATCCCCCTCGGAACCAGCGGCGCGATGGGCGCGCGCGGTCCGAGAGAAACGCTCGATTGCCGGGGAGAAGTTGAATTGCTCGAAGAGATAAGGCGGCTGATGGAGCTCCAAACTCTCGACCGCACGATTCGGGAGCTTGAGGAGTCACTTTCCACAATCGCAGGGCGCGTCAACCAGCTTCAAGAAGAATCCCAGAGATACAGCAAGGAACTGGAGCTGCTCACCGCACAGGAGCAGGAGTTCTCCGCCGCGCGCAAGAAACTCGAACGCGAGCTTGCCGAAGGCGAGGCGCGGCTGCGCAACAAGCGGATCCGCCAGAACCTGATACGCAACGAAAAGGAACTCCAGGCGCTCAACCACGAAGTCGATGCGCTCAAGGAGGAGCATCAGCGGCTCGAAGCCGAGATGCTTGCCCTCACCGAGGCGGCCGCGCCGCGGGCCGCCCGGTTGGCCGAACTGCAGGAACTGCTCTCGAATGCGCAGAGCGAACGGATCAGGGGCGAGAAGGAAATCGCGGGCGAAGTCGAAGAGCTCAAGAGCCGGCTCGCCAGGCATCGGCGCGAGCGCGAAAAGCTCGCCCGCGAAGTCAACCCGCCCCTGCTACAGCGCTACGAGATGATTTTCTCGCGCCGCCAGGGAGTTGCGGTCGCGGTGGCAAAAGCCGGGACCTGCCAGGGATGCATGAGGCTTCTTCCGCCCCAGCTCTTCAACGAAATCCAGAAGCATCTCCAGATTCACTTCTGCCCCAACTGCCAGCGTATTCTGTATTTCGAGGGCTAGCGGCGCCTGCCGCACGCGCGAATCGGCGCCCGCGCTGTGATAGAATAAGTTTGCCGGAGCGCGCCGGGCGATCGCCCCTTTTCGTAGGGGAGGAAAGTCCGGGCTCCAAAGGGCAGGGTGGCCGCTAACGGCGGCGCGGCGTAATCCGCGGAAAGTGGCACAGAAAACATACCGCCCGCATCGCGGGTAAGGGTGAAATGGCGGGGTAAGAGCCCACCGGCGCACGGGTAACCGGGCGCGCTTGCCAAACCCCACCCGGAGCAAGGCCAAATAGGAGGGTGAGTCGCCCGCTCGATACCCTCGGGTACGGCTGCTTGAGCCGGCGAGCAATCGTCCGGCCCAGAGGAATGATCGCCACCCGAAAGGGCACAGAACCCGGCTTACAGGCGCACTCCGGCAATCAATTCCCACCGGCTTCTCCGTTAGAGACCGGCCAACCTGGAGTCGAGGGAAACGTTGGGTCAATGAACGTCGGAAGCTTGCCCGGCGTGATAACCGTATAACCCCCGTCGGGAGTGGGGTTAATGAACGTCGGCAGCCGGCCCGGCGTGATAACTGTGTAACCCCCGTTAGGAGTAGGGTTAACGGACCTCGGTAGCTTTCCGGGCGTGATGATCGTGTAGCCGTCCCGCTCGCCCAGGTACTGCGCAAGCGCCAACGACGGGGTTGCCATAAGGGCGGCGACGAACACCAGCAGCATCGTTTTCATAGCAGTCTCCATTTCCGCTTCAATTCTCGGTTTGCGCGTGACGGCGTCGCAATATCGACTAGTTCGAATCGTGTGGCCAGAGCCAATTCATCGTGTCAGCGAATTTGAAGCATATAGGGGCGTTTGATATGCGATCGCCGCGTGCCCGCAGGACCGCGCGTCGCGCTTACAAAAAGACGCGCGAGTGGCAAGGGCATAAGCGCCGCCGGGTTCGGGGACGTGGCGCGTCCAACGCCAGGGTGCTGCGGGGCTGCCGTGCGCGAGTCAGTACTTTGACCGGCGATTAAGCGCAACCGGGCAGGGAGCGACGTGCCTCTTGAGGCGCGACCCGCGACTCCCACATACGCTGGGGAATCCCGCGCTAGCGTCCCGCGCGACGTGGCTTGCGGTTGCCCTGGCGAGGCTCGGGTTTCGATCCGCGCGCATGGCTCGTGAATGCATCGAGGGGCCGGGTGAGAAATTCCGCGATTCGCGCGAGCGCACCCAGATCGCGAATTTCCACCTCTATTTCCGGCGAGACGGCCAGTTTCACCTCGGCGGGCATCTCGCGCGCGTAGCGGTACACCCGCGCGACATCGCCGAGCACCCGCGCGCGGTATTCCTCCAGGAAACTGACCACGCTTGCGACTCCCCGATCCGCGGCGATATCGGCCTTCATCGCGGCCCGCAACGCGCGGATTCCCTCCAGATGCCGGGGCGCCGACTCCGGATGGCGCATTACCTCGGTCCACGTCTCGGGGTCGAGAAAACGGTTGAGCACGAGCGCGCTTAGTGCGAGCCCCTCGCTGCGCATCTCGTCCATCACCTCGCGCGCGCCGCTCAGGCGGTCCTCCTCCGCCGTTGTCACCATCACGAAATGCGTCGCAGGAGAATGGAGCAGCGCCTCGGTTTTTTTCAATCGCTCGACGGTGGCGTCGAGCGTCTCCGAGGCGGCGGCGAAGAAATCCGAGATGGTCGAAAGCACCGTCGCGCCCGCGAACCGTTGCAGCTCGCGGACGACGAAACGGGCGGCCTGGCTGGCGACTCTCATCGCGAGCCTTCCCGCCGAGAGCGACGGCGTAAACAGCCATCGCGCGGCCCTGGAATCGAGCAGCCGGATGAGCCGCGCGGGCGCCTGCAGAAAGTCGAAAGCGTGCGCCGCGGGAGGCGTATCCACGATCTGGACATCGAATTCGCCGCCCTGATGGAGATCGTAGAGTTGTTCCAGGGCGGCGTAGGCCTCCGAGCCGGCGAACTCGCCCGTCAGACTCTTGTAAAAAGGATTCTCAAGGATTCGCCTGCGGGTCTCGGGATCCCTGGCGAACCGCTCCGCCATCGCGTCCCACGCGCCCTTCACGTCGAGCATCATGGCCGACAGCCGAAGACCGGGATCGAGCCCGCCCGCGCGAAGGTGCTCTTTTGAAAGGCGGGTGGGATGACCCGCGAGCGTATCGAGGCCGAGCGCGTCGCGAAGCCGCCGTGCCGGGTCCACTGTTATTACGGCGGTGTTGAGACCGGATTTCGCGGCGGCAATTCCGAGCGCCGCGGCGACCGTCGTTTTCCCGACCCCTCCGGTGCCAAGGAGGATGATAATCGAGCCTTTGCGAAGCAGTTCTTTCATTCGAGCGTCGCCGACACGATAGCAGGCTTGTTCGATTCACGCATCGCGAGAACTTGCGGGGTCCGCCAGGCTGGCTATCGTGGAATGGGCGGCTGCGCGATGCGGAGGGTCGGCCTTCGGGTTTTCACAGGGTACCCGCTTGTGGGAGGAATGATGCGATGGAGTGGCCTTTAGCGGCCGTTGCCGTTGTGTTCGGCTGCGTGGCGGGATGGCTGATTTCCGGCGCGCGCGAGCGCGCACGGGCCGAGCGGCTGATTGCCGAGGCCGAGGTGAAAGCGGGCAGGGCGGAAGCCGAGGCGAAGGCCGAGCGCGAGCGGCGCGAGGCTGCGGAGAGCCGGCGCGACCAGCTCGGCGGCGAACTCGCCGTGGCGCAAAATGCGCTGGCCGAGATGCGCGCCCGCGCCGAAGAAACCCGCAAGCGCCTGGAGGAAGAGAAGCTTCTCCTTGCGGAAGCCGAGCGCAAACTCGCCGACACCTTCAAGTCGCTTGCGGCCGACACGCTTCGCGCCAGCACTTCCGATTTTCTCAAAATCGCCGAAGAAAGATTCAAGGCCAACCAGGAAGCCTCGGCGCGCGACTTCGAGGCGCGGCAGAAGGCGATCGACGAGATGGTGCGGCCCGCGCGCGAATCGCTCGCCCGGCTCGACGAAGAGATGAGGAAAATCGAGGCCGAGCGCCGCGGCTCGCAGGGCGAACTTGTCGAGCAGCTTCGCGCACTCGGCTCGCAGACCACCCGGCTGGTCGACGCGCTCAAGACGCCGGCGGTACGCGGGCGATGGGGCGAGGTGCAGCTTAGGCGAGTGGTGGAAATCGCCGGGATGGTCGAGTACTGCGACTTCTTCGAGCAGGAGGGCCGTGAAACCAATGACGGCCGTATCCGTCCCGACATGCGCGTGCAGCTTCCCGGACGTAGGAACGTGGTGGTCGATTCCAAGGTCCCGCTCAAGGCATATCTCGAAGCGCTCGAGGCCGACAACGAAGAGCAGCGCGCGCTCAAGCTCTCGGAGCACGCAAGCCAGGTGCGCGCCCATATCGGACAGCTCGCCTCGAAGAGCTACTGGGACGCATGCCGTCCCGCGCCGGAATTCGTCGTCCTGTTTCTGCCGGGCGAAATGTTCTTCAGCGCGGCGCTGCAACAGGACCCCGCGCTTATCGAGGATGCGGCCCAGAAAAAAGTCATCCTTGCAACGCCGACCACGCTTATCGCGCTGCTCAAGGCGGTCGCCTACGGATGGCGCCAGGAGCAGATCGCCGAAAATGCCGAAAGAATCAGCGTCCTCGGCCGGGAACTGCACGAGCGAATCGCAACGATGTCAGAGCATTTTGAAAGACTTGGCCAGGCGCTCTCCAGGGCGGTGGACGCTTACAACCAAGCCCTTGGCTCGGTCGAGAGCCGGGTGCTGGTCACGACCCGGCGCTTCAAGGAACTGGGAGTTGCGAGCAAAAAGGAAATACCGGAACTGTCGGCCATCGAAATGGCCCCACGCGAACCGTCGAGCGTGCTCCCTGGCGATTCGGAAAAGAGCTGAACGGGCCCCGGCTACTCGGTTTCGATATCCGAGGGCGGTGGAGGCTTGAGCTGGCTTCGCTCGCGTCCTTCCTCGATCCAGGCCATGATTTCGCGCCGCTCACGCTCCAGGTAATTGGCGATCGCACGGGCGAGCCCGGGATGCGCGATGAAGTGCGCGCTGCGCGTGAGCGCGGGATCGAATCCGCGAAGCCATTTGTATTCGCCGCCCGCGCCCGGCTCGAAGCGCTTGATCCCGGCGCGGATACAGTGCTCGATTCCCGCGTAATAGCACACGTTGAAGTGCAGGAAGCGATGCTCCTCGAAGCATCCCCAGTACCGTCCGTAGAGGACCCCGGCCTTCTGCACGTTGAACGTTCCGGCGATTAGCCGGTTCCCGCGATAGGCGAGGACGAAACAGAGGTAGCGCTTAAGGCTCCTGGCAAGCTCGAAGAAGCGCGCAGTCAGGTAGCGCCGTCCCCAGTAGAACTTGTCCACCGTGGAGAGGTACAGCCGGTACATCGAGGGGAAGAGCGAGTCCGGAATCTCCTCGCCGGCAACCATCTTTATCGTGATTCCCTGCTCGTCAAGGGCGGCGCGCTCATGGCGTACCGCGACGCGGCGCTTGTGTTTCAGCCGGTTCAGGTAGTCGTCGAATTTTTGAAAGCCGGCGTTGTGCCAGTGGTACTGATAGCCGAGGCGCTCGAGGAAGCCGATCCGCACAAGCGCCGCGGCTTCATCTTCTTCGAGGAAGTTCACGTGCGCCGAAGAAAGATCGTTGTCCTCGCACAGCCTTGCGAGCGCCTGTGCCATCGCCGGGACGAGTTTCGCGCGTTCGGCGCCGGGAGCGGTCAGGAATCTGCGTCCCGTATGCGGGGTGAAGGGAACGCCCACCAGGAGCTTTGGATAGTACTTGATTCCCGCGCCGCCGGCGGCGTCAGCCCATCCGTGATCGAACACGAATTCGCCCATGCTGTGGCTTTTGAGGTAAACCGGGCAGGCCGCGAGCAGGCGCCTGGAGGGCTGTTCGCGAAGCGTCAGATGATACGGCGCCCACCCGGTCTTGCGTGTCGCGCTGGCCGATTCCTCCATCGCGAACAGCCAGTCCCATTCGATGAACGGCGAATCGTCGTCGGTGACCAGAGAATTCCATTCCTCGCGCCCGATCTTCGAGATTCCCTCGACGACCGCGAGTTCCACCGCATGAGCGCTCCCGTCGCGCGGACTCATCGGGGTTTTCGCCCCTCCGGATACATCATCGATACAATAGCAGAAGCCGGCGCGGCGCGATTCCCGCCCGAAACGGGCGGCGCCCGGCATACTCCCTAGATCGGTGGCGGATTTGCTATCCTAACGGATGACGGGACGGCCCGTGGATTCGGATTTAACGCGATGGGCGACGAGAGCATAGGGTTCGGATTGCACGCGCGGGTAAACGACGGTGGGCACGACTATACAGCCGGCGACGGCGCCGCCACAGAGCGGCGTACCCGGACCCGGGCGAAGACAAAGCGGCCGCCGATGTACAAGGTGATCCTGCTCAACGACGATTACACTCCGATGGAATTCGTGGTCGACCTTCTTAAGACCGTGTTCCACAAGCCCCACGCAGAGGCGACGCGGATCATGCTCTACGTCCATCAGAACGGGATGGGCGTCGCGGGCGTATATCCCCGCGAAATCGCGGAGACCAAGGTTCGCGCTGTCGAAGAGCTCGCGCGTCAGGCCGAATATCCGCTCAAGTGCGTTATGGAGAAGGAGTAGGAGAGCCGCACGGCGGCGGCAATCGAAGATGCCATCGGGAAATATCATGCTGAGCCGCGAGTTGCAGGTCACGCTGCAACTGGCCGTTACCGAGGCGGTCAATCGCCGCCACGAGTACGTGTGCCTGGAGCACGTCCTGTACGCGATGCTCCACGACGTGACCACAAGCAATATCCTGCGCCACTGCGGCGCGAATCTCGACGAGCTCAAGCGCAGGCTGGTGCGCTACCTCGACGAGGATGTCGAACGGCTGCCGCGCGGAGAGACCGTGATGCCGCGCTACGCGATGGGCGTGCAGCGTGCCCTGCAGCGCGCCGCGTTGCATGTGCAGTCGGCCGGGCGCAACGAGATAACCGGCGGCAACTTGCTGGTGGCGATGTTCCATGAGAACGAATCCGCCGCTTTTATCTTCCTGCAGGAGCAAGGCGTTTCGCGCTTTGACGTGATCAATTTCCTCTCGCACGGCGTTTCCAAAATCGGCGACGACCAGGACCGCCAGGCGCGCGGTACTGACGACGACGAAGCCGACGGCGATGCGGATGACGAGGGTGGCGAGGAGGGCGAGCGCAGGCTCTCGCCGTCGCGCGCGCTCAAGACCTACACGGTCAACCTGAGCGAGCGCGCCGCGCAAGGAAAGATCGATCCCCTGGTCGGCAGAGAACGGGAAATCGAGCGCGCCATCCACGTTCTGCTTCGGCGACGCAAGAACAACCCGGTTTTCGTCGGCGAGGCGGGAGTCGGCAAGACCGCACTGGCCGAGGGGCTTGCGCTCAAAATTCACCAGTGCGAGGTTCCCGAAGCGCTGCAGGGCGTCGAGGTTTACGCGCTCGACATGGGTGCGGTACTCGCGGGCACGCGTTTTCGCGGAGACTTCGAGCAGCGGCTCAAGGCCGTCATCAAGGCGCTCGCCGGCAATCCGAAGCGGATTCTCTTCATCGACGAGATTCACACTATCGTGGGCGCGGGCTCGGCTTCCGGCAGCACGCTGGATGCTTCGAACTTGCTGAAGCCGATGCTCGCGTCGGGCGAACTGAGATGTATCGGCTCGACGACCTACCAGGAGTACAAGCGTTCGTTCGATCGCGACAAAGCGCTCGCGCGCCGCTTCCAGCGTATCGACGTGGCCGAGCCCACTCAGGACGAGGCGGTGCAGATCCTCAACGGCCTCAAGTCCTACTACGAGAAGCATCATAATGTCCGCTATACAGCTGCGGCGATTCGCTCGGCCGTCGAGCTTTCCGCTCGTTACATCAATGACCGCTACCTGCCCGACAAGGCGATCGACGTGATGGATGAGGCGGGCGTTGCGGCCCATCTGCGCGCCAAGGGGGCGTCCGTACCCGAGACGGTGGGGCTTCGCGACGTGGAACGCACGGTGGCGCGGATGGCGAAGATTCCAGAGCGCTCGGTCTCGGCCTCGGACCGCGAGCGGCTTCAGAACCTCGAGGCGGAACTGAAGAAGGTGGTGTTCGGCCAGGACTCGGCGATCGAGGCCGTCGCGCGGGCGATAAAACTCTCGCGCTCGGGCTTGGCGCACCCTGACAAGCCCGTGGGCGCGTTTCTGTTTGCCGGTCCCACCGGGGTGGGAAAAACCGAGGTCGCGCGCCAACTGGCCAAGGTGATGGGCGTCGAGTTCCTGCGCTTCGACATGAGCGAATACATGGAGCGGCACACGGTCTCGCGTCTTATCGGCGCGCCGCCGGGATACGTCGGCTTCGACCAGGGCGGACTCCTGACCGACGCGATCAACAAGACCCCGCACTGCGTGCTCCTGCTCGATGAGATCGAGAAGGCGCATCCCGACCTGTTCAACATCCTGCTCCAGGTGATGGACCACGCGACGCTCACCGACAACAACGGGCGCAAGGCCGACTTCCGAAACGTGGTGCTCGTGATGACGACCAATGCTGGCGCGCAGGAACTGGCGCGCTCGATGATCGGTTTCCGCGGTGATGTCACGGTCGGAAATCCCAGGAGCGTGATCGACAGGATGTTCAGCCCGGAGTTCCGAAACCGCCTTTCCGCCATAATAGAATTCGGCGCGCTAAGCCCTGCGGTAATGGAGCGCGTCGTCGACAAGTTTATCGGCGAGCTTTCCGGGCGCCTGCGCGCCCAGAAAGTGCGGCTCGAAATCTCCGACAAGGCGAAGAAATGGCTTGCTCGCAAAGGCCTCGATCCGCGCTTCGGCGCCCGTCCGCTCGGACGGCTTATCGAGAACGAAATCTCACGCGTGCTGGCCGACGAAGTCCTGTTCGGACGCCTTAAACGGGGAGGTGCCGCGCTGGTCGATCTGGACGGCGACCAACTCGCGTTCTCCTATCGGGAGACGATGGCGTCGAAACCCGTCGCCGCAGAGTAGGCCATCCCCGCCGCCTCGGGGCGGGTGCGACGTGCGCGCCCGCGCCCCCTAGTTCGCGATTATCGTGGGATGCAGCCAGTTCGCGTCGTCGCGTTCGGGATGGTCGATATTGTAGTGAAGGCCGCGCGACTCCTTGCGAATCGTCGCTGAGCGCACGATCAATTCCGCCACCGTGACCAGGTTTCGAAGCTCGATCAGGTCCGAATCGAGCAGATGGTCCCAGTAGTAGCTGTGGATCTCTTCCTTGAGCAGTTCAAGCCGATGCGCTGCGCGCGCAAGCCGCCGGTCACTGCGCACGATCCCGACGTAGTTCCACATGAGGCGGCGGATTTCGTCCCAGCTTTGCGTGATGAGCACGCGCTCCTCGCTCCTGATGGCGCGCCCCGGGTCCCATTCGGGGAATTCCGGTATCCGCTGGCCGCGCGTCGCGATTAGAGCCTCGGTCGCCGAACTCGCCGCACGCCGCCCCATCACGGCCGCTTCCAAAAGCGAATTGGAGGCAAGCCGGTTCGCCCCGTGAAGGCCGGTCATCGCGACTTCACCCGCGGCGTAAAGCCTCGTGATAGCGGTGCGCGCGTGAAGGTCGGTGACCACGCCGCCGCACATGTAATGGGCGGCCGGGACCACCGGGATCGGCTGTGCGGTGATGTCGATCCCAAAGCTCAAGCATCGCTTGAAGATGTTCGGGAACCGGTTGCGGATGAATTCCGCTTCGCGATGGCTCAGATCCAGGTAAACGAAGTCGAGCCCAAGCCGCTTCATCTCGGCGTCGATCGCGCGAGCGACCACGTCGCGCGGCGCCAATTCGGCGTCCGGGTGGTACTTCTTCATGAAGGGCGTGCCGTCGGGCAGACGCAGAATCGCGCCTTCGCCGCGGAGCGCCTCGGAGATCAGGAAAGACTTGGCGGCGGGATGATACAGGCACGTCGGATGGAACTGGATGAATTCCATGTTGCCGATCGGCGCGCCCGCCCGGTACGCCATCGCGACGCCGTCGCCCGTGGCGACGTCCGGGTTGGTCGTGTACAGGTAGACCTTGCCCGCGCCGCCCGTTGCAAGCATCGTCACCGCCGCAACGATTTTGCTGACCCTGCCGGTCGTGCGATCGAGCACGTACGCGCCCCAGCACGCGGCGCGCGTAGCGCCGTCGGGTTTTACGAGCAGCAGATTCACGGCGACGTGGTTCTCCAGCACGCGGATGTTGGGATGTGCCGCGGCGACTTCGCCAAGCGCGCGCATGATCTCGCGCCCGGTCAGGTCCTGCGCATGGAGGACGCGGCGATGCGTATGCCCGCCCTCGCGGCCGAGGTCGTATTCGTCCTCGCCGCCGGCCTCGACCCGGGTGAAACGGGTGCCGAAACGGATCAGCTCGCGTACGGTATCGGGCCCTTCGCGCACGATACTTTCCACCGCGTTGCGATCGCACAGTCCGGCGCCGGCGCGCAGCGTGTCCTCGATATGCGACTCGAAGGTGTCTTCGACGCTCCAAACGCTGGCGATTCCGCCCTGGGCGTAGGCGGTGTTGGCCTCGGCGATCGCGGCCTTGGTCAGAACCATGACGGTTCCGGCCGCGGCGGCTTTTATCGCGAACATCAGGCCCGCGATTCCCCCGCCGATTACCAGGAAGTCGCAGTCCAGTGCGGAAGTGCTCATTTCAACAAGGTGACCTGCAGGGTGGATTCAGCTCGCGGCTTTTCTCGAACGCTATGCGCCGCGGGCGGACTCGTCAAGCACAGATCTGCGATTGCTCCAGCCGCGAGATTTCCTTATTTTTCGGGGTAGGCGCCGGGCAACAGGGTTCAACAACGGCGCACAGGGTATCCCGGGATTCTCGCGTGACATGGACGACTCCCAACGTTATCACGCTGCTGAGATTCGCAAGTGCGCCGGTGCTCGTCTGCCTGCTGCTGCATACCGGGCCGCTGGCCGCGGCGCTTGCGGCGGCGGTGTTCCTCCTGGCGACGGTAAGTGATTTCCTCGACGGCTACATAGCGCGCAGCTACGGCTCGGGGACCACGCTCGGCAAATTCCTGGACCCGCTCGCGGACAAGGTTGTCGTTATCAGCGCACTCGTGATGCTGGCCGGGATGCCGCGGACGCCGAGGGTTCCGGCATGGATCGTAGCAGTGCTGGTCGCGCGCGAAATGATGGTTACGGGCTTGCGCGCGATTGCGGCGGCTGAGGGGATGGTGGTTGGGGCCGAGGAACTCGGCAAGTACAAGATGGTGCTGCAGTCGATGGCGGTGCAGGCACTGCTGATCAATTACACCTATCTCCACATCGATTTCTTCGCTGCCGGCATGTTTCTGCTATGGATCGCGATGGCGGTCAGCATATGGTCGGGCGCGGATTATTTCGTCAGGGTTATCCGCGTGTTCAAGCCGAAGCCCCGGGCTTTGCCTCCCAAACGCATCGCCCTTTGAGTACTGGCGTCCCCCTTGCCACACATCCGCAACGCCACGCGCTGATTCTTGACAGTTCGTCTGCGATGGACCTAGCGTAACGTCGCGTGCGGCTGGGCAGCTCCGCGAAAGCAAATGACACGCGGGCCGCGCGCGAATCCGTTACCTGATGCCTGGAGTGCGCCGCACAAAGGATTTGCGCTGTCTGCCGAGAGGAAGGATGCGATGGCTGACAAACCCATACCGTTCAACGAATTGCTGAAGGACGCTCCCAAGAACTGGGGCCGATGGGGTGCCAACGACGAGCTGGGCGCCCTCAATTATCTCACCAACAAGGAAGTGCTCCGCGGGATCAAGGCCGTTCAGCAGGGCAAGGTTTTCACGCTCGGCGTTCCGCTTGCACGGCCGCAGGGCGACCCGCTTTTCCCCTCGCGTTCACAGCCGCTGCGCACGATGGCGATGGACAAGGGCTTTTATATCAGTGGGCGGGCGCAGCCGATGCCGGGCGGATTGGAATACGCCGACGACGTAATCGTGATGTACCTGCAGGGCAGCACGCAGTACGATGCGCTCGGCCACGTGTGGCACGGCGACAAGATTTACAACGGCTACGACGCCAAGACCACGATCGGGGGCCTTCAGAAATGCTCGATCCAGCCGATCGCCGAGCACGGCGTGGTCGGACGCGGCGTGTTGATCGACGCCGCACGCTACAAGGGCAAGCCTCATCTCGACGCGGGCGAGAGGATCACGCTCGACGATTTGCTCGGCGCCGCGAAAAAGCAGGGCGTCACGATCGAAAAGCATGACATCATCCTGATCCATACCGGATGGCTCAAGCGCTTCTATGACAAGGGCATGGAGGGGATTTTCCCGAACGGCCAGTTCAACGAGCCGGGCCTGGGCTACAGCCTGGAACTCGTCAAATGGTTCCACGAGATGGAAATTCCATCGCTCGGGACGGACACGATCGGAAGCGAGCAGAGTGTCCACGAGGAGAGCGGAACCCTGCTGCCGCTGCACATGGCGTTGCTCCATTATCAGGGCGTCGTGTTCAACGAGATCGACTGGCTGGCCGATCTTGCCGAGGATTGTGCAAAGGATGGCCAGTACACGTTCCTGTTCGTCGGCGCTCCGCTGAAGGTCGTCGGTGGCGCTGGCGCGCCGGTGAACCCGGTCGTGATCAAGTAAAGGGAACGATGGCTCGCGGGGGGGGGCGCCGGGGCGCGATAGCCGCGAGGCTGGCGCCCCCTGGCGGGACTTCCCGTCAAGGCACAATCGTTTGAGCGCAGTGAGAATAACAGGATTCGCATGGGCGGCCGAGGGTGCTTGGCCGCGGGCGCGCAAACTGTTACAAATTTGGGTTCCGGGGCGGGTGTAGCTCAGTTGGTAGAGCGTGTGCTTGCCAAGCACAAGGTCGTCGGTTCGAAACCGATCACCCGCTCCACGGAAAATCTCAATTAATTCAAGGCCTTTTCAGGAATCGCAAGGCGCTGTTCGGCCGCTTCCGCGTCCGACTGTGGGGGATTTTGTGGGGACACCGCCACAAAATCGGTCCGTTCCGGCGGCGGCGTCTCGGCTAGGCGCAGCGGGCGTGCGGTTACGCCCTGAACGTGAAGGCGGAAGGTTAACCCGCGTGCGAACGCCTTCGGGCCAAAGCTCGAAGCCGTTCATCAGCTCGCTGATAGTCCGCTTTCAGCCCTGAATTTCTTTAGAGCCTCTTCAAAGTGGTGGAATTGATAAGCCTCTGTGCCGACGCGAACCAAGAACTCTACTGCGCGATATTTAGAGCCGCCCTTGGGTTCAGGGAAGACGCCCAAGTTGCCGTATTCAGCATAAAACTCAAGGGAAAGAGTTACTCCGTTGCGTTCGACAACAATGACCTCCAATTTGGCGACATTCCGATTGTCTCGTTGCGACATTTCTTTTTTTCCTCCTACCGATTAACGTTGCTCCGAAACGACACGGCCGAGGTCAACGCTCGCATCGCGTCGTTACAAGCCGAAGATGTGGTTTGGACCCCTCTATGTACTCTATGTGCCCCGCCGCGCAGACGCGCGCCTGATGAATGTATAGTACCCGCGGAAATGAATGTATAGTACCCGCGGAAGACCGACATACCAAGCGGGGTCTTTCAATGTGGCCGCGCTCATACGAGGGCGGAATGTAGATGGCCGTCTGGTTGACCTAAGGGCCAGCGGGGTCGTTAGCTTCCACACTTCACGTTCCTACTGAAAGTAGGCCGAATTCTGGATGCTGTGCTGTGGGGGAAATTGTGGGGACCCTGTATCAATCCCGGTATTACTCAGTGGTAATCGAGGTTCGCGGCCGGATGCGCGACAGCCCCACGGGGACAAGGGCGTGACGCATATACTGTGCTATCAAGTGATATTATCGAAATAGTCAGTCACGCGGGCCTGGCCATCAGGCAGACCAGAAGGCGGGTTTTCGACAGCAACGCGCGTCAAGCGCCTCGAGCATTCTACTTCGCGCGTGACGGCGAAAGATCGAGCGGCGGGTAGTAGTTCTCGGCGCCGATCCTGCGCACGTCGTTCACCCAGCACGAATCGTAAAGCTCGGTTGGACCCTGGAACGGGTCAGCGAGCGTCCACGCCTGGCGCTTGTAGGTCCAGTTGTCGGGTTGCAACCGATGCGCCTCGCGCCAATGCTTCGGAGCAAGGTCGTGGCGTCCGGTAGACCACAGGTACTGCCCTAACTCGAACCGCGCTGCGGCCTCGGCTTCGGCCCTGCCGCGGGGAGCGCTGCGCAAGATCACTTCCTCAGGCTCGAGCGCATAGCGGCTTGCCCTGCCGTTCATTACCCAGTCCCGCAGTGCGGTTATGTATTCCCTGGGCTGGATGCGGATGCGGCTGGCGAGCTTAAGCGTTTCGCGCAACTGCTCGGGAACGTCGGGACTATCGGCCATCTTCTGCCAGTCCGGTGGAGAGTCCCGCTCCGGCCACGCTGGTTCGGCCGGCCGCACGATAATCCCGTCTTCGTCGATCCAGACGCCGTTGGGAACGTTCACGACGCCGAGCAGTTCGTCGACCCGATGCGCATTATCGATTAGCGAGGGATGGTTCGGCCTGACCTGTTCGATCCACGCACGCGCCGCTTCCGTATCGACGTCCAGCGCGACGGTTACAATTTCGAGTCCTTTCGGATGGAGTTCGTTGCGCAGGGCCTGCCACACGGGCAGGTCAAGCCGGCATCCTCACCACGACGACCACGTGACGATAAGCACCTTCTGTCCAAGTAGCGAAGCAAGCCGAAACGGCTTGCCGGTGAAGTCGGGCAAAACCAGTTCGGGTGCGCGAGCGGTGGTAAGCGCACGGCCCATCGCCTCGGGGCCGAGGCACCATACGTCGGCATCGTCGTCGCGGATGAGCGGCATCCCGAGCCGCTCCGAAAGCGCCCGCACGTCGAGCTTTCCGCCGCGCGATACGCCCGCCGCAAGCGGAACGCACACTTCGCCCTTGCACAAGCCTTCGGGTTTGACGCTCCATCCGGTGCGCTGCTCAAATTCTTTTGGTTCGACTTCCAGGGATTTAAGGATCATGGTCTTCGCCCCGCACCATCTATCCCCGGCGGACGGGGAACCGTCAAGGCCAAAAATGAGGACAGCGCCCCGGGGGCCGTCCGGTGAGCCCGCGAGCCTTACGAGGTCCATCCCCTTGGCATGCGGAACAGGAGAACGATAATGCCGTGGATCGCAGCCTTAGGCGGCCTGCCCGGAGGCTGCTCGGCCTACGGTTCACTTCGTTCCCCCGGAGCTCGAAGCGCGGATGCATGACGCTTCAGGAGGGCCCAGGCTGCAACGAAATACGCTTTGAAGGCGGGCTGCGCGGCGGGCGGTCTTTGCAGTCGCCGGTTCCTCAAGATACGCAGCCCGGCTCACGATCCGGAGGCTTCGGCCTGCCCGTGTAGAGCCCGACGTAGCGTGCGACGATGAGATACTTCTTGAACATCCGGTTGGTCTCCTCCTCGTACTCGGACACCGTGGTTTTGTCGACCGGATCAAAGAAGCAGGTGGGATCTTCGTTCATGTAGTCGCCGGTGTGGTAATAGGCCATCGCGCGGCATCCGCCGCAGGTGTACTGGTAGCGGCAGTTCCCGCACTTGCCGCGTAGTTTGCTGCGGTCCAGTATGTTGCGAAATAACTCGCTCTCCTGAACGATGCGGTCGAGGGGCTTGTCGCGCACGTTGCCGGCGCTGAGCGAGTCGAGCAGTACCGGGCACACCGACACGTCGCCCTCTGGGTTGATTGCGAGCCATGTGCCAACCCAGCATCCGATTGGCGGATTGTGCGGGACGGTACCGTTTTTTACTCCACCGGAGACCTGCTCATGCAGCTCGGGTGAGAGGAAGAACGGGGTGTAGCTTACATAGCCGTTGACATGGCGGCGCAGCGCCGGATGGAACTTGTTCTTAAGGTCTTCGCGGTCGAACGCGATCTCGCGGAACAGTTCGCAACCGGAGCCACGGGCCACGTAGGGCGAGCGATTGTAAGAGATACGCCGATCGACGAGATACTTGACGGTGTTCTCGAAACAGTCGGCGTTGTGCTTGGAAATAGTCACTATGACGTGGCGGTCGATCTTGAGCTCCTCGCACAGTTTAAGCACTTCGAGGGTTTTGTCGGGCGCCGCATCGCGGCTGAATTCGTTGCGCTCGTCGATCGCGTTCAGTCCGACCGCGATAGTGACCTTTCCGCCTGTGACCTCCTTGACCTTGAGCAGGAATTCGCGGGTCAGGATCTCGCCGTTGCTGCAAATCTTGGACAGGTATCCTAGTTCCCCGGCGAGTTTCAGCAGGTCCAGTGCGTCTTTGCGGGTGAAGAACTCGCCGCCGCTCCATCCGATCGCGCGCACGCCGACACGCTTGGCCGGAACGAGCACAAGATCGCGGATCTCCTCGAACGAGAGTTGGCGTTTTACCGCCTGCTTGACCGCCCGCGTGTCGTTGCTGGCCGTCATGCATACCCGGCATTTCAGGTTGCAAACGCGGGTGGTCTCAAAATAGAGGGCGGGGAAATCGTATTGCATACAAGCCTCCAGCGTCACCCACGACGTTGCTCAGGAATAAAATACAGGTCTGCTGGGGAACCGCGTCCAAGGCTGCGACCGATGCGGCGAACTACGGAGGTGCTGCCCGCGGAAACCAGAGATGCAAGTGGCAGCAAAATATA
>Ga0123519_10004396_pt1 | contig 22913 bp, 17 predicted proteins | sample YelNatPaOPRAMG02_FD_87396 | JGI IMG/M metagenome (GOLD analysis project Ga0123519, IMG submission 87396) | Hot spring microbial communities from Yellowstone National Park - Yellowstone National Park OP-RAMG-02 (version 2) | ecosystem: Environmental > Aquatic > Thermal springs > Hot (42-90C) ...
CTGGCCCAGGAAAACCCCCAGGCCTTCCTCCCATACCTGGCCACAAGCCTCAACAACCTGGGGGCGAGGCTTTCAGAGGTGGGCCGGCGGGAGGAGGCGCTTCGGGCCACGGAGGAGGCGGCCGGCCTCTACCGCACCCTGGCCCAGGAAAACCCCCAGGCCTTCCTTCCCGACCTGGCCGCAAGCCTCACCGGCCTGGGTGTGCATCTTGCCAACCTGGGCCGGCGGGAGGAGGCGCTTCGGGCCACGGAGGAGGCGGCCGGCCTCTACCGCACCCTGGCCCGGGAAAACCCCCAGGCCTTCCTCCCCGACCTGGCCATGAGCCTGGGAGCCCATGGGACGGTGCTGCGGGAGTTGGGCCGGCATAAAGAGGCGGCCAAAGCCTTTGAAGAGGGGCTGCAGAGCGTCCTGCCCCCTCTCCGCCTGTGGCCCCAGGCCCTTCAAAGTCTGGCCGACACCCTCTTGCAGGGCTATCTCCGTTCCTGCCGGGATGCCCGTAGAAAGCCGGATGCGAGTTTGGTGGCGGAGGCACAAAAGGTCCTATCCGGGGCAGCAGGTTGACCGGCTGCGGGCCGAGGCTTTGCGGCCGCGCATCGCCTGTGGGGAAAGGTGTCTCACGCCCTTCCTCGCCTCTCCCCGGTTCCACCGCTGTCAGGATCGCCGGGCCGGCCGGCGGGGCCTCGGGGCAGGGCGCCTCTTCGGCCCGGGTCGCTTTCTCCACCGATACGATTCCTCCTGCGGTAAGGCGGTAAGAAACGCCCCTGCCGGGCATCCATCGGGGACCGGATGGTGATGCCCGGCAGGGCTTTGGCATAGTGCTGCCCCTATGATATCGCCCCCGGGGTTCTATCGAGAGGAGAATCGTCGGCCCTGGGGTTGTCCTGAACTCCTGGTGTTGCGATTCCCTCTCCGGAGTTCTATACTGCCGGCCAAAACGAAAACACCACTCAGGAGGAGGGCAAGATGCTGATCTCAGATGCCATCGGCGAGTTTCTCCTGGACTGCAAGGCCGGCGGCCTCCGCCCCAAGACGCTACAATCGTACTCCTACAACCTTGCCAGGCTGTCGAAATACCTGGAACGGGTGGGGGTAGAACGCCTGGAGGACCTTCAGCCCCATCACCTGCGCGTCTTCCTGTCCGATCTCCGGGAACGTGGGTTGTCCCCATGGACGATAGACCAGTTCTACCGGACTATCAAGGTATTGCTGCGGTGGGCTGTTCGTCGGGGGTACATAAAGCAGAGCCCTCTGCAAAACATCCGGCGGCCCCGGCTTCCCAAACGACGGGTCCCACGCTTTTCCCTTGGCCAGGTGCGCTGTCTGATTGAGGCAGCGGCTCGAAGCCATTTTCCGGAGCGGAATACGGCCATCCTCCTGCTCATGGTGGACTCGGGGCCGCGGCTTTGCGAAGTTTCCAGTCTGAATGTCTCGGATGTATCCGATGGATTTGTCCGGGTAGTGGGGAAGGGACTGAAGGAGCGATGGGTCCCTATCGGGACGAATACCAGGCAGGCGCTGGAGGCGTACCTGAATACGCGGCAGGGCCGAGACGAGGCCCTGTTCCTTTCCCTGCGGGGAGGGAGACTTACCTCCTATGGGATCTGCCAGCTGGTACGAAAAATAGGCAGGGCTGCGGGGCTGGAGCAACTACACCCCCACCTCCTTCGGCACAGGTTCGCCAACCTGTTCCTGGCAGCCGGGGGAAATCTCCGTATCCTGCAGATGATCCTTGGGCATACCGATGTACGCACCACGGCGATGATCTACACCGAACCGGATGCCCAGGCCATTCAGGAGCAACACAAATCGTTTTCTCCTCTGGGCCGGATCGAACTCGACCTCGACCGTACCCCTCCCCGCGTGTTGAAAGTCCTCCTCGGGGCCGGTATAACGGAGCGGGTGAATCTCGAGGAGGACGCCGTAATGGTGGGAAATAACAACCACCAATGGATTCCCCTGGAAGCCGCGATCTCTATGGTACGGCATAAAGGAATTGATGTAGAGCCGGCGGTGCTGCGCAAGTTGGTACGCCACAGGGTAATCGCAAACATGTCGTCCGGCTCTGAGATACTCGTGGATGGGGGACAGTTCTGGGCCATAGCGGAGCAATTAGACCGAAGACAGTGGGGCCATCCGCAGAAGCGATCTGCTCGCGGATCACCCGCACCGGGAGTTCCACGCCGGCCATCAGCACCATCGTTTCCAGACGAGCCAGCGCATCCCGCGGGGAGTTGGCGTGCAAGGTCGTCAGGGATCCGCCGTGCCCCATGTTCATCGCCTGCAGCATGTCCAGCGCCTCTCCTCCGCGACATTCACCTACCACCATGCGATCCGGACGCATCCGTAGGGCGTTGATCACCAGATCCCGGATCGACACGCGTCCCGTTCCGTCGGCATCTGACGGTTTGGCCTCCAGCGAGACCACGTGCCGCTGGTGCAACTGCAGCTCCGCTGAATCTTCAAGAGTAACGATCCGCTCCGTGGCCGGAATAAACCCCGACAGAACGTTGAGCAAGGTCGTCTTGCCCGATCCCGTCCCGCCGGAAACCACGATGTTCAGGCGCGCCTGTATGCACGCCTTCAGGAACTCGGCGATCTGCGGCGTCAAGGAGCCAAAGCGCACCAGGTCTTCCACCGTCAGGCGCTTGCGCCCGAACTTGCGGATGGTGATCGCAGGACCGTTGACCGCACAAGGCGGAATGATGATGTTCACCCGCGATCCATCGGGGAGACGACCGTCCACCATCGGCCACTTGGGATCCAAACGACGCCCCAGGGGCTGAACGATGCGCTGGGTGATCCGCTCCATATGGCTGGCATCCACGAAGCCAATATCCACTTCCTCGAGTTTCCCGTGCCGCTGCAGGTAGGCGAGCCTTGGGCCATTGACCATGATTTCGGTCACTGTGTCGTCCCGCAGGAAGGGCTCCAGCGGGCCCAGGCCGAAGAGTTCATCCATAACAACCTCGTACAGCCGTTGAGCCTGGGGCGAAGGGAGGCTGAGCTGGGCCTGGCGATACAACGCGGCTAGATGCCTCCGGGCGGCTTCCTCCATCTGGGCCGTGCGCTGCAGTGGCCCGCCCCCCAGCGCCGCCTCAATGCGCCGGGCGAGGTCCAGGGCAATCTCGGGCCGCCTCGGCACTGGGGAAAGTGCGTGGATGGCAGCGGCGATACCCTCCTCAGGCTGTCGTTCTCTGCCCAATGGCTGGGAATTCATGCCTTCCCCCCTGGTTGGCCTCCCATGCACGCAACGCTGCTTGCAGGCTGGATAGCCCCGCTCCAATACCCGGTCCTGCCTCCGGATCTTCTGCGGGCGCAATCGCGATCACGTGGGCCTTGTTCACCGCCAGGAACCGCGTCGTGTCGAGCAGCGCGCTCAGGGAATGGTCGTACACATATACATCCGTGACCGCCAGGAATTCCGCTTCGGAATCGTTTAGTTCGTCCAGCAAGCGGTTGTCCGGTCGCAGATAGATCGAGCCGACCAAGGTTTGTGTAGGCATCTGGACGAGTGCGCAGACCGCCTTCTTCGTGACTACATTGGTGAAAAGCTTGCCCTTACTATCTACGTGCCCGGTCGGCATCAGGCAGCCCCTCAGAACGATGTCTTGCCCGGGTACGACAAATATCACGGGAACGTGAAGCGAAGCCTGCCCAACAGCGATCTCCCGCGGCGCAGTGCACTTCTTTGTGCAAAGCAGTCTTCCTTCTCACCCCGTTGTGAGAAACCGCCCCTACAGCATCTCACCTCCTGTGCTTCCTCAGGGGCTCAGGCCGAATCGAACCCAGGCGGTCCCGTTGGAGCCCGCCCAGGTCACCCGTCCGGACGCCAGTACACCACCCATCCATAGGCCTCGCAAGCTCCGCACCGCGGCGCTAACCGTTCTGTTACTCAGGGCAAACGTTCCGGTGCCTAGGCCAAGGGATACTGAAAGCGAACCGAACATGCGATGGAGGTGAGCGATGTCGAAGGGACCCCGTCAAGGCCGATTGCGGAATGGATGGTCGTTCGCTCTGGTAGCGACACTGAGCGTAATGCTTTTGGCGACACCATACGCTTACGCCGCAGGCTCGGATGCCACGGCCCTTGAACGCGCACCGATCCCCGGTGCCCGGGTCATCGCAAGCACGACCGATGCGCTAACCATCGAGTATCTCTTGCCGCCTGTCTCGATCGGGGAGATCGAAGCCGAAGGACAGCGCTTTGTCCAGGTGCGGGCCGAGGGGCTTGAAACAACCGCGGACCCTGGCCGGCCTGCGCTCCCGGCCGTCGGTCTGTGGATCGGGTTGCCCCCGGAAGGCAGCGTGGACGTCGAGATCCTTGAGTCCGAAGTGCGCACCCTGTCTTTGCCCGCACCCGTGCTGCCCGTCGCTTCCACCGTCGCGCCCGACCCCGCGCCCGAAGGGCTGGTCCCCGTCGAGGCTCTGCAGACCCGGCTTGCGCCCGATCCAGAAGTCTACCAAGCGGACGCCCTGTACCCGGGTACGCTCGCGCGCCTCGAACAGGAAGGCTGGATCCGCAGCCAGCGCGTCGGCCTCCTGCGCCTTCACCCGGTTCAGTTCAACCCGCGGCGCGGTGAGCTAGTCATTCACGACCGGCTCCTCGTTCGGGTGCGATTTGCATCTTGTCACCGAACCGGAGGGATCAACGAGCCAGCGCCCTTCGAAGCGCTGTTTCAGACGGCGCTATTGAATGCACAACAGGCCCGGCAGTGGCGGACGCCGAGGATGCCCCAAATGGAAGGGGTGGGGGGCGCCTTCCCGATCGATGCCCGCTTCGTGGAGGTCCTCGTGGACCACGACGGGCTGTACCGTATCGCCGGCCACGAGCTCCAAGACCTGGGTGTTCCATTGGAGGCCGTCGATCCCCGCGGGCTCCATCTCTTGCTGAACGGAGTAGAGGTTCCCTTGTGGATCCCTGGGGAAGACGACGGGATCCTGGAGCCGGAAGAGGCCATCTACTTCTACGGGGAACGACCGCGCTCGCGCTATAGCCGCACGAGCGCCTACAGACTCCTTTGGGACAGCACCCCGGGCCTGCGGCTCCCGCTTGTCGCGGCCCAGCCCGGAGCGACGCCTCCTGCGCCGGCGCTGCTCGCTACGGCGCGCGCGGAGGAAAACCACCTCTACGTGAGCCAGCTGGCCGACCTGCCGGGACACGACCCGTGGTTCTGGACCTACCTCTATACTCCCTCGGCCCCGGAGCGCACCTTCCTGCTGGCCCTCCAACAAGTCGCGGCTTCGCAGCCCCAAGCGACCCTTCGCATCGCCCTGCGCAGCACGCTCGCTACCGGCCTCAACCCGGATCATCACGTGCAGGTATACCTGAACGATGTTCTGCTTGGAGATGGCTGGTGGAACGATCGCGACCCGTTCGTCCTCGAAGTTTCCGCGCCTCAACAAATCCTCTTCGAGGGAACCAATACCATTCGCCTCGTCGCCCCAGGGGATACCGGCTACAGCTACGACCTTTTTTACGTGGACTGGATCGAGCTTTCCTATGCCCAGACGAGCACGGTGTCTGGGGAGCGAACCGAGTTCGGGCTTCCCGAGGGCGGACCCTGGACGGTGTCGCTGGAACCGTTCTCGGATCCCGAAGTCGTTGCCCTGGCCATCAAGGACCCGCGCCTCCCCATGCTCCTGAGCGGCGAAACCGAACCGGTCGCGGCGGGATTCCGCTTCCGATTCGAAAGCCTGCCCGGTTCCAACGTGCGCTATCACGTCCTTTCCCTCGCCCAGGCCGATTCCCCGGTCGCCCTGTCCTGGCGAAAGGCCCCGAACCTGCTCCAGCCCCGAGGGGCAGATTACATCGCCATTGCGCCGGCCGCATTCCTGGAGGCGATCCAGCCCCTGCTCGACGCCTACAAGGCCGATGGCCTGCGTACGGCCGCGGTCGACATCCAGGAGATCTACGACACCTTTAGCTACGGGCAACCGAACCCGGAGGCCATCCGCGATTTCCTGAGCTACGCCTACGCGCACTGGGAACCGCCGGCACCTACCTACGTGTTGCTGGTCGGCGACGGACACTATGACTTCCGGAACGACCTGGGCTTTGGGGCTCCGAACTGGATTCCCCCCTATCTCGCCTACGTCGACCCCTGGATCGGAGAAGCGCTCGCCGATAATCGTTATGTCTCCATCATAGGGGATGACCCCCTTGCGGATATGATCCTGGGGCGCCTCCCGGCAAACACCCCCGAAGAGGTCACGGCCGTCGTGCAAAAGGTATTGGCCCTGCGCGCGCAAGCGAACCCGGAGCCATGGCACAGCCAGGTGCTCTTCATCGCCGATAACCCGGACGGCTCGGGGAACTTTCCCGCCCTTTCGGACCACATCGCCAACAATCACCTCAGCCAGCCGTACGCGGCCGACAAAGTCTACCTGGGCGTGAACTACCCCTACCAGAACCCGGCGCTCGCGGCACGTCAAGCTATCCACCAAGCGATCAACGATGGCCGCCTGCTGGTGAACTACATCGGGCACGCCGGCGTATCCATCCTGGCTGCGGAACAGATGTTCCGCGCAAGCGATATCTCGGAGCTGAACAATGCCCCCCGGTTCCCGGTCCTCCTGCTGTGGGCCTGTTATGCTGCTCGCTACGGCGAGCCAGATCCATCGAACGCCGCGATCGCCGAAGTCGCGGTGCGCGCGGGCGAGAAAGGCGCCGTCGCCGCGTGGGGCTCCACCGGCCTGGGCCTCTTCTGGACGCACCAATACATGAACGAGGGCGTCTTTGACGCCCTCTTCCAGGAAGGCATCCGCGACCTGGGCACCGCGCTGCTCGCTGGCAACCTGCGCCTCTACGCCGCCGCACCCTCGATGGCGTTCGAACTAGAGGAGTTCGTCCTGCTGGGCGACCCGGCTACCCGGGTCCCCCTGCTGCCGGCCAACTTGGGATTCAACGATGCCTGGGCGGTCCCGAATCCGGTCAGCCAGATGAGTGTGGTTACCGTCACTCTGGGCCTTAAGAACCAGGGCCCTGCGCCGGCGCACGACGTACGGCTACGGCTCCTGATCCCCGAAGCGTGGGGCCTGCTGTCCTACCAGGCTCTCGGCATCGAGGCGACCTTGATCTCCCCAGATCCACCGGTGTGGGGGATCCAGGACCTTTCCGCCAGCGAGGGCGGGCAGCTGGTGGTGACTCTGCGGTCTGGCCCGCAGGGCTGGCAACCCCTTACCGCGTTCCTCGAAACTTCGACGCCCGAGTCCACTTTGGAGGACAACCGGGTCGCACTCGATATCTGGGTCCTCCCTCCGCCGGCCGCCTATATCACGCTGAAGGCAGAGCCGGAGTCGATCTCGCCCGGCGCGGAAGCCCTCGTCCGCATCGCCGTGGTGGATTCCCTGGGTCGGCCTGTCCCCGATGGAACGATCGTCGCTCTGCGAGCTTCCGCGGGCAGCTTCCGTTCTGCGACCGCTGTCACACGTGACGGGTTCGCCGAAGCGGCTTATCGCGCCCCGGCACGCCCGGGCTCCGTCACCCTGACCGCGAGCGTCGGCAGCGCCCGCGCTGAGCTGTTGCTGCTCATCGCTTCGGCCCCAACGCGTACCCAGCCAGGCAGCCTGGCCCAGCGATAGGATCGGCCCGAGCGACCACGCGGGGAGACAGAGGCAGCTTGCCTTCCCACGTAGAAGCGGGAGGGCATCCCCATGAGGTGGACCGTGCTCGTCGTCGAAGACGATGACTACGTACGCGCCAGCCTGGAACGGCTGCTCCGGCACCACGGCTATCGCGTCCTATCCGCACCCGATGCGAACCGTGCGCTCGACTTTCTGCGTCAGCAGCCCGTTGACCTGGTGCTCACCGATCTAAGGATCCGGCCCATCGACGGCCTAGATCTCCTGGGGCATATCCAGATGCAATACCGATACATCCCGGTGATCATCCTGACCGGCTACGGATCGCTGGATAGCGCCATCCGCGCCCTGCGCTACGGGGCAAGAGATTACCTTTTGAAACCGTGCGACCCCCGGGTTCTGCTGGAGCGCGTGCACGCCGTTCTGACGGACATCCCGCCACACGAGGGTCCTCTCCCAGAAGCCATCGCTGCACTGGCCCGCGCGCTGAGCGTGCGCGACCCGGAGACGTACCGCCATTCCCGACGCGTAGCCTGTTTCGCCCAGCAGATCGCCCGGAGGATGGCGATGCCACCTGAGGAACGCCAGAGGCTTGGCTTGGCGGGCCTCCTTCACGACATAGGCAAGCTCGGCATCCGCAGCGCACTGCTCCACAAGCCCGGTCCCCTCACCGCTCAGGAATACCGCGAGATCCAGGCGCACCCCATCCTTTCGGTGCACATCTTGCGGCCGATCACCGCGCTCGAGAGCATCCTTCCCGCTGTCCTCCACCATCACGAGCGCTTCGACGGCCGGGGCTATCCCGACGGGCTCGCCGGCGAGGAAATCCCTTTGGCAGCTCGTGTCCTGGCCGTGGCAGACAGCTTCGCCGCCATGACGGAACGGCGCCCATACCGCCCGGCCCGGAGTCCCGAGCAGGCGCTCTTGCTGCTCCAGCAGGGGGCCGGCCAGCAATGGGACCCCCTGGTTGTACGCAGCTGGGTGCATGGCCGATGGATCGGACGAGTCCATTTCGAAGTCGGGAAACCGTAGAGGGTACACCAGCCGAGACGAGCAGGACAGGGCCCAGGTTCTCTTGCCCCCAGGACCTGGGCGACTGAGGGACACCCCGCGTCAGGGGCACAGGACACAGCCATAGGGTCTAAGGGGGATTCATCCCGCTCCACCCGCGTACCAGTCTGTCCTTCGGTGCTCGTGACCCGATAAGGCTCTGCTGTGCCCTGCCCCAACACCCGGCTGTGTTTCAGGATGTACGCGGGCTGTCGAGCGCGGGCAGCCGCACCGTGAACGTGGTTCCCTTCCCAGGGTGGCTTTCCACGTCGATCGTTCCCCCATGCTGCGTGACGATGCCATAGGTCACCCACAGCCCCAGACCACTCGAACGCTCTTTGGTAGTCACAAACGGCTCAAAGATCCGGTCCCGAACCTGTTCTGGAATGCCGGGGCCGGTATCACCAACGGCAACGCACACCTGCTCGCCCTCCGCCCAGCCGCGCACCTCCAGACACCCACCCCCACCTTCCATCGCGTCTGCCGCATTCAGGAAAAGGTTCAGGAACACTTGTTCCATTTGCTCCGAGGAAGCCAGCACGCGCGGGAACGGTTCTTCCCAGCGCACCTCAAGCGCAATACCGTGCGTGAGGAGGCGGTTCTGCACCATAGCCAGCGCGTTTTCGATCGCTTCCCGCAAATCGCAAGGGTGCCGCGCCATCTCATGCTCGCGCGAGAAGGAAAGGAGCTGGCGCGTCGTCTTCTGAATGCGTTCGAAACCTACGCGAACCATGCGCAGGAGATTGCGATTGGCGTCGTCCGGGGGCAACCTTTCCTCGAGCACGGCGAGGAAATTCTTGATGCCCTCGAGCGGGTTGTTGATCTCATGGGCGATGCTCGCGGCCAGTCGTCCGGCGGCCGCCAGCTTCTCAGAGCGGATGAGCCAGGCCTGCGCCTGCCGGAGTTCTTCCAGGCGCTGGCGCAACTCCCGGAGCAAGCGGTCGTTTTCCACGACCATGGCGGCCTGGCCGGCCAGGATAACGAGGAATTGCTCATCCTCTTCCGTAAACGCGGCTGGCCGGCTGCTCTGCAAGCTCAACGTCCCGATGCGGGTCCCCCCGAGAATCAGCGGCACCACCAGCAGCGCCCGGTAGGGCGGTGGCATCGCACTGGGCAGGTAGTGCGGGTCCGCCGTGACGTCATCGCACCGGATGGGCCGCCCTTGCTGCAGCGCAACGCCGGCGATGCCCACACCCAGTCGAAGGTTCGCTCGCTGTGTGCGCGGCAGGGTCCCCTGGGAAACCCCCATCGGCACCAGCGACTCGCCATCTTCACCCAGGAGATGGATGACACCCGATTCCGCTGCCGGGATGCTCTCGACAGCCGTACGCACGATCAAAGAGAGCGCTTCCTCCCCCGTTCCAACGTGCGCCAACGCCTCTGTCACACGAAGCAGGGCGTTCCCCTCGCGCAGGCGCCTGCTCATGTCCCGAAAACGACCCAAGAGACGCAAAGCCCGAGCGGCTCGCTCCAGACGGGCGGCGCCTTGCGCCAGCAGCGCCACGTCCTGCGCCTCTCCCAACCCAAGGAGGGCCACCCCTGCGACCGGAGCGCCCTCCGGCGGGAGCCTTAGCGCCATACCGGTCGGCGTGCCCAAGAGTTCGCTCCAGCGCAGATCGCTTCCAGGGACTGATCCCTCGAGAGGCGCCCTTGCCCTCCCCTGCAGAAGGGCCTCCACGGTCACCCGGCGCAGTCCGCGGTCCCACAACTCGCGCCGGGGTTCAAGGCCCCGGTGCGCGACGATCGCCAGCTCTGCCTGTTCCCCTCTGCATTCCAACAACAGGCACCCTTGGGCGCCGAAGGCGTCCCGCAGGTCGTCCGCAACGCATTCCAAGACTGCCTGGAGCTCCTCGTCAAAGCAGGATCCCATTGGGAGCAGCCACTTGTCTGCCATCTTCCCTGATCCTTTGATGCGCGCTTCCAGGATCTAGGGCCACTAATCCCGCATACCTGGACCACATCGCCTGCCGCTCTCCGCCTTCTTGCCGCGGCCAGACCGCACGGATCAGCGGTCCGGACGGATAAAACGATACCCCATACCGCGCTCGGTCAGGAGGCATCGCGGACGGCGTGGATCCTCCTCGATCTTCTGCCGCAAACGCCAGACGTAGAGCTTCAGGCTGGCCCGGTCGCCGACGTACTCGTGGCCCCAGACCTGCTCCAGGATCTGGTCGTGGGTGAGCAATAGCCCCGCATTGCGCGCCAGATACATCAGCAAGCGCATCTCCAGCGGACGCAGGGCAACCCGCTCCCCTGCCACCCGCACATCGCCAGCCCGCAGGTCTACGACCAGCCGGCCGCCGTCAAATGAAAGCGGACCCGCCTCCTCCTCCGCGGCCAGACGGCCCCGCCGCAGCGCTGCCCGCACCCGCGCACGCAACTCCTCGACCGCGACCGGCTTGACCAGGTAGTCATCTGCCCCCAGATCCAGACCGCGTACCCGGTCCTTGACCTGGCCCCGGGCGGTCAGCATCACGATCGGAATATCCGACATCTCGCGGATGCGCCGACAGACTTCCCAGCCGTCCATGCCCGGCATAAGGACATCCAGCAAAACCAGGTCCGGCCTTTCCTTGTAAAGGCAGCGCAGGGCCTCGCTACCGCTCTGTGCGGTCACCACCGTGTATCCGTCCGTACCCAATAGCGCGGCCAAGCTCTCGCAAACGTAAGCATCGTCGTCCACCACCAGGATCTTCGCCCTGTCCTTCATCCTGCAGCTCCTTTCCACAGCGCCGTTTGGCCAAACGACGCTCGAGCCACCGACGCCCCGATGATAGGAAGCCCGCGGTTGGCCGTCAAGCACCCCCGGAAGCATCGGGGACACTCCAACAGTACATCCGCCGAGCACGCTGTTGGCCATCCTCACGGCCCGCTCACCGAGGTCTGCCCAGGGTTCAAGACCGTGATCACGCCTCCCCAGGCGCAGGTCAGGGAACAGGCAGCGGTCAATGCGGCGTTGCCGCCGATGCGCACCGTTGGAGAGCCCGGTACCCAGGGGCCAGTCGGGACAGGAACACACGGCTGGGGTGTCAGGACACCCTGTGCCGCTGCGGTCGCCGCGGCCACCTGCGGGTTGCTCAGCGTCGTGCACATACCAAACGGGAAGAGGTTTTTCATCGGGACCTGATCGAGGACGGTCGCGGCGGGCATCCCCCCGATGCTCACCCGCCCTTCCGGGGTCACCTGCAGGGCACTGGGCGAGGTGCCGAAACTGCACTGCAACTGGGCGCCACTGCAGACCAACTGGCTCATGGTTACCTCCTGCAAGCCGGACCTTTGCCGATCGGCCTGCGCTCGATTAGCCCCTTCCTTCCGTTGCGCGCCGCGCCGCGAGAGCAGCCCGCACTTCGGCGTGTTGCTGGCGGCTCAGCGGGTAGAGCAGGGCAAACAGGATGCCGCTGCACAACAACGCGGCCGGCACCGGCCCCATGAGGAATTGAATTGCCCGCTGCACGCGTAGCGACTGCTCTGCCGCGTTCGGAACATAGCCGGCCGCATCCAAGACAAGCAGCACCAGCGGGATCGCAACCGAACTGGCGACCTTTTGCATCAAGGTGACCAGGCTATAGAAGATCCCTTCATGGCGCTGTCCCGTGGCCCATTCATCCCACTCCACCGCGTCCGGGATGATGGCCCAGGGAAGGATGTGCGCCGCGGCCACCCCGACCCCCGCCAGCACGGCCAAGCCCAGCACCACGGGGAAACCCCAATCCGGCCGGATGACCACCAGCACGAGTTGCACCGCAGCCCAAAAAGCGACCCCTGCTACATAGGCCATGCGCTTGTCCCAATGGCGGGAGACCCGCTCCCACAAGGGCAATACCAGCAACGCGCTGACAAAGATCGCGCCCAGGATGATGTCGCTTTCGGCCTCCAGGTGCATGCGGTACTTCAGGAAGAAGAGCAACACCGTCTGCACGATATCCATCGTGACCCAGGTCAAGAGGAAAATGCCGACGCCGAAAAGGAACGGTCGGTTCCGCACGGCGGCCCGGAGCGATTCGCCGAGGCGTGGCTGCGCTTGCGCTTGGAATTCCTCCCGTTCGCGGGTGGCAAAGAATACCACGAGCAGCGGGAGCGCGCTCAGCAGTCCGAAGAGAAAGCCCATCCCAAAGACGCGCTCCGCGTTTTCCGGGCGCATGCTCCCGACCAAAGCCAGCGGGACGGTGAAGGCGATCAGGCCACCCACGATCGAGAACGCCATGCGATAGCTCGTGAGCGAGGTACGTTCGTCGTAATCGAGCGTCAGCTCCGGGGTAAGGGCGAAGTAGGGCATGTAGGCCAGGGTCGCGCAGGTATCGTAAAACAGGTAAGCCGCCGCGTAGTAGGCGGCAAGCCCAACGCCCGAAAGGAACGGGGGTTTCCACCAGAGGCAGGCAAAAGCGATCGCAAACGGGAGGCACCCGAATAGCAGAAACGGCCTGCGCCGGCCCCAGCGGGAACGGGTGCGGTCAGAAAGATGCCCGATCAGGGGATCGTTGATATAGTCCCAGGTGCGCCCGATGAACAGGGCCACGGCCGCTAACCCCGGGCGCAGGCCCACCACATCGGTCAAGAAGATGGCCAGAAGGACGGCGATGATCGTGCTCGTCATGCTGAAGCCGATGTCCCCCGCCCCGTAAGCCACTTTACGCCAGCGCGGGATCTTCTCGTTCGACTCGCTCATCGGGCCTCCTTGCCACGTGCCAGTCCAACCTCCCGCACAGGACCCATCGACATCCGCTCGAGCAACTCCTCCAGCTCTTCGTAGCGCTCAAAGGCGGCGTCTGCCAGCGCCCGGCCATCCTCTCGCCGACTGACCCCCAGAAAGAGAATTGCCCGCATCCCCGCCGCCCGGGCACCCTGAAGGTCTGTCTCCGGGAGATCCCCCACATGGGCCGCTTCCGCCGGCTTCACTCCAAGTCGCTCCAAGGTATCCAGAAAAACCGCCGGCTCAGGCTTGGTCGCGCCGAACTCGTCCGAGAACGTAAGCACCTGGAAAAAGTGCAGAAGGCCATCCCGCCGCAGGATTTCCCGCAGTATGCGCCCCGGAGTCAGGCCCACATCCGAGATGAGGCCCAGGCGGTAGCGTCTGGCGAGCCGTGGAACCACCTCCGGGACGCCGGCCGCCGGGCGGGGAATATCCAAGGAAAGCAAAACTTCCTCGATCGCAGGCACCAGCTCCGCCTGTTGGTCCTCCGGAAGCTGTGCATCGAGCATTTCGAGCATGGTCTTGAGCCACAAGGATGCCCCCAGTGGGCGGTGCTCCACGAGCCACCGACGGTCGAAGACGCCCCAGGTGCGCTCATAGGCAAGCTCGAGCTCGGCCCGAGAGCGAGGATAGCCGGCTTGTGCCAGCGCTTCCCCTAAGAGAGCCAAGCGCTCGTCCCGCGCAGAAGCGCTGCCGTACAGAGTTCCCCAGAAATCGAATGTCACCGCACGCAACATTCTACGCCCCGATGGAGACCGCTGGGTCGGGCAGCTTTGATCGCCACTACGGACCTGACTGCCGCACGGCCCGCGCCTATTCCAGCCCGCCGAGGTCGCGCGGCCCTCATGCCGCGCGAACGGTAAACCTGCGGATCCGCTCCGTTTGACACCGCGCGCAGGCCCGTGGTATAGTGCCCAAGCTGGCAATGAGGAGGCGCGCCATGCGGGTGCTTATCACGGGCTCCAGCGGACAGATCGGCACCAACCTTGCCCTGCGACTCCTGGAAGAAGGGCACTTTGTCTTCGGTGTGGACAAGCGGCTGAATCCCTGGACGGATCGCTTCCGCTACATCCTCCAGGACCTTGCCGGGAATTTTGCCAACTTTCACGGGGGCATCGGCGGGGTAGAATATCCCAAGGTGGACGTAGTGGTGCACTTGGCAGCCAATGCCAAGGTCCATCAGCTGGTCAGCGAGCCCCATCGGGCGATGGAGAACGTCCAGATCACCTACAATGTGCTCGAGTACTGCCGGCAGAACCAAGTGCCGATCGTCTTCAGCAGCTCCCGGGAGGTCTACGGCGACATCCATCGTTACCTCACCGAGGAAACTCAGGCCGACTTTTCCTACACGGAAAGCACCTACTCCGCCAGCAAGATCGCCGGTGAGGCGCTGATCTACTCCTATGCCCGTTGCTATGGATTGCGCTATCTGGTCTTCCGATTCAGCAACGTTTATGGCAGGTACGACAACGACCTGGAACGGATGGAACGGGTAATCCCGAAGTTCATCCGAAAAATCGCCCTCGGAGAGCCGGTAACCATCTACGGCCGCGACAAGGTGCTCGACTTTACGTACATCGACGATTGCATCCAGGGCGTCGTCAGCGGGCTGGAACGCCTACTCTCCGGCCGCGTGACCAACCAGACAATCAACCTGGCTTATGGCCAGGGCAATACCCTGCTCCGCGTGGTCGACCTGATCTCCCAAACCTTGGGCCGGCCGGCCACAGTCCATATCGAGCCTCCACGGGTCGGCGAGGTCACCCATTATGTCGCCGATATCTCGAAAGCCCGCGAGCTCTTGGACTACCGGCCAGAGGTCCCCCTGGAAGAAGGCATCCCGCGCGCCATTGCCTGGTGCCTGGATTGGTGGCGCGCCCACGGGGAGCTGCCACCGGGGGTCTAGCCTCGTAACATCGCCGCCACCCGCTCCCACAGCCGGGCTGCGACCTCCTCTTTGGTCATCAGCGGCCAGGGCTCCGCGTTTCCCGCGGCATCGACCAGCGTCACACGGTTTGTGTCCACCCCGAAGCCGCTGTCCGGTTGGGAGACATCGTTGGCGACCAGCAGGTCCAGTCGCTTGCGGCGCACCTTGGCGCGCGCGTTCTCCAGCAGGTTCTCCGTCTCGGCAGCAAAGCCAACCACCAACTCGGGCCGGCCGTGCGCTTCTCTCCAAACGGCGACCTCTGCCAGGATGTCCGGCGTGCGCTCCAGCACGAGCGTCAGCTCGCCTTCTTCCTTCTTGATCTTGTGCGCAGCCGCGCTGCGCGGGCGGAAATCGGCCACCGCAGCCGCCATCACCAGCACATCGCAAGAGGGGAGCGCCTCGAGCACGGCCTGCCGCATTTCCTCAGCCGTCTCGACATCGATTCTCCGGGCCCCCACCGGCGTGGCCAGGGCAACGGGCCCAGCGATCAGTCGCACGTTCGCGCCCCGCTCCAGCGCCGCTTGGGCCAGCGCAAAACCCATTTTCCCCGAGGAACGGTTCCCGATGAAGCGAACCGGATCGATCGGTTCGCGATTTCCTCCTGCGGTGACGACGACCTCCCGGCCGGCCAGCGGCCCGCTCCTCCCCAACACCCACCGAATCGCCCCCAACACTTCGGGCACCTCGGCCATCCGACCCGGGCCGATCTTGCCGGAAGCCAATCGACCCTCCTTCGGCCCGACAATCACCGCGCCCCGTTGCCGAAGCCGCTCCAGGTTCTCCTGAGTGGCTGGATGCTTGAACATATCCGCATCCATCGCCGGCACGACGAGGAGCGGCGCGCGGGTGGCTAACGCGGTGGCACAAAGGAGATTATCCGCCAGGCCATGTGCCAGCCGCGCGATTGTGTTGGCCGTTGCCGGAGCGACCACCAAGAGATCCGCTCGCGCAGCCAGCGACAGGTGGGCCATCTCGGTCTGCTCCAGGAGGCGAAACATGTCGATGTGGACCGGCCGGGCCGTGAGCGCCTGGAAGGTCAAAGGGGCCACAAACCGGGTTGCGGCCTCGGTCATGATGACATCCACCTGAGCCCCGGCTTGCACCAGTTTGCTGGCCAGATCCGCCGCCTTGTAGGCAGCGATCCCCCCGGTTACCCCGAGGACAATGTGTGCCTCGCGGAGCAGCATCCCAGCCTCCATTGGGTTTGCCCTGCCTATTGTACACGAGGTTGGGCCCAGGGTCAACGACGCGATCCAGTCCCCTGTGGTATAATGGCCTCCCAGGAGGGCCGATGGAGACACTTGCCAGGATCCGTTTCCTGCTCATCGATATGGATGGAGTGCTCTATCGCGGAGGCACAGCGCTTCCTGGAGCCCCCGAGTTCATCCAATGGCTCAGGAGACAAAGAATCCGCTACCTCTTTGTGACCAACAACTCCACTCGCACCCCGGAGCAGTACGTGGAGCGTCTGGCACAGTTGGGCATCTCCGCCGAGGCGGGACAGATCCTGACCTCTTCTCTGGCGACCCGCGCTTTCCTCCAGAACCGAGCACCGCGTGGCACGCCGATTTACCTCATCGGGCAGGAGGGCCTCGAGGCCGCATTGTTGGGGGACGGCTATTTCGTGCACGATGATCGTTCCCCGCGGTTCGTTGTCGTGGGGCTGGACACCCGTCTCACCTACGAGAAGCTGCGACGCGCGACGCTGCTGATCCGGGCAGGAGCCACGTTCATCGGGACGAATCCGGATCGCACCTTCCCCAGCCCAGAGGGGATCACCCCCGGTTGCGGCGCCATCCTGGCCGCGATCGAGGCGGCAACGGAGGTCGCGCCCGTGATCATTGGCAAACCGGAGCGCTGGCTGTTCGAAGCGGCGCTGCAGCGGCTGGGCGCGCCCCCGGAACAAAGCGCGGTACTAGGAGATCGCCTGGACACCGATATCGCGGGCGGGAAGCGGCTGGGGTTGACTACGCTCCTGGTGCTTACCGGAGTGCACGGGCCCGAGCACCTGAGGGCGGCTTCCGTACAGCCCGACGCGGTATTTGCGGATCTCCCTGCGCTGCTGGAAAATTGGGAACGAACCTTGAGCGAGACGCGCCGGCCCCAGCTGAGCCAGAAAGGCACCCACGAGTGACCTGCGCGGAAGTGCCTTCCACCGTGGAACAGGCAGAAATCGCCCGCGGGCCTGTCGCGCGTGCGGCTGGCCTCCTCGGCGCCGGGAACATGCTGAGCCGCATCCTGGGGCTGGTCCGCGAGATGACGATCGCCTACTTCTTCGGCGCGAGCGGAGCGGCCAGCATCTTCACCCTGGCGCAACTCGTTCCCAACTTTCTCTACGACCTGCTGATCGGCGGCCAATTGAGCGCGGCCCTGGTTCCCGTCCTGAGCGAGTACACCTCCGCACGACGCAAGGACGAGTTCTGGCAGGTGGCCAGCGTCGTGCTCACGGTCGCGGCCACGGTGCTTGCCGGGGTGGTGCTCCTGGTGGAGCTCTCCGCTCCCTGGATCATCCGCCTGACCGGCGGGGGCCTGCCACCGCTGCTTCAGCGCCAGGCAGTGGGGTTGCTGCGGTTGATGATGCCGGCGCTGGTGTTCCTGGGCCTCTCCGGTGCCCTCACAGGTGTCCTCTATGCTTTGAGGCGCTTCCTCTTCCCGGCGCTGGCAACGTCGGTGCTCAATGCGGGGGTCATCCTAGCGGTGCTGCTGTTTGCGCGGAGGCTGGGGATCGCCGCAGCCGCATTGGGGGTCATTCTGGGAGCGTCCCTCCAGGTTTTGGTGCAACTCCCTGGATTGCGGGGGGCCCGCCTGCGCCCTCGTTTCAGCCTGAGCCATCCGGCTCTGCGCAAGATCCTGCGCCTGTATGGCCCCGTCGTGCTCGGGGTGGTCATCGGCATGGTGGGATCGGTGATCGATCGCCGCCTCGCCTCAGGGACCGGGGAGCACAGCATCGCCTGGATGCGCTATGCGACCACCCTCATCCAGACGCCACTGGGGCTTGTCGCCGCAGCGGTCTCCCTTGCGGTCCTTCCCGCCATGTCCCGCGCGGACAGCGAGGGGGACCGGCGCAGCTACGAGGCAACGTTGGCGCTCGGGATCCGTCTGATCCTGACCCTGGTCATCCCGGCAACCGCCGGGCTGCTGTCGCTCGGCAGGCCGATCGTTGCGCTGATCTTCGAGCGAGGCGAGTTCACAGCTTACGACACCGAGATCGTCACCCGGGCCTTGAACCTCTACCTGATCGGGCTGCCGTTCGCCGCGCTCGACCAGGTGCTCATCTTCGCCTTTTACGCGCGCAAGAATACCCTGCTGCCCAACTTGGTGCAGGCCTATGCCATTGCCATCTACCTGCTCTTTGCCCTTCCCTTCGTACGGAGCTGGGGATTCCTGGCGTTGGTCATCGCCAATTCGGCGCAGTGGACCTGGCACACAGTGCTCATGGCTCTTCTGGTGCGACGCCACATCGGCTGGCCGGCCGGCCAGAAGATCGGACAGACACTTTGGCGGGCGACCCTGGCGGCGGCGGTGATGGCAACCGCCGCACGGGCGAGCGTCCAGGTGCTCACCTCGGCGCTTGGCCCGACGGGCAGCACGGCGCGGCTGGCGGTGGTCGGAGCCGCTGTTGTGGGGGCGGGTCTGATTTACCTGGGCCTGGCCAGTCTCCTGCGCCTGGAAGAAGTCACGATCCTTTGGCGGAGCCTTTCCCGCCGCTTCAGGCACACGAGATGAGCTCCAGCGGCCACAGGGCAGGACGGGCAGCGGTGCCTTTCGACGACTCCGACCTGGTGGAACGGGTGCTACACGCGCTGCTCCAAGACCCGGAAATCGGCCCGAACGTCACGGCCCACCGCACACGGGAAGCCCGCGCCGCGTGCTTCGCCGATCCCCCGGGATGGCTCCACCCACGGCTTTGGCAGGCGCTCCAGGCGACCGGGATCGCAAGGCTCTACGACCATCAAGCCCGAGCACTCGAGGCGGCCCGTCGGGGCGAAAACCTGGTCATTGCTACGGGCACGGCCTCGGGGAAAAGCCTCTGTTTCCACCTTCCGGTGCTCCAGGCGCTGCTGGAGGATCCGGCAGCGAGCGCGCTCTATCTCTTTCCCACCAAGGCCCTGGCCCACGATCAAGAGGCCGCCTTACGCCGATGGCTGGGGGCACTCTCCCTTCCCGATACGATTGCCGCGTCCTATGACGGTGACACCCCTTGGGCAGCGCGTGCACGGATCCGACGGGAAGCCCAGCTCCTTTTGACCAACCCGGACATGTTGCACCGGGCGCTGTTGCCGCGCCACCCGCAGTGGGCATCCTTCTTTAGGAACCTGCGGTATGTGGTGCTCGACGAGCTCCACGCCTACCGCGGGTTGTTCGGAAGCCACGTCGCCAACGTACTGCGCCGCCTGCAGCGGGTATGCGCCTTCTACGGCAGCCACCCGCAATTCCTATGCGCCTCCGCGACCATCGGCAACCCGGATGGGCTGGCCAGGGCGCTGCTGGGCCTTCCGGTAACGCTGATCGAAGGCGACGGAGCGCCAAGAGGGCGCCTCCATCTGCTGCTGTACAACCCTCCGTTCACCGACCGCGCTCTAGGCCTGCGCCGCAGTTTCCTTGGGGAGGCAGAAGAGCTGGCTCACCGCTTCTTGAAAGCCGGTGCGGCTACAGTCCTCTTTGCCCGCACACGGCTGTCAGTGGAATTGCTCTACTCCGGGCTGCGGGCGCGCCGCCACCGTTCCGTTCGGCCCTACCGGGGTGGTTACCTCCCGGGCCCGCGCAGGGAGATCGAGTCGAGGCTGCGCTCGGGTGAATTGCTGGGCGTGGTAGCGACGAATGCGCTGGAGCTGGGGGTGGACATCGGTACCCTTGCCGCCTGCGTCATAGCCGGATATCCCGGGACGATCGCCTCGACCTGGCAACAGGTAGGAAGGGCGGGCCGGCGCGAGTCGGCCTCCGTGGCGATCCTAGTGGCAGGCCCGAGCCCACTGGATCAGTACCTGGCGAACCATCCAGAATACTTCTTCGAGCTTGCACCCGAGCAAGCCTACATCCACCCGGAGAACCCGTACCTGCTCGCGGCCCATCTGCCGTGCGCGGCGTACGAGCTGCCACTTTCGCCGGAAGAAGATCTTGTGGGAGGTGTTGGTAGGCATGTGCTCCGACAACTGGTTGCGGAGGGCCAACTGCTGCCGGACAGAGGACGCTATTTCTGGATCGGCCATCGGGCGCCAGCAGACCAGGTCTCCCTGCGGGCGGTAACCGGCGATGCAGTGAGGATCGCGGTCCGATCGGCAGCAGAACAGCGCATCCTTGGACAGATCGATCGACCGAGTGCTCCACGGCTGGTCCACGAGGGGGCGATTTACCTGCACGAGGGACGGCCTTACCTTGTGGAAAAGCTGGACTGGGAGGAGGGAGTTGCGCATGTTCGGCCCGCGGAGGTCGAATACTACACCGTGGCCCAGACAGAGGTCTCCTGGGAGGTCGTGCGGGAGGAAGAAAGCGCGCCTATCGGCGAGGGGTCTTGTCATCGAGGGGAAGTTCAGGTGGAGGCGTGCACCGTCTCGTACCGCCGCTTGCGGCTGTTCACGCACGAGGTCATCGGCGAGGGGGAGGTAAGGCTTCCGCCCCAAGGATACCGCACCCAAGCCTGGTGGCTTTTGCTCCCCTGGGAAGCCCAAGAGCTGCTACGTCCAGACTATGGCCCGAACTGGGAAACACAGCGACGGCGCGCCCGGGAACGGGACGGGTACGTGTGCCGTGCTTGCGGGCTTCCGGAAGGAGCGATGGGCCGGGAACACGATGTCCACCACATCGTTCCCTTTCGGAAGTTCAACTACCGGCCGGGCGAGAACGAGGCGTACCTCGAGGCCAACCGGCTGGAGAACCTGATCACCTTGTGTCGCCGTTGCCACGCGCGTTGCGACCATGGTCCGCGCGAAGGGCCCGTGGTCGCGCTGCAAGGTCTGGGGCACCTCTTGCATCAGGTAGCCGCGTTGTTCTTGATGTGCGATCCTGCGGACATCGAGGTCACCACGCGCTTGCGCTACGGGCCAGAAGGGCTCCCAGTGGTGATGGTCTATGACACCTGTCCGGGAGGTGCCGGGCTCAGTCCGGCGTTACTGGGGGTTGCCCGGGCGCTCCTGAGCGTCGTCCTGGCGCGTCTGGAGGAGTGCCCCTGCGGCACGGGTTGTCCTTCCTGTATCGGGCCCACGGTTCCTGGGGAAGAGCGCGCGAAAGAGCGGATTGCCGAGGTGCTCCGGAAGCTCCTGTGGCCGGCCACGGTTCCGTCTGGGTAGTCGGTCGAGTGTCGGCCAAGTGCTCGTAATCGACGCAACCTGCTGCACGCCGGATTGGGGGACTCAGAACCCGGATTCACCGTTGTCTGCCGGGGGGTCTCCTCCGGCCCCCGGGCAGAAACGATCGCGGTCGGTTGGGGAGGGGAACCGCGGGGCGACAAAAAGGGATGCCCCTCGCAACGACCTACTCTCCCGCACCGCTGCCAGTGCAGTACCATCGGCGCTGAAGCGTTTCACTTCCAGGTTCGGAATGGGACTGGGTGGTTCCGCTTCGCTCGAGTCACGAGGGGCATCCCGTGGCGCAACAGATACAGTTGTAAAAAAACCGAATAGCGTGGCAGATCTTCCATCTAGCCAGGGCTCGACGGCGGTCAAGTGTTCGGCCATTAGTAGCGGTCGGCTCAACACGTTGCCGTGCTTACACCTCCGCCCTATCAAGCAGGTAGTCTTCCTGCGGCCTTACCGGACGAGCCGGTCGGAGGTCTCATCTTGGGGAGGGCTTCCCGCTTAGATGCTTTCAGCGGTTATCCCGACCAGACATGGCTACCCAGCGGTGCACGTTGCCGTACAACTGGCACACCAGAGGTCTGTCCACCCCGGTCCTCTCGTACTGGGGGCAGCCCCCCTCAAACCTCCTACGCCCACAGCGGATAGAGACCGAACTGTCTCACGACGTTCTGAACCCAGCTCACGTGCCTCTTTAATGGGCGAACAGCCCAACCCTTGGGACCTCATCCAGCCCCAGGATGAGACGAGCCGACATCGAGGTGCCAAACCCTGCCGTCGATGTGGACTCTTGGGCAGGATCAGCCTGTTATCCCCGGGGTAGCTTTTATCCGTTAAGCCACGGCCCTTCCACACGGGACCGTGGGATCACTAAGCCCGACTTTCGTCCCTGCTCGACTTGTAGGTCTCGCAGTCAAGCCCCCTTATGCCTTTGCACTCTCCGGTGGGTTTCCATTCCACCTGAGGGGACCTTTGGGCGCCTCCGATACCCTTTTGGAGGCGGCCGCCCCAGCCAAACTGCCCGCCAGGCACTGTCCCCGCGCCGGATTCACGGCCGCAGGTTAGAGCCAAGACTTGACAAGAGCGGTATTTCAACGTCGGCTCCGCCGAGCCCGCAAGCCCGACTTCGCAGCCTCCCGCCTATCCTACGCATGCCAAGCCCTAACCCAATGCCAAGCTGCAGTAAAGCTCCACGGGGTCTTTTTGTCCTGCTGTGGGTAGACGGCATCTTTACCGTCACTTCAATTTCGCCGGGTCCCTCGTCGAGACAGCGCCCAAGTCGTTAAGCCATTCGTGCGGGTCGGAACTTCACCACATCCTCTGTTTCCAGAGGGGGTAGACTATCCCTTTTCCTCGCCGAGTACCCTTAGGA